>Ga0074195_1002224_pt1 | contig 22684 bp, 15 predicted proteins | sample EPASupsiteHSE623_FD_64525 | JGI IMG/M metagenome (GOLD analysis project Ga0074195, IMG submission 64525) | Bioremediated contaminated groundwater from EPA Superfund site, New Mexico - Sample HSE6-23 | ecosystem: Environmental > Aquatic > Deep subsurface > Groundwater > Contaminated ...
CCAATGCCTGATTATAGAGATACCTGCAAGTATCAAGAGTCAAGCCTAACGAAGCTTCTTGTTGCTTGTTAGGGTACATCCTGAACTTGTAGGCAGTCTTCATCCCTATCCCTGCTCCATCAAAATATTTATGGACCCCTTACTAGATATCTATTTCGCTTCAAGTTCAATAGCAGTAGGTATGGCATTCATCCCGCTCCTGAAGTGAGCGGGTCTTCTGCCTGCTTTTCCATAAATGGCACGGACTATTGCAAGTCAAGAGGAAATTTCGTTTTCTGATCGGGGATTCTCATGCTCATCGCCTCAACCGAAAACTATTTATTCGGCAATTGCCGTATATTGCGCATGGCAAAGGTCGAAGGTCATTGTCTTTCCTCCTATGTTACTTGACTTTTGCCTCCTTCCTCCTTATTCATCGAATTTGGAGGCTATTGGCGACGATTAGATCAGACTGGAGTCTGGAGCAGTTGACAGCTACTATTACTATATAAAAAAGTTTATATAGCAATCAAGCATATTCCATTTAAGATCAAATCCAAATGAAGGAGGCAAAACGTCACCATTTATTTTTTTTTGCCATTTTTTATCTGGACATCCCTATGCTTGCATCGAGAATGATGGCCTCGCGTGTTCAGCTTAGGTTTGGATCCGAATAACTCGCCTTTACCCTCATGTGTCATCCGCCTTGGGTGCCCTGCAGCATGCTACACTGGCGCGCCGCCTGTCAGCTAGTTAATTCGGCACAAAGAATATTTTGCTGATTAAAATTAATCAGAATCTTTTCCGACAGGTACTTATACAAAACTGCAAGAGATAGTCACAAGTCTTGTAGCGAGTGTCAATCGGCTATGCAGTCTTTGGTGGGGATCTGATAGAAGAGGTGGTTCAAAAATGAGACTGAGAGAATTGCTTTTGTTAATGGTTGCTTTTTTATCAGTAGCATTAAGCGCTACTGCATTGTCAGATACCGGATCAGATGCTAAATCAGTTTCATCAAGTGATACACCTCTTTTTGATTACAGATATACTCAGGTTGCAGAAGATCTGGGGCTTTTGAAAGATGGCGCTTCGGAAAGCAAACTGAACTATGAAAGCATCGAGACTGCAAGCCTGACCCCAATAGATGCGTCCAAAAAATCTGCCTGCAGACTTACAATCAAACAAGTTGGCGTCGATACAATGGACGTCTGCCAATGGGAGACTGAGCAGACATGCTTTGATAGCTGCGGCAATACCTGCAGCGATAGTTGTGGTGGCTGCGGTCAAACATTGGGTTACACCTGCATAGATACATGCGAAGATACCTGTGGAGACACCTGTGGTGGTGGCTGCGGTCAAACATTGGGTTACACTTGCATGGCTACATGTGAAGATACCTGTGGAGACACTTGTGGCGGCACATGTCTCCTAAGCTGCCAGACCTGTGTTCTCTCGTGCGGTGCCGACACATGCGGAAACACTTGCGGTAGCACTTGTAGCAACACCTGTGGCGGAACTTGCGGCATCACTTGCAGCAATACCTGTGGTGGCACTTGCAGCAATACCTGTGGTGGCACTTGCGGCATCACCTGCAGCAATACCTGTGGTGGCACTTGCGGCATCACCTGCAGCAATACCTGTGGTAGCACTTGCGGCATCACCTGCAGAAACACCTGCTTTGGAACTTGTAGCAACACCTGTGCCAATACCTGTGCGCGAACCTGTGGTAATACCTGCTATAATACTTGCCTTGCCACCTGTCAGATGACCTGTGCCCAGACCTGCCTGGCCACTTGCGGGCCAAAATGCGCAGTGCCCGTAGCTGCAGTTCAACAAGGTTCTGATGCCATCCCGACGGCCAAGTACACTGCAACTGCTCCATCAGCAGCAGAACAGAACGCACTGGTTTCGTATGATCCAGCTATACAGCCGCCTGCATTGGTTTATTACTTGGGCACATACGTTCCGTGGATCGTATTCCAGCAAAACTTCCAAGGAAAAGAGATCTATGCGTGGATCGAAACTGATGGCGGCTGGGATGTGGTCGCAAAAGCCCCCAGAGGCACATGGGTACGTGAGCTCATATTCGTTCCATCAAACGGGAATATGATTGCGAATAAGATCGGACCTGATGGAATCGGCAGAAGTGCGAACTTCAATCCAGTCGTTGCAGGATACAAATATATCTGGCTCTATGCAGAAAACCCCGGAGCTTACATAAGCTCATTTGAAAACGGGGGCCTGAGAAGCAACAATGTGACCCTCATCGCATCCCTGTAAAAGAAACCGCACCCCATTTTTTTTAGCTAACTAACCTGCTTAAAGGCAGATGTTGTCGATGTCGGAAAATGTGTGCTGCACAGTATTCTTCTTCAGGTTAAGGCATCTTCTCGCCGCATGTGCTACCCTCTCTCTCATCTCTGCAGGGGCATAGACTCCGAAACGCCAGGTAGCTCTATGTGCTCTCTCCAGAATGCTGACCAGAGGAGAGACCGCTCGCAGGGGCCTAACCTCACCCTCGACCAATACGGGGAAACTCCCTTCAGCCGTGTCGGGCAGAGGCGGATTGTCCACAAGAATATAATCAGCATCCACTTCTGCCTCAGCCGCGATCTCAGAAGAGATTATTTTTTCGCTGACCCTGAGAAGCGATGGATCTAGATTCTCCAGGCCGATATAGACCGCCCGCTTAAAAATTCTCCGAGATCTGATGCGTGAAGCCATCTCTTCTGCGTATCCTCCCGATCCCATCAGGGAATTGAAGAGCTGGATATCATCCATGTCTTTTACAGATGATGGGCTGGCACCATCCTCAACCATGCGCCGTATTCCAGCAGATATCATACACTCCGATATCCGGCATACATGATGGTAATACACGGACGGATGCATGAGCAGCCTGGAGATTAAGAGAGATGTCGCTGCCTGAACGCCTCCTGCTTCCACCACCAGTTGTTCGTCGTTCAGGGTCATCTTCTGCAAAAGACGCAGTCGATCTATCACTCCGTAGGCCACGCCAGTGTAGTGAGCATCTCTGATCAGATAGTCCATCCTGTCAACATCTATCTCGCCGCTCACTATCTGCCCCAGACCGGATCCGTTTATGGCAGCCTGAATGTCTGAGCCTTTCAGGCCGTAATTGTCCAGGACTGCCCGAAGCTCTCCCTTTTTCAGGAGATCTATGATGCTCTCATGCTCTTTTCGAAGGTATGGGGCCAGAGCCACCTCTGTAGCATGGGATAGCGGCCCGTGGCCCACGTCGTGCAGCAAGGCTGCCGCGCATACCAGCATTTTATCCTCATCTTGCAGACCGAGATGACTTGCCAGCAGGTCAGCCAGATAGTAGGCTCCAAGGCTGTGCTCGAAGCGAGTGTGATTGGCTCCGGGATAAACCAGGTTGGCGAGGCCTAGCTGCTTGATCCATCGCAGTCGCTGCATCTGTGGTGTGTCTGCAAGATCGAGGGCCAGGCCCTCCAGTCTCACATAGCCGTGCACAGGATCTCGGATCTCAGTCATCGTGCAATAGCAAAAACTACTACATTAAATAGTTTTATGATGATATGATCCCACAATCCGCACTTTAGACCAGTGACCCCTTAATTATCCGTTCTTAGATACCCGAAACATTTTAGGTCAAACAGCGCACCCCGCTACAACCAGGAGGCATGTTTGCGCCGTTTGACGTCATTTCACACACACTCCCTCCATGCGGATGGCTAATCCACAATATACCTTTTGGATGAAGTTTAAAAAAAAATAACAGACCGAGTCTCAAACACTGGCTGTAACGCTCCAGCAGTTCCAGTCGTGGGAGCTGAGAAGCATTACGCCTACAAATTAGACCTAATGACCTGGAGTTTTAAACATAATATCTTCTAAATGCTGAACACCTAATTCATTCCTTAAATGATGAATTAGCTGAGGCTTATATTTTTCAATCAATTTAGGATCGTTACCCTGGTAGAGTTCTACTATCCATGTTGAGTAATTTTTCCCGTTCCTTCTCTCATTCCAATGGATTTCACAGATTGCCTGGCAGTAGTAGAAGAAATCAATTATTCTGGCCAGAGTATGAATCGGATGCTCACTTCTTCCCCTGGAAAAAAATATTGGCTCTTTGAGATTTAAAAGGCTAGGTGGAGTGTTGGATTTAAAATTTATTGCATTAGTCGCTTTTCTTGAATTGCATTCACTGCAAAGAACTTGAGAGTTCTCTACAGTTGCTTCCCCTCCTCTGGATTTCGGCACAATATGATCGATTTCTAGCTTCAAGCCTTTTCCCGACCTAAGGCAGCACTGACAGGTAAAGTTATCTCTTCGTTTTATTTGATCAATTTCGTCCTCAGTCAGCATAAGATCAGGCAAGCGTTTTGGTTTTTCATAAGTTAGTATTGAATTACCACCTTCTCCAGTTAGAAGTATTCTATTCTTAGCAAAATCAAACGCAGTTAAAAATTTTCTGAAGTCCCGATAAAATGTCTTCCAAAGAGTTCCTTGCTTGTTGAATCGAAGATCCAATTCTTTAATCCGGTCCCTGTCAGGCCTATCAATAAGCTCCGATACTACCTTATCCATATCGTAGATTTCCCGTTCCGCAAAAGGATGAAATTCAGGGATGGTTCCATTTTTTGCCATATGTCGGGATATTTTTATCAGGTCCCTTACTAAATCACCAGTCACTTGATCTACTTGAGGATTGAAATATTCGTTCATCCAATCGGTAATCTTTGAATTAATTGACTTTTCATCGAGTTGCTCATCTGACCATGATTCAGGTATTTCATTAAATTTTTCTTTTATGAAATTGCTAAATTTGTCCTTTGTGTGTTCAAATACAGTTATGTATTCAATATAATTTTGCATTTCTTCTTTTGGAGAGGATTCATCCGATTCATCCTTTGCTGTACTGATGGTTATTTCTGTCTTGTACCATCCTATTGGTAAATATGTGGCATACGGTAAATCAGGAATTGTCCCACTATCAATTGATTTACTCAACTGTTCCACAAGATATATAGATATGAGTTCATAAGGCCTATATCCTCGAATTATAGGGTCTGGATCCAAACCAGTTCCTGGATGCGCCCAAACATCTATTAATCCTTTCCAATTATCCATGAAGAGAACTATATTTGCCGTGTCTTTGGTTGGACCACCATTTGCTTTTTCACCCCTCAAGGCCCTTCCAACCATTTGTGTCATTAGAATTGAGCTCGTAGTTTGCCTTGTTAAAAAAACGCTCTTAACATCAGGAACATCTACTCCTTCAGTAAGCATCCTTATATTAACGAGCACACCATCTTTGGATTTCTTGAAGTTTTCAATTATGGTCTCATTATCATACATTTCATTCTTGAGAGAAGATAGATTCGAATCATTATGTATTTTAGTAAATACCGCATCTGCTTTAACCCCTTTTTCGATCAGTTTGTCTTTGATATATACACATTGAGGCCATCTATCAGCAAAAATAATCGTCTTCCCATAATGATCCTTATTTTTGACGTACTCACCAACAATATAATCATTTCTGGGATGGTCTTCAGAAAGCATCTTTACAATACTTTCAGGTAGATCCTTATGTTCTCTCACCAATCGATCATATAATGATTGATCAGCAACTAATTCCTTACCTGTCGATTTCTCCTCATACTTAGGCACTGCAAGTATTTTTTGTGTTATCAATTCATTTTGATTAGCTTCATATATTTTCTCATTGTTGAAAATTTTAAATAGCCAACCCCCTATTTTTTTATCATTGTGTGTTGGAGTTGCCGTAAGCCCTAAAATATAAAAATTAGGAACTATATGTTTAATCTCTTTCCATAGATTCCTAAATCCATAAGCAGGTGCATGATGTGCCTCATCCAATACTATGAATATCTCGGAATTAGCACAATTCTTAATAAATTTTTTAAATTCGGTTTCAGTTTCATTCCCAGCTAAGTCTCTTGGCTTCAAATTGAAGTTAAGAATCGCAGTTTGAGTTGTTATAATTATAACATCATCTGTATCATTAATAGAGAAAGCTTTGGAATGTTCTGTGTTGCTTGATACAACCCTTATATTTATGCTTTCACGATTTGATATCTCCAAGGCATTTTCGCAGAATGATCCGTATGCTTGATTGAGCAGATAAGATGATTGAGCAAACCATATTACTTTTATTTTTTTTGGTAGAACATTTCGACATATCCAGTTTACAGCAGTAAAGGTCTTGCCGGCCCCTGTAGGAAGTACCAATAAACCTCCTGAATAGCCCTCAATAGGAAACGGGTAGTTCTTCGATAGAGCCTCGAAAGCCTCTGTTTGATGAGGAAATGGATTCTTCCCAACATAATTTGGATTTTTCTTGTGAAGATCTTCAAGGTCCAATCTTAAGAATGTCATATTATCCCTCAAGATCTCGGAAGAGCATGCAGTACAATAACCTTACGATGCAAATAGGTGGTTCCTCGCTATTTCGTAGTGGGTAATAGAATATTCGAGTCCTCTGTGTGCCCTCCGTGCGCTCTATGACTCTGTGGTGTCAGTCCGTAACCATTTAGCTATATCCAGTGGCTAATGACATTCCACAACAAAGACACGAAGTTTACAGAGTATGCGAAGAGCGACTAACCAAGAGCTTAAACGCTATAGTAACCTCAGGTTAGCCATAGAAAATCGCGAAGAGCCTTAAGGACACCACAATTATGATGATATGATGGAAACATTTATATTTAGGGCTCGCTACTCCGTCAAGCTTCAGATGAAGTCAACTAGCTTTTGCCATTTGTTCGTTCGAGGCAGACTTAGCAGTCCTGAAAGTTCTCTTTTCGAAATAGGATATCGGATGCCCAAACGGGAAGGCTCCGATAAAACGAGATCAGTCTCTCCTCTCTGAAATCGAAAATACAAATACGCGATTCCTGGGGGGTGCAAATGAAGCTTCTAATCGTCTCTGATATTATCGGCACGGTGCTCAAGATCATTGGGCTCCTGCTATTGGTGCCGGGACTTGTTTCTGCATATTACCATGAAACCAACGGAGTGGTAGCATTTGCCCTGACCGCCATGCTCTCTATTGGCGCGGGCATCATCTTAAGTCGCCTGGGAGCCAAAGGCATCGTGGGAAATAAAGAGGCATTTGCCGCCGTAACGCTTGGGTGGTTGGCAGCCACCTTCTTCGGCTCCTTGCCATTTGTATTTCAGGGATTAAGCCTGGTCGATGCTCTCTTCGAGTCGGTATCAGGCTTCTCTGCAACCGGAGCCACAATTCTTGTCGAATCAAACGCAGAAGGCTACTATATCGTCAATTCCACCTTGGTCCATAATGGTCTCTGCATAATTCTGCTGGAAGGCATGACTGGCTTTCTGGCAGGTTATGGCATATCCTTCCAGGCATTGAACAGCCAGACATTTTTCGGCCTGCTCTTCTGGCGATCCTTCCAGCAGCTCATCGGTGGCTTGGGCATAATTCTCATGGTGATAGCAATATTTCCTCAACTGCGCGTGGCCGGCCTGCAGCTTTACCGTGCCGAGACGGTGGGGCCAAGCAAAGATACAATCACTCCGCGTGTCACTGCCACAGCCAGAATTCTCTGGAAGGTATATCTGCTCTTCAACGGCCTGGAGATAATACTGCTTTATTCCGCAGGCATGCCTTTTTACGATGCGGTCTGTACTGCATTTTCTACCCTGGCCACCGGCGGCTTCTCTCCCCAGGCATCCAGCCTCGTCGCCTACAACAGCCCCCTCATCGAGGCCATAGTGGCGGTCTTCATCATCCTTGGCATGTCCAGCTTTGCCCTGCACTACCGGGTCCTCACCTCAGACCGGATGGCCTGGTTCAAAGATGAGGAGTTCCGTTTCATGATCATCATCCTGGCAGCGGCCACAGCGGTCTTGCTGCTGGCCGGCGGAATCCAGGGAGATCTGGCAGATCGATTTCGGTTTGCCTCCTTTCAGGTCATTTCCTTCATGGGAACCTGCGGATTTGTCAATTCCCTGGATTATGATAAGTGGTCCACAGCCGCCAAGCTGTCCCTGATAATGGTAATGCTCATCGGAGGATGCATCGGTTCGACCGCAGGAGGGATAAAGGTTGGCAGGGTCCTAGTAGATTGTAAACATGCATACAGTGAGCTGTTGCATATGCTTCATCCTCATGCCATCATGTCGGTGCGACTGGGTGGAGCACGGGTGCAGGAGGGGATACTGAGGCCCATGCTATTCTATTCGTTCTTCTACCTGGCAGTGTGGCTAGCTCTCTCTCTGGGGCTGGCCATGGTCTCGTCTGGAGACCCACATGTGGATATGCAGGTAGTGGCCTCAGGCATTGCCTCCTGCATGGGCGGCGTGGGCCCTGCTTTTGGCATAATAACATTCGACTGGTCGCAGATCGGAGACGCCGGCAAGATGATAGGCTTCTTCGCCATGTACATCGGCCGGCTGGAGCTTATGCCAGTGTTCTTATTATTTATATCTGAATTGTGGAGGAAATAACATGCGTATCTTGATCAGCGGCGCTGGTGAAGTAGGGTTTCTGATAGCCAGCGAGCTTCATATGGACCATGATGTGACCGTCATAGACAAGGATCCGGCGGCCTGCGCCCGGCTGCAGGATATGGACGTTAAGGTTTTGCAGGGCAACTCAGCAAATGCCCGTCTGCTCATCACGGCTGGCATCGAGAAAGCTGACATAGTCGCAGCTGTAACCGGCAATGATGAGGTGAATGTGATAACCTGCATCATAGCCAGTCACTTTGGCGTGAATCACACCATGGCAAGGGTCAGCAACCCTGAATACATTGATCGCCCGGTGCAGGACAGAAAGGAGATAGGCATTAGCTACATGGTCAGTCCAGAGCTGGTGATGGCGGAAGATCTGGCGAGATCTCTGTATTTTCCGTCCATGCTCCTGGATAGGGAACTGGCTGGGGGCAAGATCGAGCTGATCGAGTTCAAGGTCACTAAAGAAATGCCTTTGCAGGGGACGATAGACGAGATTAAGGCCAATCTCCCGGATAACTGCAAGATAATGGCCATAAACAGGATGGGGGACGTGAGCATTCCTTCGAAAGATGATCGAATCATGTTCAATGATCACCTTTTCCTTCTCTGTGATCCTAAATCGCTTCCGGAACTGAGAAGAATGCTTCACGAGGAGTCCAGGCCGCATAAGGCTCTGATCGTCGGAGGTGGAATGGTTGGATTTTACCTCGCAAGCCAACTGGAGAAGATGGGACTGGACGTAAAATTGATCGAATTGAATACGGAACGCTGCCGAGAGATCGCAGACAAACTCTCAAGCACAATGATCCTCAATGGAGACGGAACTGATATCTCGCTCATGAGGGAGGAAGGTGCCGAGTATATGGATGTTGTCTTTGCAGTCACCGGTCTTGATGAAAAGAACCTGCTCTGCTCGCTTCTCGCCAAACAGCTAGGGGCAAAAAAGATCCTCTCCCGCGTCAACAGATATGATTACATCAAGCTCTTCGAGCTGGTGGGTGTGGATAGAGCAGTCAGCCCAGGGCAGGTAACGGCCGATGCCGTACTGCAAAGGGTGAGCGGAGGAGAAGAGGTGATAACCCTCAGCGACGAGAGGATGGAGCTGGTGGACTTCATTGCGAAGGCCAAAGCCAAGGTGATAGGCAAGAGCATCTCCAAAGAGCTGCCCAAGGACTCAATGGTGGGCATGATCCTGAGAGACGGAAAGCCGATGATGGCCGACGACAACTTTAAGGTCAATGAAGGAGACCGCGTCTTTGTGATGTCCATGCCAGAGGTCGTATCCAAGGTAAAGAAGCTATTCACATCATAAATTGCCTGTAAAAGGAGGAGACACTCTCGCGTCTGTCGGTGGTATTATTCGATGAGGGTCAGGGTATTTCTTCGGTTATTCGCGTCGCTCTTGAGGATCTTGGCGGTATTGCTGCTGGTCCCAGGAGCTGTCGCTGCCTATTATGGAGAGACGGGGGGCGTGATCGCCTTTGCCGTAACCTCTCTTATAACCCTGGCAACAGGCATAATCCTTGGAAAGCTCTCTACTGAGGATGAGCCGGGGCTGAAAGAGGGCTTTGCGCTCGTGGCTTTTGGGTGGCTTGGAGCCGCCTTCTTCGGGGCTCTGCCTTATGTCTTTTTGGGAACCGGTTTCGTAGACGGCCTCTTCGAGTCCATGTCCGCCTTCACAACCACCGGATCGTCCATACTCACAGAGGCGAACGCCCACGGATACTGGATCATTAACTCGACTCAGGCTGACATGAGCCTGGCCCACTGCATCGAGGCGGGAATTCGAAATATGACCGCCAACAGCACAGTTCTCGATATCAGTAGCACGGCTGACAAGAGCTACATGGGCCTGCTATTCTGGCGGTCATTTGCCCAGTGGCTGGGCGGCATGGGGATAATACTATTATTCGTGGCCATACTGCCTCGCCTGGGAATAGCCGGACGCCAACTCTACAGAGCAGAGGTGCCGGGACCCGACAAGGATTCCTTCACCCCTCGCATAAAACAGACAGCTCAATTGCTCTGGGTGGTTTATATCATCCTGACAATTGCCGAGATCGTTCTGCTCTACCTGGCAGGAATGCCGTTTTACGATTCCCTGTGCAATACCTTTGCCTCGATGGCCACGGGCGGCTTCTCGCCGCAAGCTTTAAGCATAGCTGCATATAAAAGCTGGATAATCGACGCCATCATCACACTATTTTGTTTCTTAGCCGGTGCAAACTTCGCTCTGCATTACAAAGCGCTCAAGTCGGATAGAAAGGCCTTATTTAACGATCCTGAGTTCAGATTCTATGCCTCGATCGTTCTGGCTGCGACGGCAACCATCGTGCTCTGGGGCGGATTGGATGGAGACATTTGGCACAGGATTCAACTGGCTGTCTTTCAGGTCGTCTCCATCATGACTACCACCGGCTTTGCCACAGATGACTTTGACCGGTGGACGGCTGCTGCCAAGTTCACATTAATGCTGCTCATGATCATTGGCGCCTGTGCCGGCTCCACTGGCGGAGCCATCAAAGTTGTGAGAATACAATTAGTACTGAAGAGCGCATACCGAGAGCTCTTTCATGCTCTGCATCCCAGAGCGGTCATACCCCTCAAATTGGGCGGCATCCCTGTGAAGGATGAGGTCCTCAGGCCCAGCAATATATTCATTGCGACGTACATTATGATATTTGCCCTGGCGTCTCTCTTATTGGCCATAATCTCTTATGACGATCCGCGCATGACCATCGAGACAATCCTCTCCGCGACAGCTACTACACTTGGCAACGTTGGACCGGGCTTTGGCATGGTGGGGCCCATGTTCAGCTTTGCAGAGTTGGATCCTGCTGCCAAGATGCTGCTCTTTTTTTGCATGTGGATCGGACGGCTGGAGATCGTGTCGGCGTTGGTCTTGCTGTTGCCGGAGTTTTGGAAGAAGTGATCATTCCAGGTAGGAAGAGCCCTGGATAGAGGCCGGCAGTGCTCAGAAGGTTGTGACTGAGAGCGCCATCCATTCTTAGCTGCGCCAGTTATCTTCAGATCTAAAATTTAGGTTCCTCGCTGTTTCATGTTGGTGAAGCAGTGGTTTTTATTATCTCTGTGTCTCCGCGCCTCTGTGGTTTAGTTAGTAAGTTGCTGAAGATTAAGCCTAGTGCTACTGAACAAAACCACAGAGACACAGAGGCACAGAGATGAGATTAACATCTGAATGACAGAATGGCTCAAGTTAACCCACAGGAAATGGCGAAAAACCAAAATTTATAATGATAAATCATACCGCAAGTTAACCAGTCAGCTTCTTATAACAAAATGTAAATAAATCCTTGATTAAATCTCTATATTGTTGGAGCTCATCGTTATGCAATTTAAACCTAACAGCGTCATAGGAACCATCTGCTAGTAGCGCAAATTTGTTCTCTTCCAATTTCCTATGCCATTCTTGTTTATCGTTATCATCTAGACCATAGGCATAGACTAAAACGTATTGCTTCCGAGCACGAAAGACAACGAAATTGTTTACGCCGGATTGACCGGTAAGTCCAATATAGAACTTATTGTACTTCAAGCTCAGAGAAGGATCTATTTCCTGAAGTATCTCTAAACAAGTGTCTACTATCTCAAGGGTGAATTTAGAACCTTTCTTCTCCCAATCTTCTCGGGTTATCCCATGTCCGTTGTCCTCATCTTCCTCACGACCACGAATTACATCTTCTAGAACTTTAGTGAAATGAAGAATAATTTGGTCTCCAACTTTTAGTGCATTCATCTGAATGGCTACCAAAGGTATCGAGCTATTAAACAAGTTAATTACATTAAGAAACCTTGTCGTAATATCTTCTGCCACTATCACGGCAACATGATCATATTGCGGATTTCGCCTTCGTTCGATATCCCAATATTCAATAGTACGAATAATATGGCTTTCATCGACCGATCCCAGCATAAGCTCGACTTCATAGCGCTTATCGGTTTCGGGATCACTTAGTAGAAGATCAAGACGACCTGCGCGTGGCTGTGACCTTTGTTGATCCTTGACTTCAAGATCGCCTAGGCCTAAAATTGAGGGATCGTCAACGATAAGATTTTCCACCCATTTTTCCTTTAATTCAGAGTTGTCTTTCAAAAAAAACTTCTCTGCTTTCACATAATTGAGTGGCATTTATAATTCGCCTCACACATAAACCGCCGCAGTTGGAATTCTCATCAAATAAAGCTTTCGTCCCATGCTCACCAATTCATTTTTAAAAGTATGGCGAAATAGTCTATCTATGAAAGTCCTTCTCTTCGATCCCAGCGCCGGAGCCTCCGGAGATATGATCATCGCCACTCTTCTCGACCTTGGGGCAGATATCGAATCGGTCCGGGAAGCGGTGGAGTCGGTGGGCTGCCGCCTGGAGGTCAGTAGGGTCGAGAGAAGCCACATCATGGCCAGCCGAGCCAGGGTGATCTCTGACAGGCGCTTTCACTCGTTGGCCGAAGCAGTCTCCATACTGCAGGCCTCCAGCTTAACAGGAAAAGCCCTGAAAAATGCGCTTTTCGCAATGGATATTCTGGCAGAAGCCGAGAGCCGGGTGCATGGCGTGCCAAAAGAGCAAGCGCATTTTCATGAGATCGGCGCGCTAGATGCGCTCGCTGACATCGCCGGGGCTTGCGCAGCTCGGGACAGCCTTACTGCAGAGCGAGCTTTATCCAGGACCGTGTCTGTGGGCAGCGGATTTGTGAAGACTGCGCACGGCCTTCTGGCGGTGCCGGCTCCGGCAGCTCTTGAGATCCTGCGGGCTCATCGGATCCCCTGGAAGAGTGGACCGGCTGAGGAAGAGATGCTAACGCCCACGGGAGCGGCCCTGTTGGCTGTTTTAACCGACGAATTTCTTCCCGACATACCAGCGATCCAGGCAGAGAGAGTGGGCTACGGGGCAGGCAAGAGAGAGCTCGCGCTGCCGAATGTTCTCAGAACTATTATCGGGGACATTCTCCCGGCCCAGGAGGCTCAGGCCAAGATGGATCACGTCCCGCATGGAGACCGCGTGGTGCAGATCGAGACCAATGTAGACGATGTGACAGGCGAGGTGCTGGGCCATTTGATCGAGCGGCTTATGCAAGCTGGGGCCTTGGACGTCACCATTCTTCCCGCTATCATGAAGAAGGGGCGCGCCGGGTCCGTTATCCGGGCTATAGCAAGTCAGGAGGAGACTGAGAAGCTGGCCAGGATCATCATGAGAGAGACGGGCTCTTTAGGGGTGCGGGTCTTTCCCAGCGTTCACCGCTTCCTGGCCGGGAGAGAGGAGATCACGGTGGACGTTGAATTTGCCGGCCAGACATTCTCGGCCAGCGTTAAAGTGAGCCGCCTGGAGGGTGAGATCATAGGCGTTAAACCTGAGTACGAGGACTGCAAAAGAATCGCTGATGATACAAAGCTGCCACTGCGAGCAATCAGCAAAAAAGTGGAAGAGGCGGGTTGGTGGGCTGCAAATCCCTCGTGCCATCCCTTATAACATATTTCTTATTTTATTACTATACAGCCCACACAATCCGTTACTCTATCCTATTAATTCTCATTACTAACTTATAATACTAATATAGTTAAGATTGTAGTTGATATTATATATACTTTTCGCAAATAATAATAGTAGCCGCCTGCTGCTGGCCTCTCGGCTCGCAAGTTTGATTAATCAGCCTGCGGGTAAAACTGACTCATGCATCTCGACTCATCCCTCAATCTCTTTGACCGCGCCAGAAATCTGATGCCTGGCGGCGTATCCAGTCCAGTGCGGGCGATATCTCCCTATCCTTTTTACACGGCCAGGGGACAGGGACCGTATCTATGGGATGCCGACGGAAACCGGCTCATAGATTACTGTCTCGCCTACGGCCCCATGATCCTTGGCCACTGCCATCCGGCTATAGTTCATGCTGCGACTGAGCAGATGAGCCGCGGCTGGCTCTTTGGAACCCCATCTGAGCTGGAGGTGCAGGCTGCCGAGAGGATATCCAGGCTCTACCCCAGCATGCAGATGCTGCGCTTCGTCAGTTCTGGGACTGAGGCCACAATGGCAGCCATTCGCGTGGCCCGGGGCGCTACCGGTAGAGATAAGATCATCAAGATCGAGGGCGGCTTTCACGGGGCGCATGACAGCGTTCTGATCAAGGCCGGATCTGGTGCAACGACTCTGGGAATTCCCGACTCCAGGGGCGTGCCCGCGGACACTGCCAAAAACACGCTGCAGGTACCCTACAACGATCTAGAGGCCCTGGAGACGGTCTTGAACTCCTTTGAGGGTCAGGTGGCCTGTTTGATCATGGAACCCGTTTTAGGCAATATCGGACCAATTCTGCCTGAGAAGGGATACTTGGAAGGCGTGCGCAGGATCACCGAGGAGCACGATGTGCTTCTCATCTTCGACGAGGTCATCACTGGATTTCGGCTGGCTTTGGGCGGAGCCCAGGAGCGTTTTGGCATCAAGCCGGATCTGACGACCCTCGGCAAGATCATCGGCGGCGGATTTCCGATAGGCATCTTTGGCGGCAGGCGCGACCTCATCGAGCAGGTGGCTCCTAATGGCGGAATCTACCAGGCGGGAACTTTCAACGGCAGTCCTGTATCTCTCGCATCCGGTATGGCCACCCTGGACATCTTAGAAAAGGACAACGCCCTTGGCAATCTGGAGGCAACAGGAGAAGAGCTGAGGCGAGGCATGAAGGATATTGTAGAAGACCTGAGACTCGGCTACAGCGTTGTAGGCATAGCCTCCATGTTCAAGATATTCTTTGGCCGCGAGCCCCACAATTATGCCGAGGCTCTGAAATGCGATCGGGCCGGATATCTGGCATTCTTCCGGCGCATGCTCGAGTCTGGCGTGTTTCTCACACCGAGCCAGTATGAGACGGATTTCATATCATTGGCGCACAGCTCTGAAGTAATTCAAACCACTCTGGAGGCGTTTACTTCCTGCCTGAAAAGCTGATTGTGGGCAGCCGTGGCAGCCCACTGGCTCTCCGCCAGACCGAAATCGTGCAGGAGAGGCTTGCCGCTATTGGCGTAGAGACTGAGCTGGTTCGTGTCAAGACCAGCGGAGACGTTTTCCTGGACAAGCCGCTGCACCAGCTCACAGGCGTTGGGGTGTTTGTGGCAGAGATAGACGAGCGCATGATATCAGGGCAGATCGACCTGGCAGTGCACAGCATGAAGGACCTTCCCACGAAGAGGCCACTAGAGCTGACAATATCCGCAGTCTTGAAGCGCGACTCGCCGCACGATATTCTTCTCTCTAAAAGAGGCGGAGGAATTGAAGAACTGAAGAGGGGAGCGACTGTTGGAACATCCAGCATGAGGCGGACTGCTCAATTGCGCCGGGCAAGACCAGACCTCAATGTCGCCAGCCTTCGGGGAAATCTTCAGACGAGACTGCACAAGCTCGAGCATGGGGACTTCGATGCCATCGTTCTCGCTGAAGCAGGCCTCCAGAGGATGGGGCTGAAGATGGATTATGCGCGGCTGGATAATGAGAGGTTCGTTCCCTCTGCCAACCAGGGAACGATAATAGTAGTTGCCAGGAAGGGATCTGTTGCAGAGGCTCATTCTCGCTCGTTAGATGATCCGGTCAGCAGAAGCGAGACCATGATCGAGCGCAGAATATTGGAGACCGTGGGTGGCGGCTGCGTTGTGCCAATGGCTGTGCATGCCACAGTCTCCGGCAGCCGGGCAAGGGTCCTGACCGAAGTCCTCTCCCTGGACGGCAAGAGGTTTGTGCGTCTTGATGAGGAGATAGATCTCACGTCAGATGCCCTCAGCCGAGCGGAGGACATGGGGCAAAGGCTCATGAAGATGGGTGGACGAGAGCTGGTAGATGAGGCGGTGAAGGAATTTGGCGTGCGGTAAAGTTTATCTTGTGGGAGCCGGCCCAGGCGATCCTGAGCTGATGACCCTCAAGGCCAAGAGGCTCTTGGGTGAAGCGGATGTTGTCCTGTTCGATCGACTGCTTGACCCCAGGATGCTGGATGGAGTCGAGGCTCTGAAGATCGATGTTGGCAAGAATGCTGGCAGGCACAAGCTGACTCAAGATGGCATCAACCGTCTTCTGATCGAGAAGGCTGAGGCCGGCAATATGGTTGTGCGGCTGAAGGGCGGTGACCCATATCTCTTTGGTCGAGGTGGAGAAGAGGCTCTGGCCTTACAAGAAAAGGGCATACCCTTTGAGGTCGTGCCAGGAGTGACCTCCTCCATAGCCGCACCTGAACTCGCCGGAATTCCCGTGACCCACCGAGCTGTTGCCTCCTCTTTGACCATTGTGACAGGCCACGAGGAGCCTGGCAAGGAGGCGCCTTTGGACTGGAAGGCCATTGCAGCCCTCGGAGGAACTCTGGTTGTCCTCATGGGAGTCTCAAGGCTCGAGCAGAATGTGGCGGCGCTGATCAATGCAGGAAAGTCGCCTGAGACACCGGCGGCGATGGTTGAAAAGGGCGGATGGAAGCAGCAGAGGATGATCTCAGCCACCCTGGCGACAATTGCCCAGAAGGCGAAAGAGAGCAAGATCGAGTCTCCTGCCATACTGGTAGTTGGAGACGTTGTCCGGCTGGCCCGAAAGCTCGGCAAAAGAAGGATCGCCATTCTCCGGCCTGATGGACAGCAGAAGGAATCTGCGGCTCTCGCCGAGCAGTACGGCTTTTCTCCGGTGCAGGCCCCGGCTATTTCTCTCGCAAAGAGGCCTCTTCCCGATGATATTTTAGAGAGGCTGGCCAGGGTCCAGTGCGTGGCTTTTACAAGTGCAAATGGTGTGAAGATGGCCCTGGAAAGCACTGCCATTCGAGCTGCACTCGCCGAGAAGATGGTAGTAGCAATCGGCCCAAAGACCATGCAGGCCCTCATGGAGCTGGGCCTGTCTGCAGAGGTTCCGGAGGAGTACAGCTCGGCAGGGCTCGAGAAGATGATCAAAGGCAAATGCAGCAGCATTCTATTCCTTCGAAGCGCTCAGGGCAGTCGTTATCTCTCAGAGGGACTGAAATCCTGCGGCATTTACGTAGACGACATCGCCCTCTACGAGACCGTTCCGTCAAAAGATCCAAGGCTGGACGAGCTGATTATGATGGCCAGAAGCATTGACATCTTTGCCTTCACAAGCTCATCTACAGCTCGATACCTGGTGGATAGAGCGAGGGAGCTGGGCCAGGAGCAGGAGATGTTCGAAGCGTTTGCCGCAGGGACAGTTGCCGCCATTGGTCAGCCAACTGCCGAGGAGCTGTCGCGTCTTGGCATTAAGGTGGATGTGATGCCGGATAAGTTCACCTTTGAAGCCATGCTTTGCATGTTAAAGGAGTTAGGATGATAATATTTTCCAAGGCACTTGCAGATCAGGCTACTGTATGGGAGGCGCTTCGAGCGTCTCATCACTGTCAGAATCTGTCTCCGGATCTGCTCAGGTTTTCTGCCCAGACCAGGCCTGTTGTGATGTGGAATTTAACTGAGCACTGCAACTTAGCCTGCCAGCACTGCTACATGGATGCGAGGCAGAAGGCCGGGGAAGAGATGACTCTCGAAGAGGGAGTTGCCCTGATCGATGAGCTGGCTGAACTGAAGATACCCATTCTCATATTCACCGGCGGCGAGCCGCTTCTCAGCAGAAACTTCTATGCTTTAGCCTTCCATGCTCGCGAGGTTGGGCTGAAGGCTGTGATCTCCACCAATGGAACCCTGATCACACCGGAGGTTGCACGACTTCTTGCTGAGGCCAAGATCAGGTATGTTGGAGTGAGCTTGGACTCGTCAGACCCGGAGAGGCACGACTCCTTCCGAGGCGTTGCCGGAGCGCATGCTCGAGCCCTTCAAGGCCTCAAGAACGCTCGCGATGCAGGCCTAAAGACGGGGCTGCGCATCACACTCACCCGCGACAACTGGCAGGATGTTCCACTTCTGCTTAACCTTGCCATCGAGGAGTCAATTCCAAGGTTCTGTCTCTATCACCTGGTCCCGACTGGCCGGGGCGCAGGCATTGCCGACAGGGACGTCACACCGGAACAGAGGAGAAGCGTCATCCGCCTGCTGGCCGAGGCGGCGGAGGAGCTCAAGGGAAAGAACATCGAGATTCTGACAACAGACTCACCAATGGACGGAGCTTTTCTGATGGAGATCTTAAAGGATGATCCAAGAAGAGAAGACGTACGAAAGCTCTTGACCAATGCCGGAGGCTGCTCCACCGGCGTCAAAGTGGCCAACATCAACCACCGCGGAGATGTCCATCCCTGCCACTTCATGCCCCATGTGGTGGTAGGAAATGTTCGGGAGCGTTCCTTCAAAGATATCTGGATCGACAATCCATCAGCTGAGCTACTGGCACTGCGAGGTATCAAGTCTCGCCTAACTGGCGCCTGCGGACGATGCGAGTACCTGGACCTCTGCGGAGGGTGCCGGCAGAAGGCCTATTACCATAGCGGGGATCTGGCAGCCGAAGACCCCACCTGCATACTGGAAAACAAATAGTTTGTATTGTTTACCGGAAGCTATAATTAATATCAGTCACTACTAACATAAGAGGTCATAAAATGACGCACCACGAGGAGAAGAAAGAGAAAAAGGAAGCAAAGGAAGCAAAGGTTGAGCCGATCAAAGCCGGAGACAAGAGAGGCGGCAAAAAGAAGGGGCTGCTCGACACCTGCCAATAGAATAAAATTAAAGCTTTTTTGATTTTATTGTTCTTCTGACGACGCAGTCTATCCATGCCTTCTAGCTTAGCAACGATCCATTCCTTCTAGCCGAGCCGCAATTCAGGCTGGCCTGGGCGACCAGCACCGAAAACAGAGCATAGGCCAGCGGCAGCCAGACTGGCATTCCACAGAGATCCGTCCGAGCATAATGCCTGGCACCAGCAGCTGCAGGCAGGAGGTATGCCGAAATGATTATAAATTCGCAAGATAATTACGTAAAAAGTCACACTAAAAAATGATAAGATATTATGAAATCGTGACGAAGGAGGGATGTTATGGACAGGCATTGGAGAATCATATCAGCATTATTGATAACATTAATGGCATCCGCAAGCACGCTAAGTGCCGGATCAGATTCTGCACTCAATATCTTTGGGAATGCTAACCTCGATGACACCATCGATGAGAAAGATGTCACCTTTGTGGAGGAAGTCATCAAAGGAACAAATGAGGCAACAAACCTGAGCGATGCCAATTACGACGGCAAAATCGACGAGAATGACATAGCACAGATAAGGGCAATCATTGCTGGAGAAGAGAAAGAGCTTACCGTAAATATATTAACGCGTCCAAGCATGGGATCTGAAGATATCACGGAAGTTCCTGTATCAATCCATAAGCCAATAGAGAGGATTGTCCCAACTATTATGTATCACGTCGTTACAATGCGAGCACTCGGATTGGACAACGATAAAATAGCCGGTGTTAGGGACAACGCCAAGGAAGCTGATGCGTATTTCCCTGAATTCAGCGAATTGCCAATGTTTAGCGCCGGTGACTATGAAGCGATACTTAGCCTCAATCCAGATTTAGTAATCGTTGACACATCAAAGTTCGAAGAGCATTCTAAAAACCTGCCAAATGCTACGATAGTTGCATTCGACTGCTGGAGACCATCCACCTACGTAGATGAGATCAGAACGCTTGGATACATACTTGATAAAGAGGACAAAGCTGAAGAGTTCATTGATTTTTATGAGGGCGTGATGAATACAATTAAAGAGAGGACCGACAAGATACCAGATGAAGATAGAACTGAAGTTTACTTTGAAGCCTGGTCGCCCTACAGTACTGGTGCAAAAGGCTCAGGATACCATGAAAAAGTAACGATGGTTGGTGCAAGCAACATCTTCGGCGATCTGTCAGACTACCCTACAGTGGACCCAGAAGAGGTAATGAAACGCAATCCAGAAATCATAGTCAAGTACCTAAAGGCATCAAATGACCATATCTATTATCTGGGCGCAAATGAGACAGATTTAGTTGATGCAAGAAATGAAATCATGAATCGCCCCGAATTGGCCCAGGTCGATGCAGTGAAAAATGGGAGAGTCTATGTGACTACAGGCGATATCATCGGAGCAACGAGACACTTCATAGGCATGGCATACATGGCCAAATGGTTCTATCCAGAGCTATTCGAGGACTTGGATCCAGAGGCAATACACCAGGAATATCTAAAGAGATTCCAAGGATTGCCCGATGACTTCTTAGATACGCACGTTGGCAGATTTGTCTATCCACCGTTGAATGAGAGCTAAATCCGTCTCTCATTCTGCTCCTTTTCAAAAATCCCATTCTAGCAAAAGAGATGACTGCCTAAAAATAGAGGGCCTTGCGCCCTTTTGATGGGCTCTCGCCTTGAGAGAGCGCAAAGCACCTTTTGATAGTGGTTTTGAACCATCAGACACTTTCTCGATCAAACCCAGCCGCGCATCTTCATGGCCTCGACGACTCTGGCCACGGCTACGGTGTAGGCTGCTTGACGCATGTTGATATCGTACTTCTTGGATGCAGCCAGAACACCCTGGTAGGCTGCAGTCATCCTCTCGTCCAGCTTCTGGTAGACCTCATCAAAGGACCAGCAGTAGCGCATGGTGTTCTGCACCATCTCAAAGTAAGAGACTGTGACTCCACCAGCGTTAGCCAAAAAGTCGGGAATTACATGCACCTTATTTCTGAAGAGGATCTCGTCTGCTTCAGGAGTTGTGGGTCCGTTGGCCAGCTCCACAATGACCTTTGCCTTGATGTTTCCTGCGTTATCACGGGTGATCACATTCTCCAAAGCAGCGGCGATGAGAATGTCTACATCCAGCTCAAGCAACTGTTCATTGCTGATCTTCTTGGCACCAGGAATGTTGGCTACAGTTGATGTCTCTGCCTTGACCCTGCCAGCTTCCTCGGCGCTAATGCCTGCTCTGTTGTAGGCCCCGCCCTTGGAATCGCTCACCGCGACAACCTTGCTGCCGAAAAGCTCTGAGACCAGGCTGTGAGCATAGCTTCCTGCATTGCCGTATCCCTGAACGGCCACAGTGGCCTTGGACAGATCGATGTTCAATTCCTTTGCAGCCTCCCGCAGGGCATACATTCCGCCACGGGCTGTGGCGTCCCCTCTGCCACATGAGCCGCCTACGCACAGAGGCTTGCCGGTGATGCAACCGAAGTTGTTGCTGCCGGTGAGCTTTGAGTACTCATCCATCATCCAGGCCATCATCTGAGGCGTGGTATAAACATCAGGAGCCGGAACATCCTTCTCCGGGCCGATATTCTGCCAGATCATATCGATGTAACCCCGGCTGAGCCTTTCCAGCTCGCCTGTGGAAAGTTCCTTGGGATTGCATATGATTCCGCCTTTGCCGCCACCAAGAGGCAGGCCGAGAAGAGATGTCTTCCAGGTCATCCAGGCAGATAGAGCCCGCACTGTGTCAATGGTTTCATCAGGGTGGTATCTTATGCCGCCTTTACAGGGCCCAAGTGCATCATTGTATTGGACTCTAAAGCCCTGAAAGACTCTGATGCTGCCATCGTCCATGCGAATTGGAATGGATACATGGAATTCTCTTCTTGGTTGCTTGAGGACCTCATGAACGCCAGCATCGAGGTTGAGAATCTTAGCGCAGTCATCGAGTTGTTTTTGAGCTATTTCAAAGGGATTCGGTTTGGACAAAGATATTCATCTCCGTAAAGCATCTACCCAAATCTTTATGCTTAACTGATGATAGCTGGGTTCCCCCATGGGCTATATAACTATTTTGAGTTAAATTTATAAATGAGCAAGAGGGGCGGAAATGCCGCGCCTGTATATTTAAACTTTTTCAACAAATAAATTTCACAGAAGCCATAGCGATAATGCAATGTTCTAGGATTTAAATATTGCCCTTGTCACGCGAATTCATAAAAAGTCATAAAATCACTTAACAAATTTGTTTTGATTCAAGGACAAAATGCATCTTCAGCTATTTGTCAGGCCTCGCAGACATGGATGAATGGAAAAATTCAAGGCATCTTGAAAAGATAGAATCTCGCCTGTCCGGAGTTAACCAGCCTCCTGGCGAAACCGGGCAGGTCCGCGATCTCATCCATTAGAGGCCGAATCAGCACATCCGCTCCGATCTTGGTGGCCATTAGGCCCATTGCGAGTTGAATCTCCAAGGGCGGACGGATGGAATAGACCAAGCTCGCCCCAAGGTACAGCTCCAGCCGTGGCGAGAAGCTGTCGTCCTCCATAACACGGAGGCTGCCA
>Ga0074195_1002225_pt1 | contig 22675 bp, 15 predicted proteins | sample EPASupsiteHSE623_FD_64525 | JGI IMG/M metagenome (GOLD analysis project Ga0074195, IMG submission 64525) | Bioremediated contaminated groundwater from EPA Superfund site, New Mexico - Sample HSE6-23 | ecosystem: Environmental > Aquatic > Deep subsurface > Groundwater > Contaminated ...
AAACGCCATCTTGCGACCGCGACGAAGAGGAGCGGTCCTATGCAAGATGGCCGGAAGGCGACGAGTTCTGACGCAGCAGACGAGTGGGCAGACCAGGGCGCAGATGGGGGATCAGGGACCTTGCCCTGGCTTCCCGGCGCTGATATCATACGACCAGGACAACGTCCCGGATCCTCATGCGTCTCTCCACTTTGTTCTTTACTGCAAGCTTTGTCGTAGCCGCCGTCGCCGTGCTGATGTCGGTCTATGTTATCACCGGTTTTTCCACGGCGTGGCCCGAGACCGAGGCTCTGCACAGACTCCTTTCCTTCTGGGGTCGTGATCGCAGGGGGGCAGCCGTCGGCGGGCGGGTCGAGCTGTTCTGCGATGAGCAGCGAGCCATCTCCAGGGTGCTCGCGGTCCTCCCGTGGCTTCTTCATTCGGAGAGCTCAGCCCGAGTCAAAGGGGACGCCATCACCTTCCGTGACATGACCTGGGCCGATGGCGCTCTTCGCAGTCTGCTGGTGTCTCAGGAACCGCCCGAGTCCATCCCGGACAACTGGAACTCCCCCATCGACCGGCTCCTTCTGACCAGATCGGGCTTTAATTCCGTCTCGCTCGTCCGGCTTTCGGATGGCATGGCCCGGACCATCGTTTCCGAGGAAGATCCCGCTACCACTTCTACCTTGGCGAAGGCGGCCGTATCCAGATTCTTCGTTTTCCCTGAAGGCAGATCGATCCTCCACGACGCGCGGACGAATGAGCTGCGCGGTCAATTCATCGCAGTTGACGGCAGCGTGTACCAGCTTTCGGCCATGTACTCTCCGGGATATGCGGCGCTGACTCGGCCAACCGTGATCGATCCGGTGAGCGCTGTGGCCGTGCCGCTCCTCTTTGCCTCGATGATCCTCATGTTCTTGACGGTCTTCCTGAAGGGGCAGCTCTCGGATCTTCTGCGCGCCGCAGGACGCGTGGGAGAAGGCAACCTCCATCTTGCCATGATCCAGAGATCGAGCATCGTCGAGTTCGACGAGATCTCCAACGGGTTCAACGTGTTGGTTCAAATCGTCGCTCCCATGGCCAACCGGGTGATCGCCCTCAAGGATTTCGTCCGTTCGATGGTTGTCACTCTCCATCAGACGGGTTCCCATCTGAATGAGCACGTTCAGAGACAGAAGTCCTCCGGCAAATTGGTGAGCGATCTGTTCTCTCGTATCCACAAGAGTTCGTCGGAGATCCTGCCGCTCATCACCGAGTTCGAAAGGGAATCCAAGTCGAGCCTGGGCGGGGCCCGGGCCGTGGCCGAGAAGGTGTCGGCATCCGTGACGAGACTTCAGTCCTTGCAGAACGCCCAAACAGGCATCATTGCGCAGGTTCGCCAGGCCTACAAGATCTCTCAGCGAGCGGCGGAAGATGGAGCGGAGGGGGTGCGATCGGCCTCGCGGATCGTTGGTTCGCTCAGATCCATCCTAACCGCCGTCGAAACGGTGGGGGAGCGAGTCGATAAGATTTCCGAGATTTCCGAGCAGACCAACCTCCTGGCGCTCAACGCGGCGATCCAAGCCGCATCCGCGGGAGAGAAGGGCAAGAGTTTCGCTCTCGTGGCGGAAGAAGTGCGCAAGCTCGCGGACCTTTCGAGCGACACCACGAAGGAAATCGTCCTTCAACTCCAGGAGTCGCTCCAGCAGCTCGCAGCCTCGCAATCGACGACAGAAGAAATCGACCGATTCCTCAGCCAGATCGGAGAGGAAAGCCGCGAGCTGGACAGGGTGTTGGTCGCGGTCGCCGGCCTCTTGGATGCGCTGGGAAAAGACCTGACCGCGATGGGTGAGATCATCCAGAAGGTCGGCGATGTTTCGCCGCTCATGATCCGGTCGAGCGAGGTTCAGTTGAAGGGCGCTGGGGAAATTCGGCACAAGCTGGCCGCAGTTGGAGATCCCGAGTCCGAGATCAACGCCTCGGTCCGAGAGCTTGCCGATCTGTGCGATCACAGCGTCCGTCAATCGCAGGAGTTGGAGCGGACCGCCCGCGAGGTCGAGGAGCGGTTCTCGGCTCTGTCTCGGTCGGCGTCCGAGTTGAAGACCTAGGAGAGCGTTCCCGCACGGGTGTATGCTAAAACTGGGTCGAACCTGCCGATAGTCCCTCTGGAGGAACCGGTTCGTGCCGGTGTCTTTGTTTTTCATCACGAACCGAGTCAGAACGTCGTGGGGCCAACGTCTTCGAGCCGGCAACTCGGCGTGGTCTTGAGGATTCCGACGGGATGGGCTCTCCAATAGGCCGGGGAGGAGATTGACACGGCTCAGAAGGAAGCGACTCCGATGGATAAGGACTCGGGGGATATCGATTTTTCAGGTCTCCTGGATAAGGTCAGCAAGTCCGGCCGTCCGATGTCTTCCGGCTCTGCGGGCCAGGACGACCTTCTCAAGAGTTTGGAGGGCCTGACTCTCGACCTGCCGGACGGCAAGTCACCCGACGAATCGACGGACGAGGAGTTGGACAGTCTCCTGTCCGACTTCGGGTATGGTGGCAAGCCTTCTCAGGGAAAACAGCAAGCCTCTCCCTCGAAGTCGACCCCATCCGCTTCGGCGGTTCAGCGACCGTCGGCTCGCGCTTCGAAATCTCCCCCGGCCAGCGCGGATGACTTGGGTCTGGACGAGCTGCTGGGGAGTTCGTCTGCATCTTTGCCGCGACTGGACAGTTTTTCTGACCTGCCGCCGGCGATGAAGAAGCCGTCCACCATTCCACCTGCGGACGCGGACGTCGACCTTCCCCCGTTGAAACCCGGGGTGAGGCCGGACGCGAAACGCACGTCCAGACCCGTCGCGGTGAAACCGGCCGATGCCGACGTAGACCTACCTCCGCTCAAGCCGGGCATTGCCGCCGGAGTTGCATCACGACCCGCAACGTCCGTGGACCCACAGAGCGGCCGGGGCGCACGGCGACCTGTGGAATCTCACGTGGCGGCCAGCAAAGCCTCTGAGGCCGATGCACTCGGAGCGCTCGGCGTGGAATTGCCCATCCGGAAGGCAGGGCCGGAATCCGGATCCATTTCCCAGCCACCCGCTGTCCAGGCTGCTGAACCGGACGATCTGCCTCCTCTCAAGAGGTCGGCTTCTGTGAGCGACCGTTCGGGCACTGTGGGTCGCCAAGACGGACCTTCACGAGGCGCTCCGGCACCCGGTGCCGCGGAGAAGGTCGACGCTGAGGACCTCGCGACCGACGTCAGACCGGCCGACAGGAGCGGTGTTCGAACCGGGACGGCAACCTCTTCGAGCAGCCTCGAGCTGGACGACCTCTTTCCCGAGGAGTCAGTGAAGAAGCCGTCCGTCGGTGAGGTCGCCGTCGGCCCAAAGGGTACATCCGGGTCCGGTTCGATCATGGACGAACTGGAAGACCTCTTTTCCGCGCCCAAGCCGGCAGCTCCTCCCAGAAGAGCGGGAGAAGGAGCGGCTAAAAAGAGGTCCGATGTGGACATGGATGACCTCTTTCCAAAAGATAAGACGCCCAGAGCGCCAGCCGGGCCGTCCGGCTCCGCGAAGATCGACACTCCTGGGGAACTCGACGATTTTTTGACGGAACTCGCGGGCGGCAAGCCGGACAAGGCGTCCCAGAAACCGGCTTCTTCCTCTTCCAGAGCGGCAGCGAACGACGATCTTCTCGATGAACTAGGCCTGCCCAAGCCCCAACAAGGAGCGGCCAGAGCACGATCCGTCAAGGGCTCGCCCGTCAAACGCTCGGATGAGGACCAGTCTCTGGATGCCTTTCTTGCGGAGCTCGAGGGGAAGGAAAACCTGGAGGTGTCGCTGGAACCAAGAATCCCGGAGGCAAAGGGCCAGGGGACTGCTCAGGTTCCTGTTCCTGACTTTGGGAAGGATCAGTCTTTGGAGGACTTCCTGTCCGAGATCACCGGAGAAGCTCCCCCCAAGGAATCCGGGAGTGTGGCCGCTCCAGCCGGGGCAGAGGCTCCGAAAGAAGATGGAAAAGACCTCGACCTTCCAGACTTGAGCCTTCTCGATAAACCTCGAGAATCGATCGATTCCGACCAGGCTCCTGTTGCTTCGGTCGAATCGGCCGCGCCGTCGGTCCAAGATTCGGAAACGAGCTTGGGAGTTCCGTCGATCCCGACATCCTTGGCAGAGCTGCCCTTGGGAGAAAGTCAATCCGGAATGACGGAGCCCAGGGAAGCACCGACCACCCCGTTCGTATCGGCTGGGCAACCGACCGCTTTTGTTCAGGCTCTGACCGAGGATCTGACTTGCGAGCTGATCGTCAAGCAGATCGATGCGGCGAGGAACGAAGACCGGAAGTATCAGCTCGTCCAGCGGCTGTGCCAGCAACTCGATTCCCGGACAGTCCCTGACCTGCTCCGGCTGCTCTCCGACTCCAACGCGGAGATCCGTGAGTGCGTTGTTGAAGCCCTGGGAAACCTGGGCGACAGCCGAGCCACTCCGCATCTCCTGAAGGCTCTCACCGTGGAGAGTCAGAACATGCGCTACCTCTGCGCCGAGGCTCTGGGCAAGATCGGCGACGAGACCTCGCTGACGAGCCTTGTCGGCCTGCTCGACGAGCCGGATGAGAACATGAAGTACTGCGCTGCCGAGGCTCTGGGCAGAATCGGCTCGGAGAAGGCCGTTGTCGCTTTGATCTCTCTGTCGAACTACGCGGACAAGGACCTCAGATACTGCATCGCGGAGGCGCTCGGACGGATCCGGAGCGCGCGAGGTCTCGAGCCGCTCGTGAAGTTCCTGAGAGATCCGGATACCGAGGTCCGACTGCAGGCTGTCCGGGCTCTCGGCGAGATCCGCGATCCATCGGCCGCAGGGCCGCTGCTTTCCCTCATGGAGGACGCCACGTCCGAGCTTCTTCTGGCCACAGTGCGTGCGCTCGGCCAGATCGGCTCAAAACAGGCCGTGGGGAGGCTCTTGGAGCTCCTCCATGCCCGTGATGAGACTCTGTGCGAGGAAGCCATCGGCGCGCTCGGTGCGATCCGAGATCCCGTTGCCGTGGCGCCCATCCTCGACAAACTCAGGGTAATCCAGATCGTCAGGACCCAGCGTCGGGCGATCGAGGCTCTTGGCAACTTGGGTGACGAGAGGGCCGTCGGCGCATTGATCGACCTCCTGAGACTAGGAAAAGAGAGCCTCAAGTTGCCTCTCGTCCAGGCTCTGGGAGCGATTCGGGTATCGTCAGGCCTTAAGGCTCTAGAAGAGCTCGCCTCGGACGCGGATGTTCAGATCCGCCGGTGCGCGGTGGTAGGGATTGGAAACATCGAGGATCCCTCCGGCATTCCGACCCTCATGCGGCTTTCCAGGGATCCGGACGAGGGGGTCCGTCGCGAGGTGGCCCAGGCTCTCGGACACATCGCCTCTGAGGACGGAATCCCCGTGCTGCTGGAACTCCTCAAGGATGCCGACAGCACCGTATCAGACGCCTCCGTGTCCGCGCTATCCGGCCTTGGGGATGCCGCGGTGCAGCCGCTTGTCACTGTCATCCCCGAAGTGAGCGAGCGCGTGCTCAAGAAGGTCGTCCAGGGACTCGGCAATCTGGGCGACATTCGTGCGATCAATCCGTTGCTCGCTCTCATGGAGACCGCTTCGTCCGATGTTCGGCCATTGATCGCCCAGGCTCTGGTCCACATCGATGATCGCATCTGCTCATCCGATACCGTCCACTATATGATGAAGCAGTCGTATGCCGCGCTCAGGCTGTCCATGGTAAAACAGCTCGGGAACTTCCGGTTCCCGCACGCCATTGACATCGCGCTGAAGGTGCTTGAGGAGACGTTTACCGATGCCGATCGGGAGATGTTCGCCCTGTACCCTCGCCCTGAGTTTCTGATCCTGGCGCAAGAGGCCGTGGTAGGGGTCTGTCGCAGCGTCGCGGAGCTTCTCGGCACGTTGAATCTCCCGGGGAGCGTCACTTCGATACAGGCCCGCTTCGAATCAGCGGGCAAAACCACGCGGAGATGGCTGATCTTCTCGCTGGGCCACATCCACGGTGAGGAGTCGATCACGGCGCTCATCGAGCTTCTGCGGCGGGAAGACCTGGAGTCCGAGGTGGAGGAGATCGGGCGCGCACTCAAGAGGATTCCACTCAAGACCGTTGTGGAGCGCTTGATCTCGTCGCTCTCCAATGCGACCCCGTCGACGCGGCGGCGGACGGTCCGTGTGCTCGGCGTCCAAGAGGATGTGAGAGCTTTAGCCAGGCTTTCGGATCTGTTGGCCGATCCCGACGAGGGGGTCCGGCTTGCTGCGGTGGCCGGGTTGGGGCGGATCGGCTCTTCCGCGGCTGTCAGCGCTTTGACTCGATCCGTCGACGACGTCTCGGAGAGAGTGCGCCGTCGCGCGGTCGAGGTCCTGGCGGCAATGGCCGACGAGCGGACCCTTCCGGTGCTGTCCAAGGCGCTCGTGGACCGGTCGTCGGACGTGCGCCAAGCCGCAGCTCTGGCTCTGGGGGCAGTAAAGAGCCCGGACAAGGTTCCCGCTCTCATCAAGGGACTGTCCGACTCCCATGAGGATGTGCGCCTCAAGGTGGTGGAGACCCTTTCCACGCCCTTGGACCCGCGAGCGCTCGAGCCTCTGGTCGGCATGCTCCGGGACGTGAGCCCACACGTCCGTCAAGCCACTGTGCGGGCTCTTGGAAAGACCACGGATCCGGCCGTTGTCGTGCCTCTCTTGGGTGCGATGAGCGACAGGGATCTGTGGGTGAAGACAGAGAGCCGCAAGACCTTGCTGTCCGGGACGGAGGAATGGAGCGCCGATCTGATTCGTGCGCTCGCCTTGCCCAGCGAGGAGGTTCAGGGACGGACCGTGGAGATCCTCTCCGAGTCGAGGTCGGTTCGTACGACCAACGGGCTGTTGGAGGCCCTTGGCCACCGGAACAAGATCATGCGCGCCAATGCCGCCGTGGTCCTTGGCAATTTGACGGAGAAGCGCGCAGTGGTTCCTCTGATCGGCCTCCTGGACGACCGAGATTACGAAGTCAGAGAGAAGGCCGCGTTGGCCTTGGGTTCCATTGGCGACATCGCTGCGACCGCGGCTTTGCGTCACGCGCAGAAGGATCCGAATAAGGATGTGCGTGTCGCCGCTGTTGAAGCGCTTCGGCAGATCATGCAGATGAACGACATCGCGTAGGAGACCAAAATCCAATGCCCACAAGTTGGCGCCGAAAGTGAGCCGCCGGTTCATTTGGGAGCTGGGGCTTTGCCCCAGACCCCTGCCTCGAGCCGAGCAACAGCTCGTCTCGATCGGTCGCTACGCTCCCTGGCCTGCATCCGCAAAATGTCGCGTCTGTAACTTTGACTCATTGGCATTGAGCCTGAATCGGCGATGTCTCGATCTCCACGGGCCCGGCTCCAGTCGTCGATCCCGGGTTCAGGTCGGTCTCGCGAGATCCGGAACCCAACAGACCTGTATCGGTCGATCCCGTGGCTTTGGACGCTGTCGGCACTATGACAATCGTGAGCGCGAGCCGTCGGACTGACATCCCCGCGTTCTTCGGTGATTGGTTCATGAACAGGCTTAGTGCTGGATACTGCCTGGTGGCCAACCCTTTCAATAGGAGCCAGGTGAGACGGGTCTCGTTGGCCGCGGAGGACGTGGACGCCGTTGTCTTCTGGACCAAGAACCCGGCCCCGTTTCTTCACCACGTTCTGGAGCTCGAAAAACAGCGGCTTCGCTATTACTTCCAGTATACGCTCAACGACTACCCGAAGGCCTTGGAGCCCGGCCTCTCTCCCGTAGAAGACCGCATCGAGGCATTCCGGGCCCTCTCGAACATCATCGGGTCACGTCGGGTCGTGTGGCGCTACGATCCGATCATTCCTACCGGCGTGACCGACTTCGAGGCTCATCGGAATCGATTCAAGAGTCTCGCAAAGGTGCTCTCCGGCCACACCAGGCGGGTCGTCGTCAGCCTGGTGGATCGGTATCGCAAGACCCTGCGACGACTGGCTCGTCTGGAAAAGGAGGGCCTGCGGGTCCATTGGGAGATGCTCGAGGGACCGTGTGTGGATCGTCTTCTCGAGGATCTCGCGTCAATCGCGGGGGAGTGTGGTCTTGAGATGAGGGCGTGCTCCGAGCCAAGAGACTTCTCCGGACTCGGCATTCCTCCAGGGGCGTGCATCGACGCCGACCTCATCACGGACCTGTTCGGAATCGCAACGACCCACGTGAAGGATCGCGGTCAGCGACCGCGCTGCGGGTGCGTGGAGAGCCGTGACATCGGCGCGGTCGACACCTGTGGCCACGGCTGTCCCTATTGCTACGCCACGAACGACCCGGACAGGGCCTTGCTCCGGCTGCGCGACCACGATCCGTCCGCGAGCGCCCTGGACGGGAAACCCGTCCGATCCTGACCACTCCGGCTGACCCACGACCGCCCTGGGTTTCATAGATAGGCCCTCGCGACAGTCGTGCCACGGAAGTAGTGCGCGAGGATCTCCCTGTAGCCGAATCCGGCTCGCGCGGCTGCCCGGGCCCCTGTCTGGCAGAGTCCGACCCCGTGACCCCATCCTGCGCCGTGAAATCTCCAGGACCGCGAAGTGCCGTCCGGTCCGGGCCGAGCCTCCACCACGAAGAGGGCTGACCTCAGGTTTCCCAGGGCCTTGCGGATGGGACCCTCCTTCTGGATGAGTACCTGTCCTTTTTCGCCCACGACGCGGAGGAGCTTGATCCGTCCGGAGAGCCCTCGTTCGAGTGGCTCGAGAGCGCGTACCCGTCCGACATTGTATGCCGCGTTGACTGCGGCATCGAGTGTGGGCCCGGACATTTCGACGGTCCAGCGATACATGGGATTCTGCCCTGTGGCACCGTCTCGGCAGAACGCAGGAGGGTTCGAGTGGAGCCATCGGGTCACCAAGTCTTCTGTGGGCGGCAGGGACAGAAAGGGCCCACGGCCGGGACGATCCTCGGTCGCGACGAGACTCGGATTGGCGTCGGTCGACCAGACGTTTTCGATGCTCTCCGTGCGTCCGCCGCAGGTGTCGCAGTAGACCGCTTCCACGAGACCTCCGGCTCGTGCGACGACCTCTCCACGCGTCGCATCGACCCCCATGTTCGTGGCCCTGCACTGTTGGGCAAGGCCTGAGTAGGCTTGGCAGTGAGAATCCGCGCACAGATCGAACGGCTGTCCGGCGTGTCCCCTCGACATTTTGGAGAGGGTCTCGCTTCGGGCCGCAACAGCAAGGGCACGGATGGCCGCATCCGGATCAGAGGTCGGTATCTCGGCTGGGATCACGCCTCTCAAGTAGGCTTCCAGTTCGATCTCGTTGACCACTGCCAGCTGACCGGTCCGATCGAAGCGGGCGTGGATCGCTCCTTGGTACTCCCGACCGTTCTGGAATCGTCGCGGTCTCGTGTCGTCGCCTGGCATGTCGAGGACCCGCAGCGGACCACGGGAAGAGAATGTGATATGCTCTCCGCGGCTCCTTTCTCGCCCGTCGGGGCCGATGAGCGCGACGATGCCACCCTGCGGGGCGGCGATTCTCTCTTGGATCCATGGGGACTGGCCGGCCGAGATCAAGGCCTGAACACAGTCCGCGGCAGCGGCTTCGTTTTTGAATCGGCCCGCGTGGGCCAAAAGGCATCGATTGTCGTGCAGGAGCACTACACGGGCTTTTCCCGTGGCCGATTCTCTCGAAAGCCGCGGCACGATGCCCATTCTGATCCCGGTCGCCACCACTCCCGCCTGGTATCCACGTTGGCGCCATTGCCCGGCCAGACTCAGGGCTGAGGATCGCTCGGACGGCCTGAAGCTCCGCAGGGCCACCACGAATTCGGTGCGCGCGGGGGCTCCGGCCACCCGGCGGGCCGTCCAGATTTCGCCAGAAAGCGCCTTGATCACGACAACCCCCACCTTTGCCTCGAACGGCTGTCGGGCCGTGACCCTCACAGCCGGCTGCCCGACTTTCAAGCCCACGGCGACCCTGATGGGATGCCCTACAATGACGGTCCGTCGCTCCATCGGGGCGTGAAGCGCCGCGAGACGTTCGAACGGGCCAGACAGAGACATTCGGACCGAGGCAGAGGGCGGGGTCGCCGCAAAGACAGCGGTGGACAGAAGCGCGAGGGATCTTGGCGCCCAGGCTCTCAAATGGCTTCTCATCGCAAGACCGAAAGAAAAGAAACGGCCCGGCCACGAAGTTGCCTTCGGGGCCGGGCCAATACGGGCAGATCGTTCCGATGGGCCCCAGCTCCGCTACCCGATCACTTCTTGGGCGAAGGAGCGGGGGAGGGGATCGTGAGACCCAAGTGCGGCAGCGACGTTCCGGGGCCGGAGGCCGGCGCACCCGGGAATGCCGCTGCTGCGGACGGTAGGGTCACGGTGGGCGGCACGACGACCGGCCCTGGCGGCGCCCCGGGGACGTCTGGAGGTCGGATCGCTGGCGCCCCAGGCGGCACGGCAACAGGCTTGCCCGAGGCCGCAGGGGCCGGGGGGGGCTTGGAAAAAGGGCTCAGAAGATCCGAGAGCTTGGCGATGAGGTCGGGGCCGGAAACCCTCGCGAGGTGCGAGGCTCTGGCGCTCGTCTTCACGCCACGCCGGTTACCCACGGCTTGGCCGATTTCGACCACGAGCTCAGGGGCACCCTTCAGACCGACCGTCACCTTGTACTCTGGGCTGTCGAGCCGAAGCTCGGACGTGAGCCCAGCTCGAGTGGGGAGGAACTCATCCGCGCCCACCGTGGAGAGGGCGTCGAGTACTCCGTTGACCTTGGCCTTGGGATCGACGAGGACGGTCCCCTTCGGGGAGATCACCGACCATTCGCCTTTGTCGTCCTTCTTCAACTCCAGCGTGTCGGACGCCTTGGTCACCTTGATTGTCTGCGCTGAGTCGGAGGTAAAGTCGGCGAGCGCCATGTAGGCGTTCACGACCGAGATAGCCTTCCCGGTCGGATCATCCTCCGGAACCACCAGGAACGGGTCTTCTCCGATCCGGATGTAGCGGCCTTTGTCGGGCACTGCCTGCCCGAATGCGAGCGTCGTCGGAGGAATCGCTTCCCCCTCGAACGAGATCTTCACCTCGAACGGATCGAGCTTGTACTCGGCCTTCTTGGTCTTGTCCTCTCGGGTGTACGACTTGGCCTTGAGGTTTTCGAGCGCGCCGGCCAAGATCGTGATCGCCGTGTGGGCTTCTTTTTTGATCTGCGGGGACACGAACGTCCAGTTACCCTTGGCGTCACGCTCCATCTGAGCGGTTCGGCCTTGGTTCACGACGGTGATCTTTTTGATCTTCGTGGCGGAGAAATCGAAGACCTTGGGGTCCTTGAAGTCTTCGATGGGTTTGGACAACTCGAGGAGCGAGGAGGAATTGACCGCGTAGACGTTGTCGGCAGTATCGCGTTTGACGTACGTTCGACTCGCGTCCTGGTCCTTCTTCTTGCCGATCAGGAGAGTTCTTGTTCCCTCATCTTTTTCGAACGTGACGCTGATCGCACATTCGGGTTTGTCGAGCCCATAGGAGGCCAAGTCGGCTGGCTTCGGCGCGTCGTTGACGAACTCTTCGGCGCGGAGCCCATCCAGGGCGTTTAGGAGAGTCTGGATCGTCTGCGGGTTTGCGCGGATGGAGAGGGGCGAGACAATAACCCATTTCTCTTTGTCAGCCCGTTTGAAGGCCCGGGTCTCGGACTTGGTCACCAGTTTGACCTGGGTGGCCTTGCCCGATTCGACCTTGACGATCCTCTTGTCTCGGAACGAGTTGAAGTCGTCCTGGAAGATCTGGACGTTGTACGTGTCCACCAGGAACAGTTTGTCCGAGTCGGACCGTTTGACATAGTACGAGCTCTCGACGTCCGACTTGTTCCCCACCAGGATTGAGGCTGTACCCTTTTGGGTCACGTACTCGACCGTCGCGGCTGGCTTGTCCAGTCCGTAAGCCGAGAGACTGGCGGTTTTGTCGTCCACAAGCCTCTTGGAGTCGAGCTTGGCCAGACGTCCCAGAAGATCGTCCATCTTCATCGAGTCCGGCTCGACCTTGAGGGGGCTGGTGATCTTCCAGTCCTTTTTGTCCTTTTCGAACGTGATCGTGGCCTTGGCGTTTTTGACGACGATCTTCGAGATCGCGTCCTTGTCCTGCACGAGGACGCTCTCGGCCTTCTCACGGTCGGTCATCTCGCCGGACTCGTACTTGTAGACGTAGACCCCCCCCGCCGTCGCGAGCACGACGGCGATTAGTGTCGGGAAAACCTTGGACACCACGGATTGCTTCTTTCTCTCCGATTTTGCCGCGATCACAGGCTGCTCCTCCTGAACCAGACCAGGATCCCCAGGACGAGGATCGTGAGAGGATAGACGATGATCGTCAGACGGCCGACCTTGACCTTGGCCTCGTTGGTGAGGCTGACGGTCGGGGAAGCATCGTCCTTGGGCCGGATCGTGGCGGTCTTCTCGCTGGAGAATGAGAGCCACGCGACCGAGTTTAAGAACAGGTCCGAGTTAGCCCCTTCGGGGAAGTTGAGACGGATGAGGTCTGTGGGAAAATCGGAGTCTCCGATGACGACCAAACGGGTCTTCGGGCCCTCGTCCTTCTTGTCCTTTTCGTCTTCCGTCTTGGGCTCCTCGGCCTTGGGAGCGGTCGGCTTCTGCTTCACCTCGATGGCATACCCGAGCGACAACGGGCCGCGCTTGTCCACGCTCTCGGAGTAGGCTACCTTGCCGGTCGACAGGGAGTTCAGGTCGAACTCGGCCCACGCCGTCTGGGTGGACTCCAGGATCGGTGAGATCTCGAACGTGTCGGTCGGCTTGGCCAGTTTGTTCAGGTAGGTCGCCTCATTGAGCGCGATGGGCAGACGTCCCTTCACGAGCTCGTCGGTGATCTTGTGCTGCTGTGGCAGGGCGATGATGGCCGCTCGGCTTCCAAAGAGGGCAAAGGCATCGGCACCTTCGATGACGATGTTGGGAGTCCACTCCACACCGTAATCCGCCAGCAATCCTTTGATCGCGGGGTCGGGGGTGATGTCGACGAGAAACATGGCACCCTTGTTGGGGAGTTCGAGGTACTTCTTGATCTTCTCGATCTCTTTTGGGCCAAAGCTCTTGCTGGGACCGGCGACGACCAGCACGTTGCAGTCGTCGGGAATCTTCTCGGTCTGGTACAGCTTGAGCGTTTTGATGGTGTATCGCTCTCGTTCCATGAGCGTCTTGATCGATGTATACGCTCCGGGCTGGTCGGACTGGATCTGCTTTTCCCCGTGACCTTCCGTGAAGTAGACCACCAGGGGGGTTCCGCTCCCCAGCTCCAAGAGGGCCCCGGTGAAGGCCTCTTCACCCTTGAAAGGGGGAAGACCCTGCATCATAAAGGGGTTGGTCCGGGCAAACAGCTTGTCCCGGAGAACCTTCACCTTCCGGTTGTTCGATTCGAAGAAGACCGTCCCCCATTCGTTCTCCGAGAGCTGGTACTTCTTTGTTGTGATGGGGTCTTTGAAGGGATCGACGATGTCGAACTTGAGCTTTCCGCCCGAGTATCGCTGGTAATCGTCCAGCAGATCCTTCACCTTTCGCCGGAAGAACGCGAGGATCTGAGCGTCCTGGCTCGGTCCTTTCACGTCCGGATAGAAGCAGGTCACCTTCACTTCGTTCTTGAGACCGGCCAGAACGGACAGCGTCTGAGTAGACAGGCTGTAGAGCTGCCTCTGCGTGTAGTCGGTCTTGACGGAGTGGCGGTAGGAAATGATGTTCACGATCACGACGATGACCGTGACCGCGATGATCAGGATCCAGTTGTTGAGCCTGTACGCCGAGGACCAATGGAAGAGTTGCTGGACGAAGCTCGTCATTCCGGCCGGTCTCATGGCGATGTGGAGAACCAGAAAGACGACGCCTGCGACGAGGGAGAACCAGGCGAACTGAGGCTGATCAAAGGCCAGGAGCCAGAGGACGCCCGCTCCGAAGATCAAGAGGATCCCCAGGGGGAGCATCAGGCTCTGGAACAGAGGCTCTTCGACCCGAGGCCTGCGCGCTCCAGCCGGCCTGTTGTGCTCGGCTTCGGTTCCGTGTGAATGGTCAGACCCGCAGCCGCACCCTCCGGCCGCCGACTGGTCTTGGATCTTTTCGTTGGAATCGTTTGGATTTTCAGCGGATGTCACGTGTGGTTACACCTCCTCCTTACCGCCAGCGGCTTGCCTCGAGCATCCGGACGGACGCGAAGAGGAACACGAAAGCAACCGACAGGTAATACACATAATAGCGGGTTTCGATGACACCCTTGATGAAGTCCCCATAGGGGATGAAAAGCGACAGCGACTCCGCGGTCGTGGACCAGATGCCTGGCTCGAGGTAGACCGTGAGCCAGCTCACGATCCAGAAGAGGAGCAGGATCGCGAAGGCCACGACAGCCGCGACAAGCTGGTTGTCGGTGAACGACGACGTGAACACGCCCACCGCCACGAGAGAAGAGAGAAGAAGGACGAGCCCCAGGTAGCCTGTGTAGATGGGCCCCCAATCCGGTTTTCCTCCGTAATGGGTGATGATGAGCGGATACAGTCCGGTGAGCCCGATCATCAGAATCAGGAGCGTCATGCAAGCCAAGTACTTGCCGAGGACGATCTGGGTAGGGGTGAGCGGGCTCGTGATGAGAAGTTCCATGGTCTTCTGGCGGCGTTCCTCAGCCAGGAGTCGCATGGTGAGCCCCGGGATCATGAAGAGCATGATCACTCCCATATTGTGGAGGAAACCCGCCATGTCCGCTCGCCGGGAGTTCACCAGGTGCATCGTGAAGAAGTAGCCGGCGATGAAGAGGAATGCGACCGCCATGATGTAGGCGATCGGGGAGACGAAGTAGGTCTTGAGCTCCTTCTTCGCGACGTAGAACGACTTGACGACCAGATCGACGAACCAGTCGCGAAGGTCGACGAAGCACGCGCTGATATCCATGGGCTATGCGACCTCCATATCGCTCGAGGTGAGTCGCGCAAAAACCTCTTCCAGACTGACTCCGGGAGGTTTCAGTTCGTAGAGCGGCCACCGCTTCTCAGATAGCGCGGAGAACAGCTCATCCCGCATCTCCTTGCCTTCCGTGCACCGGACCTCGAAGGAGTGGACGTCGTTTAATGTGTGCATGTACTGGATCGATTGCACTCCGGCGATTTTGGGCAGAAGAGCTTCGAGCTCAGTCCGCGGGGCCTTGACGGCCACGTGGTAGGTTCCGCGACCCCCCAGGGACAAGGAGATCTCCTCCTCCGTCCCGTTGGCCACGATCCGTCCCTGGTTGACGATGATGATCCGCTCGCACGTCACCGACACCTCTGGCAGGATGTGGGTGGAAAGAATGATGGTTCGCTCGCGTCCCAGTTCCTTGATGAGCTCTCGAACTTCGCGAATCTGGTTGGGATCAAGACCGACGGTGGGTTCGTCGAGGATCAGTACCTTGGGGTTGTGGACCAGAGCCTGGGCAATGCCAACTCGCTGCTGGTAACCACGCGAGAGATGGCCGATCAATCGACCCGCGACGTGGTCGATGCGAGTGGATCGCATCACGTCCCGAACGCGCTTGGCGCGCTCGCGCCAGGGGACCTCTTTGATCTCGGCCACATACGTCAGATACGATTCCACCGTCAGCTCCGGGTAGACTGGAGGCGTCTCCGGCAAGTAACCGACGCGTCGCTTGACCTCCATAGCGTCGTCGAAAATATCGAAGCCATCGACCCTGGCGGTCCCTTCGGTGGCCGGCATGAAACACGTGAGAATCTTCATGGTCGTCGTCTTGCCGGCGCCGTTGGGGCCAAGGAATCCGACGATCTCGCCATCCTTCACCTCGAAATTGATGTCCTGGATGGCCACGAAGTCCCCGTAAAGCTTCGTCAGCCCGGAAACCTCGATCATAAGAAAGGACCTCCCTGTCTCACTACTTTACCCAGGAAACCTGACCTGGTACGCAACTGTGGAGCGTTGCCTCCGGACAGCCATCCGGCTACACCGCTCGTTTGCCTTTCACCGGAATCCGTTGACCTCGACAGAGGTGAATTGAGAACAAGCGCAAAGCCTGCTCCAGATCCGGTCGACTCACACCACGGCCGGCACGTAAACAATCTCCGTGCCAAGAGACGTGCAACGATATTCCGTCCGCGCTTTCCTGTCAACGGTGAGGACGGGTGGGCGAGCGCGTCGCGAGGAGGGTTCACCGTGGACAAAGGTCCGCACGCCAGAATGTCAGGCAGGTCACGGTCGAAACGACAAATTGTCGGAGGGCGCTGCCCTGCGCCCAGATCCTTCTTTTGGTTGAGTGACCGTCCGTTCCCCCACCGTTCCTTGAGCGCGGAGCGCCTGCCTCGGTCTCGTTTGTCCACAGGAAACCACGTCTGGATCAATCTTTTGGCTGTTGTGGATGGGGAAGAACCGGGATAAGATGGAAGCTGGGGGGTGTCGGTCGTGGCACCAGACGATGAACGGATCTCTCTCTAGAGGGGGATCCAGACGAGGAAGATGATGCTCTCCCGACGGCTCCTTGTCCTTTTCCTCCCCGCCCTGGCTTTTGCGGTCTGGCAGGCGCACCTCGCGCCGTCCGTGCCGACCTTCGACTCTCTTCGAACCTCTCGATTCCGGGCCTTGCCATCGGCCGGCACGATCGGCGACTCGGGCCTCTGCCTTCCATTCGATGGAGTCCTTGTCGGAGGAGACGGGTTCATCCAGACTCCGGAGGTTTCTCCTCCTCCGCTGCTGGCAACGGTCGGCCGCGTGTTGGGCTCGGACGGGTCGGTTCTCATCGGAGAGGATCGACCGACCGACCGAAGTCTGGAGAGCGCCGATGGTGCTGAGTCTCTTCTGCGCCGTGGCCGCGTTCTCGAGTCTCAGGGACGACTGGAGGACGCCCGTCGTTGTCTTGAGCGCGCTGTCTTGGCCCGTCCTGACGATCCCGAACCTCTCTGTCGTTTGGCAAAAGTCTTTCTCTATTTGAAAGAATACGAGCGGTCGAGTGAGCTTCTGCGCCAGGCTCGTGGGATATCGACCTCCGATCCCCTCGTGGATGCCGTCGAGGGGCTATATCTTTTTTGTCTGAGAGATACTCCGGGGGCTATCTCTCGAGTCGACAGGGCGATCAAGTCGGAGCCCGGCCTCAAAGAAGCGTACCTGATCAAGGCAGACATCTTGTTCGCAGTCCGTGATCTTGAAGGGGCCGGACGGCTGCTGAGCCGCTTCTTGGAGCGTTTTCCGTCCGACCCGGAAGGTCTCTACCTGGCTGGGATCGTCAGTTTTTATCGTCGCGACCTTCGCCGATCCCAGGCTTTTCTCGAGGAGAGTCTCAATCTCAACCCTCGAGCGATCAACGTTCGCAAGGACCTCGTTCAGGTGTATTCCCTGACGGGTTCCTTCGACCGCGCGTTGTCTCTTGTTGAAGGACTTCTGAGCGAGCGCCCTCAAGACAAGGCGCTCACGGCTCTTCGTTCCGGACTTCGAGAACGGCTGCGTCTGAACCGAGACGGCCGGGTCTTGGTCGTCGGTCCGTTCCGGTTCGCTTATCCGAAGGACACCTCGTCGGGAACCCTGGACTGCATCGTGACAACGTTCACGACGGCCCACAAAGAGATGACTCGGTACCGGGACGTTCGTCCGGACAAGGTGCGAGTGACGATCCTTAACCAGACCGATCAGCTGTTGCCAGCTTACTATAATCATGTATCCGATGAGATCACGATCTCTCGTCAGTACTACGAGAACCTCGACACCGACCGAAAACGAGAACTGGGGCGTCATCTCATCTTCCACGAGTTCTCGCATCTGGTCTTTTACCATGAGCTGGGTGATCTATCGCTGCCTCCCGCCGCCCTCTGGCTTGTGGAGGGGCTTGCCGAGTATGAGGCCGGAGGTTACACATACACCCACGTGGATTACGGCGAGACGTTCGCTGATGGGCTCCTCGACTTGGAGACTCTCGAGGAATACCTGCCCGTCTCGGCCATGGCCAAGGGCAAGGTTCGGGAGAAGGCATACATCCAGTCTTACGCTATGGTCGCCTATCTCATGGATTCTTTGGGAAGCGCCAAGGGTTTGGCGCGCATTCGCCAGATGGCGCTCGCCTACACTCGTCACGGCCCGGATCACGAGCGTGTGGTCGGCGACTGCATGGGGATGAGCCCTCGGGACTTCCTCGCGACCTGCAACTCGTTCCTGGGACGGCTGGTCAACACGACCTCCGGCGAGACGTCGGAGTAGTCTTGATGCTCCTCCTTCTGCTAGAGTGGACATTGCAGGAGTAGTCACCGCCACACGGACGATTCCGAGAGCTCGTCGACGTGGCGTTTCCGATGATCGGTTCGTTGCTCCGGAAAGGGCCTAATGGTCATCCACGAATGGCCGACGTCTTTGCCATCATCTCGTCCGTCACGTTGGTCGTCCTGCTCGCCATCCTCCTCAGAAACCTTCTGTCTAGTGTGAGGGGGGTCGACTCTCCGGAGTCCATGCCCGAGACTCTAGCGAAAGAGTTGGCCACCTACATGCGCCCGATCGATCTCACTGTTCCCCAGGTCAAACCCGTATCCATGATGGTCGTGTCCTTACCCGACTACGCGTTGCTGTCCGGTCGGCTCACTCTGGATCAGCTTTTTTGGTTGGTCAATCAGTATTACCAGACCGTCACGGAGGTGGCTGACCGCCATGGAGGCGAGATCTATAGTCCTACGTCAGGCGAGATCGTCGTGATCTTTGGCCGCATCATGGCGGTCGAGCGACCGCTCTTGGTGGCAGCGGCGAGCGCCGTGGAGATCGTCGCCCGATTTGGCGCTTCCCTCTCCCAGGCGGGCGCTGCCTTTGCCGTTTGTCGTGGAGCCTCCGCGGCCGTGACATACGGAGAATCGATGTCCGGTCCGATCGGAACGGAGCGGCGACGGACCTACACCACGGTCGGACCGGTGGTCGAGCGCGTCTTCGTGCTGGCGCGGCAGGTACCCTTTGGCGAAGTCCACGTTCCAGCCGAACACGGCGAGTCTCTGGCTGCCGAGTTCGAGTTCGAGCCGGTGGCCTCCTCCGGAGACTCGACCCTACGGCTGACAGCGCGCAAGCCCAAACCGGAGTCCTGATTCCTGATTCTGCAGAATTGACACGAGCCGAGACCGTTCGATAGAATGGGGGCACGTTTCCACTCTTCATCGAGGCGCCCCCGTAGCTTAAAGGATAAAGCATCGGTCTCCGGAACCGAGGATAGCAGTTCAATTCTGCTCGGGGGTACCAGCCCCAAAGGCTCGCCCAGAGCCGATCGCCAAGGCAAAGCCCCCAGGTCCCAAGTGTAACGTTTGTACCCACGTGTGCCTGCTTTTCCCTGCGAAGTGTGCCAGATATGTGCCACATATGTGCCCAAATCGGGACAATGTTGTCCCACTCGGGCCGTCCGGCGAACGCATGCACCCGTCCGCATGACTTTATTTTCGCGGGCAAATCTCGGCGGTCGTCGGGGGCCCGGGCGGCCCGACCGTCGACGCTGCGACGCTGAAGCCTTTTGCCTACTACTCCTTTATCTTGGGAGGTAGAAGAGGCGCTCTGAGTCGGAAGCCGTGCCGGTGGGTGCAATAGGAACAACGGTGAAATCTAGCGTCGACAGCGTCAATAGCGTCGAAAGGCAGACCCAGAGCGGGTTGCCGCGTCGACGCTACAGGAGGGCATAGCGTCAACAGCGTCGACTCGGTTGAGGACCTCGGTCGGCGATCGTGCCCTGTCGCAAGACGCAACGTCTCCAGATGGCGGAGGTGGGGAAGAACTCCCTACCTGTAGCGGTCCGTCGTCTTCGGCACTCTATCCCTTTGGGCGGCCTTGCCACCCGGCCGTCAGCACTAGACCGGCGGAGTATCATGAAAATGAATGGGAAGAGTCCCAGGACGATTTTCCAGGCGTCCACCGATTCGTTCGTCGGCCCGAGCTTCGCCCTATGGCCACCAAGAGCGTGAAAGGGGTGGTCCGCCCTGCGGTTGCCATCGTGGAATGTGGAAGGTATAGTTCTGCCATGCCGTAGCCGTTTGCCGAAAGAACTGGAACTCAGATCCTTCGAGCGGGTATGCTTGAGTAACGGATTTGGGCCTTGAGCAGGATAGTTTTTGCGTGAGAAGGTCTTCTTCCTTGTGGACCGAGGGTTGGACATGAGTCAGGTCTCGAAGCACCAGAAGAGCGACGTCACCAAGGCGTTTGAACGTATGGTTACCTCGCTGTTCTCCGTTCCGGGGGGGCGGGCCAATGCCTCGTCTCAGGGAGACTTCGACCTTACGCCACCTCGACAAGTTGTTCAGTCGGATTCTGTGTACTCAATCTTCCTTGCGTGGCTCCAGCAGAATCCCATTCAGCCTAATGCAATGCAGGTTCACCTCTTCGAGGCTGGTGATGACTTCATTAGTCTGGCCAAAGATGCCCCTAGGCTGGCACAATATGTCCTGGACAAAAATCCAGGCTGTGCCTGTCAGTTCAAGCTGATCGAGGATCAGAAGACGCTCGCTATTATCATAATGGGCCGTGCCCTGAGTAAGGTTGCGGCCAGCACCAAGGCGCAGTCGCGGCTTCTGGGCATGCTGACTAGAGCATCTACGCAGATCAGGGATAAGCGCGGCGAAAGGGCGGCTACGCGTGACGCGTCGAAGTCCAAAGGTTAAGAGATCCAACAGCGACAATGGTGTCGCCTCCCCTCCTTCTCTGCCCGTGGCCAAGTCAGGTGTGGAAGATTTCTCCGCCGCCGTGAAGGCATCGCAGCCCATATCACCCCCTCCGCATAACTCGATCAGTATTCAAAACTTTACGGTCAACTTCAACCTTAACCTTCGCCACTCCGACATTGACGCCGGGAAGCTGACCGGAGCGGATCTTGCGGCTTTGATCAAGAGCGATAACGAAGTGGAACTGGCTGACATCAAGGCCGATTCCGAGAAGTGTGTCAAACGTGAGGAGACACGGCAGCAGGAGATCGGCGTTCAGCGATATTACGCTCAGAATCAGAGGGTCCGGCAGGTCCTGGCTGCCGTGTTCGCGACTGCGATTCTGTTGATCGCCATCTTCTCCCCAGCGACCCCCGTCAAGGTCGTGAGTGTATTGATTACTGGTGCCGTATTGTGCGTCGGATTTGGGGGCACCTTCACGGCCAAAAGGGGCGACGTCGAAGTGTCCGCAACTGGACAGAGGCGGGCTGAACTTGAGGAGAAGCCTCACAATTCCGCGGCGAAACAGGAAGAGTCTCTGCCTGAGAAACGGGAAATACACTGAAGGTTGTGCCCCAAGTCCAGCCTCAGTATCCATTTCCACGTTGCTGACATCGCCGGAGGGCGGCTATCCGAGGTAGTCTAGAGCGAGCTCGGCCACCACCGCCATAGTACCTTCTTGCCACCGCACTTCGCGTTGTACGGGTCGGCCGGTGCCACGTGGAAGTGGACCGCTATGAGCCCTGAAGACCTTCCCCCAATCCTCAGGCGTCTAGGGCTACGTTGAAGAACGCCCAGTGACCCGGCTGGCAAAACGCCTCGGAGCGTTTTAGCCCCCCCCCGGTCCCTCTTCAAGCCGTAGGCCTTGGCGTCCTGATCGGTCTTTGGGCTCGAGGTACCGGCCTAGCCGTTCCCGCATCGTGATGCACGTGACTGTGACGAACGCCCAACATCTGACACCTTGTCGAGTTAGTGGGTGTGTCCTGCTGAGGTTCGGTCCGAGCACGGAGGAAGCCGCCTGCCGCGTCTCTTCTCTGCATGTGAGGAAGTTGGCTCGAACAGAACCCACGGGCTGGGCCTGGCTTCCCAGGGAGGCGCGGACTTGGATTGCCGGAGAGATCGCCTGACAGGTGGGCCGGAACCCGATCGAGGATCGAGCGGCGATCCGTCGGAAACGATCCGGCGTCGACCTGCTCGAGATCCCGCCTGGCTTCCCTGATGTTCGGTGTCGGCGTGCCCACCGGGAGGTCCGGCGTCTTCGTGAGCGGGGCCCTGTCCGACGAGACGGGCTCGTGAGGGTGAACATCAACGCCCCCGCTTCTGGGCACGCCCATCAAGGGACGTAGCCCGGCCGTCGAGCCCTGGAGGGGGTTACCCCAGGGGTAGGGGGGTATCTCGTTCGGCTCTGCGAGCGCGAATCGGACCGGTTGGGTAGCCGAGCGCGCAGTTTTCCAAAATTGGGGTTTCGTGATGACTGGGGAATTATTCCCTACCCTGGAGTACACTTGAACGCAGCGGACCGTCACGGGAAGGAGCGCTCCATCATGAGAGGAAGATATCCATCGGCACTGTCGCAGCGAACCCTTGAGAAGCGGGGCGGCTCCCCCGTCTCGAGGGGCGCTGCCATCACAGACCCGCCCCCGCCTCGACAGCTGGATAAGACCGCGAAGGCCGAGTGGGTTCGGCTCTGTCGTGTGTTGGCCGGCGTTCTGACCGAGGCCGATCTCGGGTTGCTGGAGGCGGTCTGCATCGCCTTCTCACGCTGGCGGTTCGCCGAGGCGCAGGCCGCCAAGCTCAAGTCGACTTGGTACTCGGATTCGCGAGGTACTCCACACCTTCATCCGGCTGTCACGGAAGAGAGGCGAGCCCGGGAGTCGTTCGCGAAGCTGTCGGCCGAGTTCGGTCTGTCGCCCGTGTCGAGGCACCGGGTTGCCCCTGCCGCCGAATCGGGACGTGACGAGCTGGAAGAGCTCCTGGCGTAGCCTCCCTGGTCAGGTGGCGGAGGTCACTTGCCCCCCCCGCCATCCTCATGTACGATGAATAGAGATCGGGCCCGCGAGGTGTGCAACCACCGCCGCGAGCCCTGACCCGACACCA
>Ga0074195_1002226_pt1 | contig 22671 bp, 18 predicted proteins | sample EPASupsiteHSE623_FD_64525 | JGI IMG/M metagenome (GOLD analysis project Ga0074195, IMG submission 64525) | Bioremediated contaminated groundwater from EPA Superfund site, New Mexico - Sample HSE6-23 | ecosystem: Environmental > Aquatic > Deep subsurface > Groundwater > Contaminated ...
GCGTCGCGGCGACTTCGTTCTTTCTTGCATCCGGGGCACATCTGGGGTCCAGGGAAGTGAAAGTCTATGTCCTCGAAATGCTCATGATCACGGGGTTTGCCAGAATGAGGTGAAGGATTTGGGGGGTCCCTGATCCCCCATCTGCGCCCTGGTCTGCCCACTGGTCTGCCCACTGGTCTGCCCACTGGTCTGCCCACTGGTCTGCCCACTCGTCTGCTGCGTCAGAACTCGTCGCCTTCCGGCCATCTTGCACATGACCGCACCTTTTCGTCGCGGTCGCAAGAGGGCGTTCGTCCGTCGGTTCTTCGAGACGGGGCGCACCCTCGATGAGACGGGGCTCACCCTCGATGAAGGGGATCCTCCACCTTCCGTCCGAACCTCGCCTTCTACAAATATAGGACGCTCAAAGTCTGTTTTCCATCGCGAGGGGCGGGCGCGTGACTTCGGAGATGGGATAGAATAGAGGTGTATGTCTTCCGACCGTGAGGTTCGCTCTCCCCTCTGGTACGACGATCCGTGGGCCATTTTGATCGCGTGCATTCTGTTCTTGCCCATGGGCGCTTTCCTCCTCGCGCGCAACAGTGCCCTCTCGATCCGGACGAGGGTCTTTGTGTTGATTTGCGTGACCATCTCGCTGATTGGGGTGGGTGTTGCCGAGCTGAAGTTCGGGGTCGCACGCCGGGGATGGCATTGGGCCGTCTCGGCCACCCTTCGCCATCGCTCGATGTATCTGTACGTTCACGGTCAACATGCCTTGGCTCTGGAGTCCGGATTGGAAGCATTCCGAAGAGACCCAAACGACCAGGAGTCATTGCGTTTGGCCGCGCTCAGCGCGGCGAAGCTCGAGCGGAAAGCGTTGGCCCGATCGCTCCTCAGTGGGGGGCTCATGGAGCCAGACCAAGAGTCGGAGACTCTTGTCGATCTGATCGCCCTGTACGACGAGGATCCTGCAACGAGGGAGCGTGCCGTGACACTCATGAAATCGGCCATCGATCGCGGTCGCGTCTCCCCGAATCATCCACAGGCACTCCTGACCCTGGCGGGCGGTGACTTGCGTCGCCATGAGTTGACATCCGCGGAGTTCCTTTTGCGTCAGATTGTTCTGCAGTTCCGCCGGAACTACTTCGCTCGCGTCTTCCGTCTTCTGGCGGAGACCGAGCGGGCGAGGGGGAATCGCGCGAGGGAGGTGGTCTATCTCTGTGAATCCTTGAGGGTCGACCCTGAGCACGCCGCGACAAAGATTGCGCTGGACGATGCTGTCAAGGGGCTCCGCTTGCCTCCGGCGGGGTATAGAGCCTTTGTGCGGGCGGTCTTCATGCACGACCGAATGGAAGCTCGTGACCAGGGCAGAAAGCTGCTCGAGAGGCTCCTCGAGAAGGACCCGAAGTTCGCCTTCTCCGACGGGTGTCACTACGTCCTGGCAACGCACCATTTCCACTATCGACGCGACTACTCGCGCGCGCTCGTTCACTATAAGACCGTCATCGAGAAATCTCGATCGAGCGAATCATACCTTCGAAGCCTGTATCAGGCCGGCCAGTGCGAAGAAAAGATGGGCCGTGATCAGATCGCGGCGAAATATTATTTGAGACTGAGGGGAGAAGCCCCCAAAGGGGCGGAGTTGGCCAGCATGGCGGAGTTCCAGTTGAACCGCATGAGGCGTCTGGGGCGGGTCGCGGGATGGATCGAGCAGTTCGGAGTGGGGAGTTTCTAGGGGCGTTCACAAATGATAGGGAAAGAAGCGGAGGTGGGGGGACTGCCCGATTGTTCAACATCCTTTTCAATCGACGCAGGCGGGGTGGGGTATAGATGGGGGAACAGGGTTGTGTCGGGAGAAGTCGTCAATTATGAGCTGTGAACCCAACGTGGTCCTGGAGTCCGTTGTGAAACGGTACGGGGCTCTCGTGGCCGTGGACCGCGTCGCCCTCCAAGTCTATCCCGGGGAATTCTTCGGGCTGCTCGGACCGAACGGGGCCGGGAAGTCGACGATCATCAAGATGGTCACCGGCCTGGTCAGAGCCACGGCCGGATCTATTCGTGTCTTGGGCCAGGACATCGAGAGCAATTCCTCATGGGTCAAGGCCAGAATCGGTCTGTTGCCGGAGGATTCGAACCTCTACGAGAGGCTCACGGGTGAGGAGTTCCTCCGATTCTGCGGCCGAATGTACGGCCTGGCCGAGTCGGATGTCCGGCAACGATCCGAAGAGCTTCTCGACGTGCTGGAACTCGCCGAGAAGCGAGACACCCTGATCATCGATTATTCACAGGGGATGAAGAAGAAAGTGGGGCTGGCCGCGGCCTTGATCCACAATCCGAAGGTGCTGTTCTTGGACGAGCCGTTCAACGGCGTCGACGTTGTGTCTGTCCGGACCGTCCGGAGGATTCTGATGAGACTCGTGGATCGAGGAGTCACCGTTTTCTTCTCGTCTCACGTCATGGATATGGTGGAACGGTTGTGTCACAGGGTGGCGATCCTTCGCGAGGGCCGGGTCGTTGCTCTGGGGACCGTGGATGAGCTCAAGACCCAGGTCGGGGCTCCTGCCGACTCGAGCCTGGAAGATCTCTTTCTCGCCCACATCGGCGAGAGCGAGCAGTCACGGGAGTTGTCGTGGATTGGCTGAACCAGATCCTGTGGCTCAAGTGCCGCCTCTCATGGCGTGCCCATCAGGTCTCCCCGACGTCGACGTTCGGGACTTTTCTTCTTTTCGTCTTCTCGTTCCTGCCGATGGTGGCTGCAGCCGGGGTTTTGGCCGCGTTCATAGTCATCCTGCACCCGTGTCCGGCCGATGAGCTGACGCATGTGAGTCTGTCGCTCATGTACGTCCTGTGGATCACGTCTCCCATCGTTGGCTACAGGATCAGCGAATTTTTCGATGTCACTCGATTGCTGGTCTATCCGGTGACGCCCTGCACCCTTTTCACCGGGATGGTCCTCTCGAGCTTTCTCGATCCACCCTCGTTCCTGGTCTACCCGGTGCTGGCCGGCCTTTTGGCTGCCATCACTCCCAGTCTGGCCGCTCTCCCCTTCACGTTCGCCGTCGTCGCCCTGTTCGTCGTTCAGACTTTCGCCGTGGGACAGCTCGCACTGTTTCTCCTGGTGCATCTTCTCAATGTGAGACGGGTCAGCGAGCTCGTCCTCATCGTCGTCCCGATCGTGCTGTTGCTCTCTCTCAGTGGGCTCGAGCTCTTCGCCATCTTCGGTTCCCCCATGGATCGATGGACGTGGGATCTCCCGCCGTCGACGTACACCTCGTTCTTTCCCCCCGGCGTGGCGGCAAACGCGCTCATCGCCATACGAGATGGCGATCTCTCCAGTGCCCTCTACAACGGGCTCATGCTCGTTCTCGTGTGCGCGCTCACCCTGATCGTATCCGGGCGGTTGGTGGATCGAGTCTTGAGAGGTTTCGTCTCATTCGAGCCGGTTCCGATCCGCGCGCGTCGTCTGTCCGCAGGGGGCGAGAGTCGTCCCCCCGCGGAGACCGGACAGCGTAGTCCGGACCGCGGGCAGGGGTGTGTCGCTGGAGAGCAGGAGAGAGTGCCGTCAGGACGTCAGCTCCTGGGCCTCTGGGTGAAGGAGCTCAAGATCACGCTCAGGGAGCCGCAAGTCCGGATGGTCATCGGATTCTTTCTCGGGACGGTCATGTTCTTCGTGATCAAAGGAGCTGTCTTCCACCAGGCCGACGACCTGGACGGGACGCTGCCTTCTCTCTTGGCGCTCTCCATTTTTATGATGGTAGCGGTCTTTCTCAACAGTCTCGCGCTTCAGAGGGAGGGGCTCAAGCTCCTGTTCACGGCACCGCTCGCTCCTGTGGTTCTCCTCATCGGCGACAATCTGGCCCACTGGGTGATCGCCACCTCGCTCTCTCTCTTGACCGTCTTTCCCGTGGGTTGGGCTTTCCAGGTCCCGGCGACGGAGTGTTTGGGCTGTTTTATCGCGAGCCAGCTCGCGCTCGTTCTCCTTCTCGGTGTGGGGAATGTGGCCTCGGCCACGCTCCCCTGCCGTCTTCCGGCAAAAGGAATCCAGCCCAGGCACGAGACCACGGCCGGCCAACAGTTTCTGATCGTTTTCACGGGTGGTCTTCTCTGCTCGCTGTCGCTCATGGTGGTGTTGGTTCTGTCGTTCGTGGTTTTTTCCTTTCCTGTGGGCGATTCAAGGGAAGCGTTTGCCGCGCTTTCTCTTCCCGTAGCTTTGTGTGTCATCCTGGGCCTCTATGCCGTCAGCACCGCCCTGGCCGCCTGGATCATGTCGGTCCGACGGGAACGGCTTCTCGTCGAAATCTGCGATTAGGAGCCCGTTCAGAAGGGGGCTGTTCCTCCTCGCAAAGACCCCTCGGTGCCCCGGAGCACTACCCGCTTGCAATGGTGGCCCGGCGACGATATAATCTGGCTCTTCGAGACCCACCTTGACGAGGCTCCCAATGAGCCTCCACTCACGTTCAACGCGGGCGGCGGCCCGGTGGCCGGCCCGAACCGAAGACGAAAGAGGATCCGACATGGCTTTTGAGTACCTTCGTCGCAAGATGAAGGCAATTATCTGGTTGGTGACCATCCTGTTCGTTGGCTCCATTTTCTTCATCGCAGGTGGAAGTCTGTGCATCAAGCAGCAGACTGAGGACCGGATGCGTCGGATCCAGGAGAAGGAACTTCAGGAACGGCAGTCCGAGGTGAAGCCTCGAAGGGGGAAGGATGAGCTCGATCCCGCTGCCAAGTCGGTCGTGGCTCGAGTTCGTTTTGGCGACAAGGAATCGACGGTTCTGGAGGGTGAGCTCAACGAGCGCCTGAACCTCGCGGCGCGTCAGAGCCCCATGCTCAAGGGGATCACCCCAAAGCAGATGAAGGGGCTGTTCGGTCCGAGCCAGCTTGAGGAGTTGCTCAATATGAGGCTCGCGGAGCTGGCCGCGGAATCCGCGAAGATCGACGTCTCTGACGTTCAGAAGGCGTGCGAGAAAGAACTCGAAAACGAGGAAGTCGTTCGTCGCCTCGCGCAGTACGGTCTGGACAAGAGACAGTACGTGACGGAGCGTGTCCGGTCAGCCCGAGTGAAGCGGATCATCGATCAGGTGACCGAGGGGCAGCCGGTCTCGGAGACGCGCGTCAAAGAGTACTATGAGATGAAGAAGGACGAATTCCGGGATCCCACGTCCAAGGCGATCAAGCCTCTGGAGACCGTCCGAAAGTCGATCGAAACGATCCTGCGGGCCGATATCCGGGAAGAGTCGATCACCGACTACTACAACCGGCATAAGGATCGTTGGCGTATGCCCGACCGGGTCAAAGTGCTTCATTTGGCCATCAACCCTGCCGTAGAGCGCCACGCCAAGGCCCTGTCCATTTCGCCGGAAGAGATCACGACGTATTACAATCAGAACAAGACCAGCTTCCTCGGTGAATCGCGGGTGGTCCTGAGGCACATCTTCTTCGATCCTGCCTCGGATCAGTACCGCAAGACAGCCACCCCGAGCGAGGCCGATCTCACCAAGTTCTACGAAGCCCACAAGTCCGACTACGACAAGGCCGAGCGGATCTGGGTGAGTCGGATTCTCCTGAAAATCCCGTCGGGATCGAAGAATGCGGAGGAGAAAAAGATCGAGGAGCGAGCCAAGCAGTTCTTGGGACAGCTTCAGAAGGGGGCTTCCTTCGAGTCGCTTGCCAAGGCCTCGAGCGACGACAAAGCCTCTGGCCCCAAGGGCGGCGACATGGGACCCGTCGAAGCGGGCCAGATGAGTCCCCCGTTCGACAAGGCTGCCTTCGCTCTCAAAGAAGGGGAACTTTCCTCTGTCGTGCGCGACGAAGAGGGATTCCAGATCTTGAAGGTCACGAAGAAAGAAGCCAAGCGTGTGTTGCCGTATGCCGAGGTGACCGCGGAGGTCTCCAAGCGGTTCATCGAGGACCGCGCCCAGAAGTTGTGCGAGGAGGACGCCCGGTCTGTGGCCCGAGAGCTCGCGGCTCTGCCCAAGGACTTCGAGATCGTGGCCAAGACGAAGTCTCAGGCTCCCTCGAAGGAACGGGGCGGAGATCTTGGCGAGCTGTACCTCGGAGAGAACAAGAAGAACCGCGCCGTGGACGAAGTCGGCAGTTACGGCTACATGGATGAGTCCATCCAGAAGGCTGTGCAAGGGCTCACTCCAGGCAAGATCAGCGATGTCGTCAAGACGGCCAAGGGGTACCACGTCCTCAAGCTGGAGAAGAACGTTCCGGCCGAGCCAAAGGCGTTGGAGGACGTGCGGAGCGAGATCGCAGAGACTCTCAAATCGACGAAGCTCGACCGAGAGGCTTCCCGGATTGCCCGGGAGGTCACTGCCCGACTGAAGGCCGGGGATCCGTTCCCTAGCATTCTTCGCGATCTGACCGACAGCAAGGACACCGCCGGAGTCTGGAACGAGGTCATCCTGGACGCGGACGAAAAGCAGCCGCTGGACGCGAATGCCCTGTCCGATTTCGACGCCAGTGGAAAACTCCCGGAGCCGGTCATCGCGGCCTTGTCAGCCTTGCAGGAGGGCGAGATCTCCGAACCGGTGAATGTGGAGAAGAAGACCCATTTCTTCCAGCTCCTTCAGAGGCTCCCGGCCAAGTACCGGCCGATCGACGACGAGATCCGCAAGGAGATCCGGTTCGCTCTCAATCCCGTTGTTCCGCAACCTGACGTGGAGAAGTATTTCGGTGAGCACAAGGCGGAGTATGCCCCTCGTCCCGTGAGCAGCACCGAATGGATCGAGTTCCCCGACAAGGAGAGCGCTCAGGAGGCTCTGGGACGCATCAAGGAAGACCCCAAGGTCTTCGACGAGTTTCCGAAGAAGTCGTTCACCGGCGAGATCCGAAATCCCGAGCTCCGGAACGTGGTGGCGAAGCTGAAGGCTGGGCAGATCAGCACTGAGGTTTCCTCGGTCAACAGACGGTTCGTGATCGCGCGGCTCGTGCGGCAGGACGCTCCGACCGAGATCACTTTGGACAAGGTGGAGAAGCAGGTGCGGGAGCAGCTTCTCCAGGAACGTAAGGAAGAGCTCTACAAGCGTTGGCTGTCGGAGCTCAAGAACCAGGCTCACATCACCAAGTACCCGCTATCCCCGAGCTTGTGAGTCCTGACACGAGGTTTGGGAGCCGGGCGGATCGAGCATGACTCGCCAAGAGCATGGGCCCCACGCGGTGCTCGCCACTGCGAACCGATCGAAGGTCGTCGAGGTGTCCAGAATTGTGGGCAATCGGCTGGGATGCCTCACGACCCTGGCCGATTTGGGGCTCGCGCCGCCCGAGGAAGACGGTATCAGCTACGCCGCGAACGCACGGAAGAAGGCGGGAGCGTGTTGTCTTGAGACCGGGTTCCCCTCTTTGGCGGACGACTCGGGGTTGGAGGTCTTTGCCTTGAACCGACGCCCCGGCCTGCGGTCGGCTCGATACGCGGACGATCCGGAGAAACGCATCGCCAGGCTCTTAGCCGAGCTCGATCAACTTGGTCCGGGGGCGGATCGGAGAGCCCGGTTCGTCTGTGTCGTGGCGTTCGCCCGGCCCGGGCAATCGATTGTGACGTTTCGCGGGGTCGTGAGCGGCCGGATCGCTCACGAGCCGCGAGGGAACAGGGGCTTCGGCTTCGATCCGATCTTCCACTTGCCCCGTCTGGGGAGGACCATGGCGGAGCTCGACGACGCCGAAAAGGATCACATCTCCCACCGGGGGAGAGCACTTTTGAAGTTCGTCTCCTGGTACGAGGCTCAGGAGACCATTGGCCCCGACGCCGTGAGCCGAGGGGGGGCCTCCTGATGACAGACGGGGTCGCGAGCAGCACATCCGATGCCAGTGCGGAACTCCGTGCTCTCTCCTTGGAGCCGGTCGAGCAGACCACGAGTTGCCAGATTGTCCTCGATCTGTGCCTTTTCCTTATTCTGTTCGTGACCCCGTGGCTGATCAGCACCGAGTTCAAGGAAGTCTTCAATACCACCAAGAACTGTTTCGTGGGTTTTGTGGCGGTGTTGATGGCTCTCGTCTTCCTCGTGGAGTCGATCGGCAAGGGTGAAATCCTCGTTCCGCGGCTCAAGGCCTTCTGGTTCATCGGACTCCTTGCCGCCTGGATGACGCTTTCCCTCGTCTGGGGGCAAAGCTTCAACTGCGCCTCCCGTGACTGGGGATTCCACATGGCGGTGTTCACCGTCTTCTCCGTCACCCTCATCTCCGTGACCAGCCGGGAGCGTATGGAGAATTTCCTTCACTTTGCCATTGCCGCCGGCGTCGTGGTCTCCGGCTACGCCACACTCCAGTACTATGGTTTCGACGAACGGATCTTCACCTCTCTCTCGAAGGTTCTGTTCTGGGAGGATGCCAGCCGGCTGCTGGCCGACGGACGGACACCGATCCACGGGGGAATCCTGTCTTGGATCCTTTCCTACGAGACAGCCCACTGGCTCCATGGCTGGGTCGACCTGAGGTTTCTCATCCTACCCTCGAAGCCGGAGGAACCCTCGAAGAACTACAGCTTCATGGGGCACCGGAACTATCTGGCCGGCTATGTGATCGCCCTGATTCCACTCGTCCTGTCGCGGCTCCTTGCGCATCTCGACGTCTTGCTCAAGGAGCTGCCGAAGGTCACTTTCTACCGCCGGCGGATGATCGATGCAATGCAGATTCTGGGCGTCGTTTTCGTCTCCGTCTTCGTTCTGAGCTTTCCGGTCCCGATGGTGCGACTGCTCGCATTGGTGCTCGGAGCCGCCCTGGTGCTGTGCTTGATCTCAAACTCCCTCGTCCGGGCGGTCTTCGTCTATTTGGCCAGTCTGATCCTCATGTTCGTCACCGTGTTGCAGACCCACACCCGTGGGGCATGGATCGGTCTGGGGTTCGGGATTCCTTTCCTCGTGATCGTGATCTGCTGGAAAGAGCTGCGGCGGGGCGTGGAGACCAAGACTCCTTCACGGGGTCGTTCGCCGGAGGAACCACCGACTCTGCCTCCGGAGCCCGGTGTCGTCGGCCAGACAGGGCAACCGGCGATCGAGAGAAACCAGGCGGGCCCACCGACCGAGCTTGAAGCCGACAGAGTCCCGCCCGAGCTTGAGGCCGACAGAGTCCCGCCCACCCTCGTGCCAGGCACTCCGCCTCCTTTTCCGGCGGGCGAGACCGATACCGACGACGAGACGAGGGCGATCTGGAAAGGAATCCTGCTCCGATTCGTTCTTCTCTTCGTGGGGCTGATCCTCAAGGTGAAGTTCGTGGGGCGATCCTGGAGTTGGCTGCCGCTCCTGGCCGTGTTCGTCGAGCTGATCGTTCATTATGCGGTGATCGCGTTCCGCCCACGGTTTCTGCACAGGGCCTCGCTGATCCTGGCGATTCTGCCTCTGTTCCTGGTGAGCATGGCCTTCAACTGGAAATCGATCGATTTTTTCGGCCACAAGCTTGCGAACCCGTTCAACAAGGAGTGGGTGTCGGCGCTCGACAGGCTCGATGACACGTTCAAGTTCGGGGTTTCATCCTCGACCCACCAGCGGTGGCTCATCTATCGGACCACGTGGAAGATTATCACCGACAACCCGTGGAATTTCTTCTTCGGCACCGGTATCGGTACGTTCGGGCTGCATTACATGCCGTACCAGGCCAAATTCTTGAACATGCCGGGACACGAGGCGCTCATCCCGGAGGTCAACAAGTCGATCTACGCCCACGACGAGTACCTCCACTACTGGTCCGAGATAGGACTCATCGGGATGCTGCTCTTCGTCTTGACCGTCTTCTTCTTCTGCAAGGTGGTCTTCACGAACCTGATCGAGTGTGAGCTCAACTACGACACGTTGCTCTACATCGGGATCCTGTCGAGCATCCTCGCGGTGATGGCCCACATCTTCTTCTCGTTCTGTCTCCACTTGGCCTACACGGCCACGCTCTTCTACTGCATGGCCGCGTTTGCCTTGCGCTTCTTCCCTTGCCCCGTCATTCGACTGTCGATGAACCCAAGGATCGAGAACGAGGGAGAGGTGCTGGGGGTGCCGTTCCACGTAGGTCTGGAGCTCACCCCGTGGGGTCGGGCAGTCGCATGGGTGCGAATGTTGTCCGTGAAGGGGCTTCTCACGAACGGCATCGAGGACGGGGCCTCTTCTATGCCGCGCATCGTCCTGACGGTCACCGAACCGTCCGGGAAGACATTCGAGCAACCTCTTGCGTCTCTTCCCGTGTCGAGCCCTCTCAGAATCCAGGGACAGGGTTTGGGACAGGCTCTGTTCGACCGAGACGCGCTCCCCGGGACTTACAGGTATCGGGTCACGTGTGGAAAAGAGCTCGTCTTGGGAGAGGGCGAGATCCATGTGGCTATGAGGGGGCGTTTGCCCCAGGTGGTTGCCGCAGGAGTCCTTTCGATCGTCGCGAGCATCCCGTGCCAGTCCATGACGAACGTGCTCATGGCTGAGTACCACTGGAGAGCCGCCTACCTCAAGTTTCGACTCCAGAAATTCGAAGAGTCGTTTCTTGACTTCTCCAAAGCGGTCGAATGCGACGGGGGCAAAGGGGAAATCCTGTTCGACTATGGAAGAGCTCTCATGGATTCTGGCCGGAACACGCGGGCCGTGAAGCTTTTCGGGAAGGCGACCGCGAACTTCGTCGATCCGGCGAACTACCACAACATGGCGCTCTGCTACTATAAGGAAGCCACGAGAACCCGTGAGAAAGGGCAGGGCAAAGAGTCCGCCGAATACCTCCGGCTTGCGGAAACGGCCTACCGAAACGCACTGTCGCAGAACCTGATCTACGAGCAGGCGCTTTCGAATCTGATCTTCATGCTTCTTGACCGAGCTCAGGAGGAGCGCGAAAAGGCGGCTGACCATCTCCGAGAGGCCGAGCATCTGGCGCACCTGGGCGTCCGGCACTACCGCGGCAACTCCACGTTCTGGACCGCGTTGGGTGTTGTGCAGGCGCGCGAGGACAAGTCGGAGGATGCGATCCTTCCGCTGGTGCGCGCGCTCGATATGATGCTTCTGGAGAGGGGACGGCGCCGCTACGCCGAGGTGCGCAACGATCTGGAGCTGCAGCGGGGGAACCTGAGCCGACTGCTCTCCAGACCGCCCGACTCCGTGACAACGGACGGTGATTTGTCCCGTGGCCGGGAGATTGAGGGCAAGGTGAGAGAGTATCAGGGGCTGGCGCCTGCCATCGACGACACGGTCAAGAGGGCTCAGCGTTTGTTCGGCGATGCTGTGAAACTGCACGAGCAGGCGTTCCCTGGGAAGCCGATCTCCGCGGAAAAGCAAAAGAAGGCGTTCGAGAGTTCGCTCGAAGCGTACCTGACCTCGATGACTCTCTTGGAGGCGATCCCTGGACTGACGACCGATCCTAGCGCGGACAAGATTCGGATCAACCTGTCCGGCATCTTTCAGCGATCGCGGAACGACCCGGTGCGGGCGCTCGCCATACTCGAGGGGGTGGCCGACCGATCGGATCCATCGGCCCGGGAGCGATATCTGTCGCTGCTCGTGAGTCATTTCAACAAGCTGCTTGGGGAGCCCTCCGCGAACTCGAGCCTCTATCTCGACTACGCGCGACGGTTGACGGGATGGGGATTCGACGCGGATGCCACCAAGGTCCTCTACCGTCTCCTCGACCGTGACAAGGTCAACAAGGAAGCGTTGTTCTTGTTGGCTGAGTGTCTCTATCGCCAGAAATACCGTGAGGAGTCGATCCGAGAGTATCGCCGACTCCTAGGGTTTCTGTCGCCCGACGACGAACTGGCCCGCCGGGTGAAGGAACGCATCGACCTGATCGAAGGGGAACGGGGCAAGACCCCCCCGACCACTCAGGGGAGATGAGGACCGAACCGGTCGCAGGCGCAGGGAACGACGTGTCCGCGCCGTTCGCAGAGGGTCGCGTCGCGGTCGTCCACGACTGGCTCACCGGCATGCGCGGTGGAGAGAAGGTCCTGGAGTCGATTCTGAATCTCTACCCACGGGCCGACATCTTCACTCTTGTCCACGTGCCCGGAAAGATCAGCGAGCGCGTCAATCGGCACACGATCAGGACGAGCTTCATCGGGCGTCTTCCGTGGGCCTCTCGGCGTCACCAGATCTACCTTCCGCTCTTTCCGTGCGCTGTGGGGGCGTTCGATCTGTCCGGGTATGACCTGGTCTTGTCGACCAGCCACTGCGTTGCCAAGGGGGCCGTGGTTCGTCCTGGTACGCCCCACGTCTGCTACTGTCACACTCCGATGCGCTATGCCTGGGACTTCAAGGAATTGTACTTCGGGGGGATCCGGCCGGCGCCGCTCAAGTGGCTCGTGGACTTCTTCTTGGAGGGACTCAGACTCTGGGATGTCGTGAGCTCCAGCCGCGTCGACCGCTTCATCGCCAACTCGAACACCGTGGCTCGGCGTATCGCTCGCTACTATGGTCGACCATCGACGGTCATCCCCCCTCCTGTGGACACCGGTCTGTTCACACCCGTGGAGAGTCCGTCCAAAAGTCACTTTGTCGTCCTGTCGGCCTTTGTCCCCTACAAACGTCTCGACCTCGCCATCGAGGCGGCCAACCGACTCAGGGCCCCGCTCAAGGTCGTCGGGGATGGTGTCGAGTCTCGGCGTCTCGCGCGTCTTGCCGGTCCCACGGTAGAGTTTCTGGGGGCTTTGCCGCCCAAGGACTTGCGTGACATACTCGCTCACTGTCGGGCTTTGATCTTTCCCGGCGAAGAGGATTTCGGCATCACCCCGGTGGAGACGAACGCCTGCGGGCGGCCTGTGGTCGCCTACCGTGCGGGTGGCGCTACGGAGTCGATGGTGGATGGGGAGACGGCCGTCTTTTTCGACCGGCAGGAGGTCGAGCCTCTCGTCGACGCCATGCGGCAGGTCGAACGGATGTCGTTTGATCCCGCGCGACTCAGAGCCAACGCCGCTCGGTTCTCTGTTCCTCGGTTCGAGACCGAGATGGCTCGGTTTCTGACGGCGGCTGTGGCCGAACTTTCCTAACAAGCTCCCGGCACTACAGCGAAAGACCGGCCCAACTCCATGAATCGTATTGACGGGGGAGCCGGATGGTCGAAATGTCCATGTACGGATCTGGCGAGGGACCGGTCTGTGGAACTGGTCCGGTCTACTATACTGGCTCTAGAAGTACTGCGGAGCACTGGCCGGCAACGAGGCTGAATCTATGCCTTCACACAGCGCGTTGTGCACCGTCACGTTCCCCTGGGCGTCGAGCATCACGGTCCAGATAGTGTCGTAGTCGTCAGGCGGCCAGGTGAAGCTGGGGACGGTTTCGCTGCTGTAGCGCTGAAGTAACGCGGTCACCAGAGGTGCGAAGTGTGCGTGCTCCCACGCCAGCAATACGGTTTGATTGGAGAGATTGACGCCCGCGCTGTTGTTGCTCGTGAAGAAGAAGTCTATGGTGTTCTGGGCCGCGGTGGCATCGCTCGCATCCACGTTTATCCAGAAGCTCGCGGCCAGCTTCAAAGGCAAGTTGTTGGCGATTGCATAGGGCAGCACCGTCAAAGAGGGTCTGACGTAAGACAACCCGATCGTGTTGTCCAGGAAGTTGAACGACTGCGCGGGATCGATAGAATACACCACGGTAGGGCTGGGCAGGCCCCGCAGAGCGGTCGGCAGAACGTTGGGAAGATCCAGCGCGCGCCATTGTCCCTGGCCAACATAGTTGCCGTCATCAAAGGTCCTCGTCGGGTGCGCCTCCGCGTGCCGGATCATGTAGACCGTTTCGTTGGTGTTCATGCCCGGCGGAATCACGGCACCGTTGACACCTCCGGTCCGTGAGACGTTGAAGAAGGGCTGCTGCGAAGACAAGGCTTTTCCCACGGGTCCGGGCAGTACAGGGTAGGTGGCCGGCGGGTTCAGCTTGCTGTCGAACGTCTGCAGGCTTACCGCTCCCGATGGCGTGATGGAGATGACGTGGACAAGGTTTGGGCCCAAGTACGTTGAGGGAAGATCCAGGTTGTACCCCTTGGTCCTTGCTATGTCCGCCATCAAGGCATGGGTCGTGTCCCAAGGGGCTGATAAGACATAGAAGCCGGCGGCGTTCGCGTTGATGATTCGCGTGACCAGTGCGAGGTTATCGCCGCTCGAATCGTTGAAGACCAACCCTTGGCAGTTGTGGGGATAAGACCCCGGGTCAAAGACGTTGGGTGGCACAGACCCTTGCCCGTACGATGTCCCGAGCGGGAAGCTGTTGCCGGTGGTTCCCCCCATAGTGAAGCGGTTGAGAAGGGCGAACTGCTGGACGAACCCGATTGCAGCCATGTCGGGTAAGCTGTTGGCGGTCTGCAGGTGGGTCATCGGTTCGAGCACGTGAATTGCTCTGACGTTGCCTGCCGACAGCAACCGCCAATGCAGGTACGTGCCCATCTGGAGCGAGCGCTGCAACCCCTGGTTGTTGAGGTTTCCCGTGGCAGGGTTGATGTCACCGAGCGGATCGTTCGCCACATCGGGGCTCACCACGAAGATCAGATTGAGGTCGTTGGCGCTCAAGAGCGAAGAGGTTGTCGGTGCGTCGTCGTCGGATGAACATCCCGTCAGCAGGGTGAACGCAAGAGCAACCAAGAGTAGCAGAACGACCTTGACGTTCTTGATCGTCATCTGACTTCTCCTCCAGACAGGGACTGCTACGGAAGATTGGCTACCTGACACGGCAACGCGCTGCGCGAAAGACACGACACGGCGACGAAATTGTGGACACCAATACAACCTTTTCGTCGGCCCGATGCACGAACTGGATTAGGGTTAGTTACCTGACTAACTTAGTCCGAGCTCCTTGCTGGACTGCTTCGCCCCTCCGCACCCGCTCTGTGCAAAGTAATGGACCGGTGAACCGGCGTCTTCCTTCTTGATACGGCGGCTCCCGGGTTCCGGGTCTCGTCGCTCGCTCTTTCCCACCTACTTGGTCAGTCGCTCCGCTCTCCGCTGATGGATGTGCCGGTGATCAGGCGCTTCTCGACAACATGGTCCGCATGCGATGCTTCTTGTAAGGACACCAAGATGGATTACTCTATGACATTGGGCGTTTTGGTTCGCGACATTCGAGAACATCGGCACCGCGACCTCCTCCTCGGTGGAAGGTCGTCGGTATCGAGATTTCTCTGGAAGAACTGGAGACCGGTCCTTTGCCGGACGGAACAAGCCCTGACGATATCAAGATCCTTCATGATCTCGTGCGTTCCCTGGCGCGAGAAACACGTCTTCTTCAGGAGCGGTTGAACGAAGAGCTCAAGCCAATAACGTTGCACGAGGAATGATACTCGAATGCGGAGATTCGGCTTCCAGTCATGCTGCACGGCGCTGGCACGAAGCGTCCAGCGTCGAGGGAACCTCCTTGAAAAACCGGTTCAGACGCCGACGCGTGCGCTCCGACCTGTACGATACTTGTATCGTTCGCAGCAACAGCCGATTTGCCTCCCACCTCACGAGATCCTGCATCCCATGGGTTCTCGAGCCCTTTGCTCGCTCGCGGATCTCAGCGGGTGTCTTCGTGTCCTCGATGAGTCGGCTCCGCTCCATCTCCAGATACAGAAAGCTCAGAAGGACCAGGTCAATGTGACGCTCCAGCGCCTCCAACTGTTGACCCGTGTAGAGGTCCAGACCGAGCTGGCCCTTCAATTCTCGAATCATGATCTCGATGGCGGTCCAGCGGCACTCGTACCACTCCACGACGCGCGCTCCCGTCCAAGTCGGGTCGCTGCACAACAGGACCTTGAAGCTCTTCTTCTCGGTGGACGTTTGCGTCAGAGCCTCAGAACCGAGATTTGATCATGGTTCCAGCCAGTCACGACACACTTGACGTGCAACGTTATTGGTTCTCGCCTCGGGATGGATCCTCACGGCGGGCCGGCACACGATATACTGCCCACGGCCGCTCATGAGAGGTTTTCCCGCGTGTGAATTTGTGCGATACTGTGGTGGGCAGGTCGAATGATCGCTGAAGTTCTCGCGAGCATGCAGGGAGGCGGCGCATGGCTTGGTTGCGGATCTCACTGACGGAAGAGGAACAGCGGATTGTGCAGGTTGAGCGGGAGTCGCATCCGGATGCATGCGTGCGCCGCAAACTGTGGGCCCTGTGGCTACTGCACTGTGGTCTGAAGCGCGAACAAGCCGCGAAGATCCTTGAGGTCGCGTGTTCGACTGTGCAACGGGATGTCGCGGCCTACCGAACCGGTGGGCTGGAGGTTCTGCGAAAGTCTGGCCGTGAATACAAGCCGACCAGCGCGTTGGCTCAGCATAAGGACCAAATCCGCGAGTCGTTGGAGCAGCAGCCGGCTCGAACCATTGCGGAAGCGTGCCAACGCATCGCGGCACTGACCGGCGTGGAGCGCAAGCCCACGCAGGTAGCCAAGTTCTTGAAGGGTATGGGGTTGAGCTGCCAACGGGTCCGAGCCATCCCTGTGCCACCAAAAAAAACCTCGCTGAGCACGCCGCCGATCAATCCGCCTTTCTCGACAACACACTGAAGCCCGCTCTGGACGCCGCACAAGAGGGAAAAGGACACGTGTTTTTCGTCGACGCGGCGCATTTTGTGTTCGGTACGTTCCTGTGCTGTCTGTGGTCGTTCATGCGGCTCTTCGTGCGAGCGGCGTCGGGACGGCAGCGGTTCAATGTGCTCGGCGCGTGGAACGGAGTGACGCGCACCCTCGTGTCCGTGACCAACACTACGGTAGTCAACACTGACACGATGTGCGAACTCTTGTGCAAGATCGCGAGGCAGGGACTGACGGGACCGATCAGCCTGGTGCTCGACAACGCACGATACCAGCGGAACGCGGTGGTGATGGAGTTGGCTGCGCAACTGGGGATCACCCTGCTGTTCCTACCGTCGTACTCGCCCAATCTGAATCTGATCGAGCGACTGTGGAAATTCACCAAACGCAGGGCGCTCTACGGCCGCTATCATCCTACATTTGCCGACTTTCGAGCGGCCATCGAACGAGCTCTTTGCGCTGTCGCGCAAAGAGCTCTGGATCAGGGTCTGGGAGGGGGATGCAAACTTTCGTACCCCACGTTCATGCGGTTCTTCGAGGGAGTCGCTGCTAGACGCCAAACTTCGTGCCAATTTTTCACCCCAGAGTCGGCCCCGTGCCGCACTGTTTGGCTCTGCGTGCTGGTTTTGGCGGTAGCAGACGGTCCGTTATCCGAAAATTGATCTCCTGCAACTCCTCCAGGAGTCCATCCAGGCGCCGGGCGTTCGCGATCCACTCCTCCATCGTCTTTGCCTGCTCCTCACTCAAGTAGACGCTCACCGTCTTGGCTTTCACCTTTCGGGTCCAGTGGTAGAACGGTCCATGGAGTTGAGGCGGATCTGCCCGGCATCGACACCGGGAACTCGCACACCGCCGATACCGCTTCTGAAGTGTCCCACGTCGGAATAGACCCACCCTACCAAGCTCACCCTTGATCTGTGCAAGACGTTCACGATCTCGCTCGTCGTCCGGATCTTTCGGCATCTTCCGTGACAAGTTTTTGCCCTTCCTTGATTGTTTCCTATTGACAACCGGTATATATACCGGTAATACCGGTCCCAACAACGAACACACCAACAGAGCGGCCCCTTCCACCTATGGCCATCATACCCCAGCCGTACCTCTTCAACTGGCAACACGTCGACGCAGCCTCAGATCTCGACCGACTCCGTCTGGTCCTGATAGCCCTACCCGACGAAAAGTTCATGCTGCAGCTGGAAGCCGACCGGGGCAAGGGGCGCGACGAGTATCCCGTCCGGGCCACGTGGAACTCCATTCTGGCCGGCGTTGTCTACCAACACCCGACGATCGCTGCCCTGCGTCGCGAACTCAGTCGTAATGCGCAGCTCCGTGACGTGTGCGGATTCGATCCCAAGCTGGGAGAAACAGCCGTACCCACTGACTCAGCCTACTCCAACATCCTACGCAACATCCTCAATCACGAGCCTATGATCCGAGAGATGTTCCATATCCTGGTGGCGAAACTGAAAGAGCATCTACCCGACTTGGGCAGGTTCCTGGCGATGGACGGCAAGGCGTTGCCATCGCTCGCGAACGGCCCCAAGAAGGACGAGGCAGATCAGAAGCCAAAGACAAACAGCCCTTCGGACCAGAGTCGTGCAAGCGGTGTGGACCCGCAGGGTTCAGCAGACACAAGCGTCGCTCCGGGTACTGCGGCAGAGCCGCAAGAAGAGAAAGAGGACCGGCGTCGGGAAAACGATGCGGACTGGGGCGTGAAGAAGTATCGGGGGGTGCGCCAGGACGGGAGTGCGTGGGAGAAAGTCGTCTACTGGTTTGGCTTCGAACTGCATCTCTTGGTGGATTCACAACACGAGATGCCGATCAACTACAAGGTGACCACGGCATCGGCACCGGAGACCACCGAACTCCTTCCGATGCTGAAGGACACGAAAGAACGTCATCCTGAGATCGTGGACACCTGTGAGGAGCTGAGTGCCGACAAGGGTTATGACTCCGAAGCGAACATCGCCGGCCTTTGGGAGGAGCACATTCGGGCCATCATCGACAAGCGCGCCGACTGGGCCAAGTCCGGAGACAAGACCAGGGCGCTCTTCCCCGACCGTGTGGACAACGTGGTCTACGACGTGAAGGGCACGGTGCAGTGCGTCTGTCCTGCCACGGGAGAGACCAGGCCGATGACGTTCGGCGGGTTCGAGAAGGACCGGCAGACGCTCAAGTATCGTTGTCCTGCGGCGGCCAATGGCTTTGTATGTGCTGGGCGAGCTGAATGTCCCCGGGGGCAAACGGAGTATGGGAAGATCGTGCGGATCAAGATCGAGAAGGACCTCCGGATGTTTACACCGCTGCCGCGAGACTGCAAGAGCTGGGACACGGCGTATGATCGCCGGACAGCGGTCGAAAGAGTGAATATAGTCGCGCACGATCGGCTGCAGTGCCGGGCGCACGCTTCGCTGCAGTGAGATTTCCGTCCTCGGCACCGGAGGGGGTAGGAAGCAAACCAGCCCGGCCTTGAGGCCGGGCTGGCAGTGCGGGACGATGAACCGTTCGATGGAGCCTGGTCAGAATGGGACGTCGAGATAGCGATCGCCCGGATCGGGCAGGGCCTCCTTGTAGGCATCCAGAACCGGCAGAAGGTTGGAGATCACGTTCAGTACGTGTTCGGCAATCAGTATGTCCCCGTCATTCGACCCTGGGATGAAGTCCTCCACCGTGAGCTCGGGGTGAGCGGCCAGCAATGCCGTTCTCGTGAGATTGAGGGCCGTTCGGAGAAGCTCCACCGCCGCCAGTTGGGGATGCTCAACCAGGTCCGGAGGCGTGAGGACCAGATTGATCGGGATCAAGGCCTTCCCCGATCAACGTGGCTGTCGTGGACGTCTTGGGCGCTGACGACTCGCTGCTTGCGGGCTGCGGCTACGATCATCGCTCCGGTCGCTATCCCGTTGATGCTCCGCGGAACGCCGCCCGAGATGTCGAACACAGCCTCGAGGGCGCCGTCGTCGAAGAGGGGCCTGTTCCCGATCCCAGCAGCCTTGAGGCGATGCTGAACGTAGCCCCGTGTCTCGTCGGCTGAAAGCGGCTGTAGACGGGCGACTGTCGAGATCCGCTGATCCAGAGAGTAGTGCGTCGGTTCTCCCAGGCGTTCATGAAGAATCGGCTGCCCAGCCAGCATCAGCAGGAAGGGGCTCTTTCGGTCGAAGTCGACCACGGTCAGGAGACGCACTTCCTGTAGGGTGGCGTCGGGGAGAGCGTGTGCCTCGTCCACGATGACGAGATGTGATGAGCGCTCGCCTTCCATCATCGCGGTGACGATCGCGTCAGCTGTTTCACCGCGGGAACGACGCGGAACAAGCCCGAGGCGCCGCGCCAGGACATTGACGAGGCCGAAGGGGCCGATCGTCGTGTGCGAAAAGTAGTGAACGATCCATCCAGCCGCCTGCTGTTGGTCGGCGAGTTCTCCCAGCAGGAGACTCTTGCCGCAGCCCGGCTGCGCGACGAGCTCTGGGATGCTCTCGAGATCGACGGACATCCGCAGACGAGAAAGCGCTTCGTCGAACCCTCCGTGGTGATAGACCGCCTCCTTCGGGGTCCGGCGTCCGAAGGGGTGGTATGCGAGGCCGTAGAATTTGAGCAATGGACTCATCGGATCTCCTTGTTGTCCGGCCCACGCCAGTGGGCAAGGACGAGTGTTCGAACGGCCGTGAGGTAGATCTGCACGTGGCGACGACGACCGTGCAGACGTACTGCGTGCTCCACTCCGACGCGAACGAGCGACTCAGGAAGAGGGCCAAAGCTCTTCCAGAAAAAGCTAATCTCGCGCTTCTCCGGCGGACGCAAAACCAATCCGGACAGTGAAGCAACTACGGTTACGAATGCGTTTTCGTCGAATCCCGCTTCGACCTCGAGCTTGGCATAGGCCAGAGGACGAGCGTGCTCGAGAAGCTGACGGTCGTAGTCCGCGCGCAATAGCCCCAGGTAATCGACGCTGGACGCCACCTGCTCGGGCGCGGCAGGCTTTTGCGGCGGCGCGTTGATGACCCGCGGAAAGGCCCGTTGCAGCCGCCGGTCCTCCTTGAAGATCAGAACCGACGACAGGTCGTTCGGATCGAACCGAACATCGACCCACTGCTGGCGAAGATACTGCTCGCAGAGGAATTCCCGCTTCTTGACGCTCACGCAGCTCGTCTCCCGATGAACCTGCCGCTTCTCCCGCACCAGGAAGAGCTCCCTCGCGAGCTCCGGATCCAGCCCCCGAGGAGTGACCTGGGCTATCGCCTGCGCCGGAGTACAGCCGAGCTCGCTGTGAACCTGATGGCAGTAGTGGGTCTCCCGGAAGGCCTCCCACAGCGTGTTGAGCTCGTGGATGGTCAGGAGCCTGCCCAGTCGGACCACCTCGCTCTCGAAGTCCTTCAGCAGCTGCCACCACCGCTCGATCACTCCCCGGCCCTTGCTGTAGTAGGGACGGGAGTGGACGAGCTGCACGTCCAGCCTCTTGAGCGAGTAGCTGAGCTGGTTGGACCGGTAGACGGCGCCTCGATCCACGTACACGACCTTCGGAGGACCCCACCTGAGAAGGGCCAGGAGAAGCCCGTCCCTCAACGTGTCGAGGACCTCGTTGGCGTAGTACCGGTTCGCCACGGGATACCGCGTCTTGTGGTCGATGACCGCACCGATCTTGGCCGTGACCACGCTGCCGTCAGGCGCCAGAGCTGGAGGCCCGTGGTGGTAGTCGCCCACCCAGAGATCGCCGAAGGCGTCGAACTCCATCTTGATCGTGGGAGGCTCGCCCAGGACCTTCATCTGACGGCGACTCGCTCCACAAAAGAACAGGTGTCGATCCAGGGTCGCTCGATGGAAGGACGGCTCTCCTGAGAGCGTTCCCTCCCTCTTCATGATGTCGATCAGGTACCGCGTCTTCCGTCGGGAGTTCTCCTTGCGCAAGACGATGGCGCGATCGATCACCTTGTCCGACACAACGCGCCGTTGACCCCGATCCTGGCGCCACGTCGGGCGTAACCCTTCGATCCCGTAGCGGCGAAAATCCGCGAGCCAGGCGAATACGGTGCGCGGACTCACAGTGACGCGGCCACGTGAGGGCAGGTAGTGGGGGCGGCCGGCGATCTCCTGAACGAGGGCGACGACCTGCCCCGGTAGAGCAAGAGCAGGATCGAGCTCCAGGATCGGTGCGATGATCCCGTAGCGAAAGAGGGCTATTTCGATGGCGGGCTCGTCCTCACGCCATCGTGGAGAGTCGGTCACATACCCATCATTGCATATCCGCTCCAGTCCAGGCTTTTGGCAAGTTCTGGTAAAGTTGGCGACGCGTAGATTGTGCGTCCTGAGCGATCACAGACGACCCGAATCAACACACTCTTGAGGCCCGGTGGCTCGAGACCGAGCGCCTGACAGAGCGCCTCCAAGAGCGCCAGGTTCCAGGCCACGGCCTCGAGAAGACGGCGACGGGTTGGAGCCCGGGCCTTCCTGGTCTGCTCAGCCACAGGCAGCGATCGGATCCTGATGGGCGCTCCGGCAACTTCGGTGAGACGAGCCACGAGGTCTGACGGCGTACTGACGGCCCCCACCCACTCGATCCACCGGCCAACCGTGCGGACCGCGCACTTGGCCCAGGTTGCAACGGAGGACAACGTCGCCTCCGCTGAGAAGAGATACCGGGCCACGGCCACGGCGACGATTTCGAGCTGGAAGTGTCGGTTCGGGAACAGCTTCATTCCCCGGACAATCCAGCTGTCCCGACACAAAGCACAGCGAGCCCGACGAGAGACCAGTCTGGCGAGGAACACGACCTCATTGTCCTGGAGGACGGAGGCCGATCTCTCGTGGTAGCCGACCCACCAGATCCGCGCAGCGCCGCAGTAGATACATGCCGCCGGACGTTGACAATCCGTCCCCGGCGCATCAACAGCATCAGGCAAACGCGAATCTTTGGGTGGCCTCTTTCTGAGGTCACCTTTCTTTTTCATGAGCGCCTCCTTCAAAGGAGGCAGCTAGAACAAGAGTCGACCCGCGGCAACTTCCAAGGCCCGGGCAAAAAACAGCTCGAGCGCCCCCGCGGGGGCGGGGCTGACGCCCCAAGATCGGTGGCTCCGGCTGCGCCGGTTGTAGACGAGGGCCTTGCCCTCGAGCTCCCCGCGTGGGACCCCGGCCTCCGGCCGCCCACGCGCCAGGGCTACCGCCCTGGACCCTCCGGTCACCTCACAAGCGGGGCACTGCAGCAGAGCTCGCGCAGAACCGGGGCCTCACTGCAGAAGATCGTGCGCCGCGATA
>Ga0074195_1002227_pt1 | contig 22669 bp, 16 predicted proteins | sample EPASupsiteHSE623_FD_64525 | JGI IMG/M metagenome (GOLD analysis project Ga0074195, IMG submission 64525) | Bioremediated contaminated groundwater from EPA Superfund site, New Mexico - Sample HSE6-23 | ecosystem: Environmental > Aquatic > Deep subsurface > Groundwater > Contaminated ...
AAGGTGTAAAAAAAGAAAAAAGGGGGGAGGAGGGCACCATCCGTACCTTTGTGGACCATGTTTTTTATTTTGCCAGGTTCCACACCAGGAGAGTCGAGAACCTGAAACTTGATAAAGAATACATAATTAAAGAATTATGCAAGTATAAAGACAATGGTTCCATCCAGCTTTTTTTGAAAAGTATTAATTATTTTGCCTATTCCGTCTATGAAAAAGAGGAAACCTTGTGGATAGGCGATAAGAATCCGGTCTATTCAATTTCGGCCAACCGGTTAAGAAAGATCTTCCCGGAGGCAAAGTTCATTTGCATTATACGCGATTATCGTGATAATTTCGTTTCGATCAAGAAACTTGCTGAAAAAGAGGTAGCGGTCGAGGCCCCGGTCGTGAGTCTGCAGGCTGACAGGTGGAGATATTTTACCCGTATGTTCCTGGGACTGAAGCGTCGTTTCCCTGATAAATATTGCATTCTGCGTTATGAAGACCTGGTAACAGAGCAGGAGGCTACTTTCCGTTCCTTATGTGACTTCCTCGGAATTGTTTACGATCCATCGGTATTCGATTTTCATAAAAAGAGGGATGAGACGGTGAATGCCTATGGCAACTATATTTATGAAAAGTTTCATGAGAATCTATTGAAACCAGTTAATACCGGGCGAATGAACACATGGCAAACTGTTCTGTCCGGCGAAGATGTCATGATGGCTGACCAGATTGTCGGGAAATATGCTGATCAGATGGGTTATCAAAGGCAAAGTAAAAGTTTTAACTTTTGGCTGTATTTAAAATCAAGGCCAATGATAACCTATGATTTTTTCCTGATCAGACTGATGATCTTTGGCACTTACCTCCCCTACAAAGTAAGTCAGTGGTGGTTTTTCAACTCCCTGATCCTGCTTAAAACCTACCTGCGGCTTTTTGGCAAAAAACCTCTTCCGAAGAGTTTATGATAAGTTGCCAGGTGTAACCGTTATTGCTTTTCAAGATTATCGGAGCTTATCCTTCGATCGTTAAATTCTTGGTTGATATACCTTTGCATCAATTTAAACCGCTGAAGTTTGCCACTTGATGTTTTCGGAATTTCATTGGATTTTATCAGGACCATTTCATCAACAGTAATGCCAAGGTTACTGCGCAGGTGCGCCCTGAGTTCTCTGAAGGTTTCAACTGCCTTTGCATCCTGGAGCCCGGCAACAAATGCAATCACTTTATCCTGCCCGGTTTCTCTGCCGGTGGTTCCGCCAAAGCACACTTTACCATATTTAATATCGTCAATGTTGCAGGCAACGGATTCGAGATCGTTTGCAAAATAGTTCCGGCCATTCTTAAAAATGATATCCTTATAACGACCACTGATATATAACCTGTCTTGGTAGAAAAACCCGATATCCCCGGTACGAAGCCACTCACCGCAGAAGGCAGCGGCAGTTGCCCGGGGATTGTTATAATAACCCCGGGTAATAGCTGCACCTTTGATCTGAATGTGCCCGGCGATGGCACTCTCAAGAGGCTTGTCATCATTGTCTGCAATGCGGATTTCAACGTCATGTAAAGCTATTCCGACTTCTGATAATAGCCTTGCAGCGGGTTCGGAGGGTTCAACCTCATGAGCCCTGTTTTCACGGTCCAGCAGGGTTGCTTCAAATGCCTTGGATACAGCGGGTTTTAAAAGTGGTGCGAAGGAGATGGCCAGGGTAGCCTCTGCCATACCATAAACCGGCATCATGGCCTCGGGTCTGAATCCAAATGGCTGAAGGGCCGCTACAAAGTCCTGCATAATCTTCACCGAAATGGGTTCGGCGCCATTCAATAATGCCCTCATTGCCGAGAAATCCCATTCAACGAAAGGTTTCTTACGGGTAAAATATCTTAGAACCAACGCAAGACCAAAGTTGGTGCAACCTGAGATTGTAATCTTGTGCCGACTCATCAGATTCAGCCACAATCCGGGATTCATAATAAAATCGACCGTCTCGATCTGGTACTGAAATACCATGCAATAAATGGGCGTAATATGGTATCCGATCAATCCCATATCGTGAAACAAGGGCATCCAGTTGCCAAAATTATCCGGATAGTTGGATTCAAGTCCGTTCCGGATGGCATCCATGTTAACCATGAGATTATTATGGGACAGCATGATCCCTTTCGGATCGCCGGTACTGCCGGATGAGAACTGGATAAACGCCAGATCATCCGGGTTCAGATTGGGGTCGGGATAATTTCCGGTGTAGTCCAGGTCATCAATATGTTTTACCTTGTCTGAAGGCAAATCGCCTGTTTCCTTTAATTCAGCGCCCATAAAAATGAACGGACTTTCCAGTTGTTCATAAACTTTTATGAGTTTTACTACAGAGGGATTATATCCAGAAAAGGTAACAGGAGGCTGAAGAACGGTAGGAACCACTCCAAGCAGGAAACTGCCCCAGAGAAGTTCAACCGTTTCCTGGTTGTTTTGGGTTGCAATAATCACTTTATCGCCCTGCTTCAGCCCAAGGTTAAACAGACCACTGGCAACCATTTTTGCTTTGGCAAGTAGATCCACATAAGTCTGGACAGTCAGGATGCCATTCTTATCGGAATAGGCGACAAACAAATCCTGATGGTTACGTACAGCCCTGTACAGCAGATCAGGTAAGGTGAGTTCATGCTGGTAATATTTGCTCATTTCAGGCATGGGAAGTCGTTTTTAGTTCAATCTGACTGCAAAGTAACGAATAAGTCGGCAAACTGCCATATGTCCGGAAAATTCTTACCTTTGCACTTTAATTTGGAACCACATGAAGATTGAAGATTTCATCACCCACCTTGAAGAAGAATATGAAGACCTGGCGCCCGGTTCACTCAAACCCGGGAGTGTTTTCAGGGAAGTTTTTGAATGGAATTCCATCAATGCGCTTATCCTGATCGCCATGGTTAAAACCGAATACGATGTCACCATCAATGCCGAGGATATTGCCACCTCAAAAACAGTGGAAGACCTTTTCCGGATCATTGAAACCCGGGTTCCTTAATTCCTGTACAACCATAGATTTTTCTTTCATCACACTCTCCTGAGAAAATCGATCCCGGTTGAAAGCGATTGGTAGAATTATCTATAGGTAATCTCCTGCAGTGGGACGCAGGATCCTTTCATTAAAATCCCCGGTCAGGTAGCGTTGCATCAGTTTATAGCGTTGCAATTTACCACTCGAGGTCTTTGGGATTTCATTTGATTTTAACAGGATCATTGCATCAACGGAAATTCCAAGGGTGCTGCGCAGCAAGGTCCTGAGTTGCCGGAATATTTCCTGCGCTTTATCCTGCTGCACACCGGCAATAAAGGCAATTACCCTTTCCTCACCGGTTTCCCGGTCGGTGGTTCCGCCAAGACAAACCTTTCCATATCTGATTTCTTCGATTGTACAGGCCAGATCCTCCAGGTCGTTGGCAAAATAGTGAATGCCGTTTTTAAATATGATATCTTTATACCGCCCGCTGATGTATAGTCTGCCGTCATAGAAAAATCCCATATCTCCGGTCCGGAACCAATTGCCACAAAAGGAATCTGCTGTGGTAACGGGATTGCTATAATAACCTTTGGTAACGCTTGGGCCTTTTATCTGGATATGGCCCGAAATCCCGTCCGCAACCTCCTCGTCCTGATCATCGGCAATTCTGATTTCAATATCATTCACTGCTACTCCAACTTCCGAAAGCAATCTTGCCGAAGGATCGGAGGGATCGACCGGCAGGGCGCGGCGTTCACGGTCAAGCTGGGAGGCATCAAATGCAGTTGCCACATACCGGTCCGAAAGAGAGGATAATGAAATGGCGAGTGCAGCCTCTGACATGCCATAAACCGGCATCATGGTTTCAGGTCTGAATTTATATCGATCAAGGGCCTCTGTGAACTCCCGCATTACCTTCACCGAAATAGGCTCGGCTCCGTTCAGCAATGTTTTCATTCCGGAAAAATCCCAGTCGCCGATCTGTTTCCCTCTCTTTAAATATTTCAGAACCAGGGCAAGTCCGAAGTTAGTGGTACCTGCAATGGTAATTTTATGCCGGCTGATCAGGTTCAGCCACAATCCAGGATTCATGATGAAATCCATTGTTTCGACATGCGACTGAAGGATCATGCCATAGATGGGTGTAATATGCCACCCGATCAGTCCCATATCATGAAAGAGGGGCATCCAGTTGCCCCAGTGATCCTGAGTATGTGTATTGGTTCCGGCACACATGGCATCCATGGTCACCATCAGGTTATGGTGCGTAAGAAGGACACCTTTCGGATCGCTTGTACTTCCTGATGAAAACTGTATAAAGGCAAGATCATCGGGGGTTGGATCAGGTTCCGGAAAAGATCCGGCTGCAACCAGTTCGTTTTTATGCTTTATATATCCTTCCAAAGGAGCACAAAATTCCTTCAAGCCGGCACTCATAAAAACAAATGGTTTATTCATCAGATCAAATACTTTCAGCAGTTTTACCAGCGGAGGATTATCGCCGGAAAAATTGGGCGGAGGCTGAAGAATGGTTGGAACAAGTCCCAACAGAAAAGCGCCCCAGAGCATCTCAATCGTTTCCCTGTTATGCCGGGTGGCAATGATTATTTTATCACCTTTCTTCAAACCAAGGTTAAACAGGCCCACCGCAATCAGCTTGGCTTCACCAAGCAGCTCCCCGTAGGTTTGGATCGTAAGGTTGTTGCTTTTATCATAGTACCCGATGAAGAGTCCCGGATTTCTGGCTACTGCCCGGTTCAGGAGATCAGGCAAGGTGAGGCCGGGCTGGTAATATGCAGTCGTTGGGGGCATGGCTCTTTTTATTGGTTTGCATTACTGCATATAGCAAAGTTACTTCTGGGAAAGGCTTTAGAGGTTATGGTTTCATCTCCTCCATGAGGGTCATTCCTTCTGCGGCAAGCTGAGCGATGGAGATTTCTTCAAAGAACAAGTAGGGCGGCCATTCGAATCCGAACATGTTTTGGGTATCTTCAGCCAGCAGTATGGCCTTGATCGAATCTATTCCATAGGTCGCCAGGGTGTTGGCAGGATCTACCGGTAATCCTTTATTCAGGTGGAGTGAAATCCATCCGATCAGAAAATCATTAAGACTTTGCGTTGCCATTCTATCAGTATTAATACTTCGACTTTTTGAGTTTGCAATTAATTGTAAACTCAATCGCCCAAAATAATTGCATCGAACCATAATTGCTTCCGCAATCCTGCCAAAATGCAGTATAAAATCAGCAAAAGTCAGATGTCATTCGACCTGCAAAATTAGAAAATTGAGCCCTATAACGGAAAAAAAAAGTACTTTTGTCTTGTTTAACATTTGAACCTGAGATCAAGCGAAGTTGTAAATGGCCATTTTTGAAATACCCGATGTACGGATTGCCGGTCTCTCGGCATGTGTTCCCAAAAAAATCTTATCCAATCACGATTACAACTGGATTACGCAGAAAGAGCGCAAACAGCTGATCCAGATGATCGGGGTGGAAACGCATCATGTGGCTGAGCCGGGACAAACAACCTCTGACCTTTGTTTTCAGGCAGCGGAACAGCTTTTAGACAAACTTGCGTGGGAACGCAGCGAGATCAACCTGCTGGTTTTCGTTTCACAGTCGCGCGACTATATTATCCCATCAACCTCTGCCATTCTGCAGGACAGGCTGAAGCTGCCTAAAACCTGCATGGCCATCGACATCAATCTTGGTTGTTCGGGATATGTTTATGGTCTTTCGGTCATTGGCAGCCTGATGAAGACCACCGGCCAGCAGAAGGGACTGCTCCTGGTGGGAGACTTGTCGAATGTGACCTCCTGCTACCGTGATAAAAGTACATATCCCTTGTTTGGGGACGCTGGTACAGCCACCGCGCTGGAACTTAAACCAGGTTTTGCCCCCATGCAGTTTAATCTTCAAACCGATGGCAACGGGTATGATGCCATTATTATTGAGGACGGAGGAGTACGAAATATCCCGGATAAAAGTTCTTTTAACATCAAAAAATATGGTGAAGGGATTTACCACAGCCGGATGCAGATTTCCCTGAACGGTATTGAAGTCTTCAACTTCTCACTTCGTGAGGTGGTTCCCAATATCAAAACAACGCTGAAGCACTTCGGCCGTAACCTCGATGAATTCGACTTCCTGGTATTTCATCAGGCCAACCGGCTGATCAATGAAACCTTGCGCAAGATGCTGAAGGTGGATCCGACCAGGGTTCCCTATTCACTCCGCGACTTTGGGAATACAAGCTGTTCCTCTATTCCGCTCACCATGGTTACCCAACTCCGGGGCGGGCTTGGTGAAAAACCGCAGAAGCTTTTACTATCGGCTTTCGGTATCGGCTTATCATGGGGAACCGTCCTGCTCGAAACCGATGGAATTGTCGTTCCTGAACTCACCGAGCAGGAAGCCATGCCATCAAAAACCAACAAGGAATGAGTGTATTTGATCTGAAAGACAAAACAGTGCTGGTCACCGGCGCCTCATCGGGACTGGGAAGGCAGACTGCCATCACCGCCAGTGGATATGGCGCCAGGGTTATCATAACCGGCCGCCATGCCGCCCGGTTGGCAGAGACCTTTCAATCGCTTCACGGGGAAGGTCACATGCAAATCCCTGCCGACCTCACCATCCAGGCAGATATTGACCGGCTTGTTGCAGCAGTACCGGTTCTCGATGGCCTTGTTCACAGCACCGGCATTTCGGAACTGGCCCCGGCTCAGTTTATCACCGAAGCAGTCATTGCAAAAACCTTCCGGATCAGCTTTGATGCGTCTGTTTTGCTGACCGCAGGAATTTTAAAAAAGAAAAAGCTGACCAAAGGCAACAGCTCCATCGTATTCATTTCATCTATCTCGACCCGGTATCCATTTGTAGGCGGCGCCATGTATGTTAGCGCAAAGGCTGCGCTTGAGGCTTACGCCCGGGTGCTGGCGCTTGAACTGGCCTCGAGGGGAACGAGGGTCAACTGCATCGCTCCGGCCTTTGTGCGAACGCCCATGCTGGACGAAACTGCTGAAAATTTTTCGCAGGAAGCAGTCGATAAAATCGAACAGCGCCAGTTACTGGGTCTGGGTGATCCGGTGGATGTTGCCAATACCATCGTCTTTTACCTGTCGGACGCATCAAAATGGATCACTGCCACGAACCTTATTTTGGGAGGAGGCTGAAAGATATGAGCAATAAAAATCCGGATTATTCGATTGTTGTCCCAGTTTACAACAGCTGCGAGTCGCTTGAGGAATTGTACCGGCGGATCGGGCAGACCATGCAAAAAATTGAGAAGACCTTCGAGGTTATTTTTGTGGATGATGACAGCGCTGATAACAGTTGGAATACGCTGGAATCAATACAGAAAGACAACCCCGAAAAGGTTACTGCCATCCGCCTGGCAAGGAATTTCGGTCAGCATAATGCCACCATCTGCGGTATTGCACAGGCCCGGGGTGAATTCATCATCACCATCGATGATGATCTTCAAAATCCTCCGGAAGAGGTCATCAAGTTAATCGAAGCCGTGCAAAACACGGATGCCGACCTGGTTTATGGCATCTACGGTAAAAAACATCACTCCAAGGTCCGGAACCTTGGCAGCAGGACCTTGAAAAGCTGGTCACGGCGTCTGTTTAAAACCAAAGGACATGGTTCCTCTTTCAGGTTGATGAGATCGTCATTAGCAAAAAAGCTGCTCAACCATCAGATCAATTTCATTTACATCGATGAATTGTTCAACTGGTACACCAGTCATATTGCATTTGTACAGGTCGACCACCATAAGCGGCCATATCAGCAATCGACTTACACATCGCACAGCCTTATCTCCCTGATTTCAAACCTGGTGATTTATTACACTGCCATTCCTTTGAAAATGATGGTTTACGGTGGATTCATCTCTGCTTTTTTTAGTTTTTTTACAGGCATGGTTTTTATTTACAAGAAAATTGTCCATGATGTTCCACTGGGATTTACCGCCCTGATTGTTGCCGTTCTGTTTTCCACCAGTATCATTTTGCTTTCGCTGGGCGTGATCGGTGAATATCTGAGCCGCATTTACTTAGTACAAAACCAAAAACCGCCTTTTTCCATTAAAACCGTTTTGAAAGATGAAGTTCTTTAAATACGGGATCGTTCTGGAACGGCTCAGGGAGGAGGATATTGAACTGGTAAGGCAGTGGCGCAACTCCGATCCGGTCAGGCTGAACATGAAATACCAGGAGGTCATCACCCCGGAGCAGCAGCAGCAATGGTTCAGATCAGTCAACAACCTGCGGTTTAATTATTATATGATCCTGTACAAGGGAGAGAAAATAGGCTTGCTGAACGATAAAAATATTGATTGGGAATTACGCACCTCTGAGTCGGGAATTTTTTTAGGCCGGCCAGAATTCTATAACACATTTGTTCCCTACCTTGTGTCGGTGGCCGGGATTGAATCTACATTTTATCTCATGAGCTGGAACAGGCAGTATGCACATATAATGCGTTCCAATATCACAGCAGTCAGGTTCAACCTTCAGCTCGGATACCACCTCTGTGACGGGCAGAAGGATATGGATCACCAGCGATACGAAATAACCCGGGATAGCTTTGAGCGAAAGGCCGGAAAAATCAGGAAGGCCGTGCGGTTACTTGCCCAACATGAACTTCAAGCAAGGGTATTGCTTGAAAAAGGTGATTATGAGATCGGGCTGGCCCAAAAGTTTGAAGAACTGCTCAACATGTCGCCCTATCCGCTTGAGCGTGAAGAGCGTGCCGAAGGGATATGGTACCGGGAGGCCGGCATTGATCAATTTACCAATTAACTGGCAAACAGGTTATGCTTTTCAACTCCATTGGGTATCTCTTATTCCTGCCTGTCACGGTTTTGCTTTACTACCTTCTTCCGTTCCGCTGGCGATGGTCAGTACTGCTGGCTGCCAGCTATTTTTTCTATCTCCTATGGCGGGTTGAATTTGTCCTGGTTTTAATGAGCGCCACTGCGGTTTCCTATTTTGCCGCATTGCAAATGGGAAAACTGGCCCATAAGAAACAGCGGTTCAAATACATGGCCGCTTCCATTGTAGTCAACCTGGGTATGCTGGTTGTTTTCAAGTACCTTGGATTTTTTACCGGAATCATCAACCAGATTGCAGGAATATCAGGTAGTAACTGTGTTATCCCATATTATTCCATATTATTACCGATTGGGATCTCCTTCTATACTTTCCAGACGATCGGGTACACCATCGATGTTTACCGTGGCGTAATCAAACCTGAAAAAAACATCGGGATCTACGCCCTGTTCGTCTCCTTTTTCCCGCTGGTTCTGGCCGGCCCCATTGAACGGGGTCGCCGGCTGTTGCCCCAGTTCCATACCGAATACACCTTTGATCCGCAATTGTTCACAAGCGGATTGCGTCTTATCCTCTGGGGGCTGTTCAAGAAAATTGTCATTGCCGACAGGCTTTCGATATTCGTCGAAGCAATTTATGCTGAGCCTAGATATTTTCATGGTATTGAAATCGCGGTTGCGATTATGCTCAAGATGATGCAGGTGTATGCCGATTTTTCAGGATATACCGATATAGCCATCGGATCGGCAAGGCTAATGGGGTTCAAACTGAGTCCGAATTTCAACCGGCCGTTCAGCGCCCAGTCGATTGCCACCTTCTGGAGCCGCTGGCATATTTCTCTCACCACGTGGCTGCGCGATTATGTCTATTTTTCCCTGCCGTTCAAATACCATGGAAAGGCAGTGAAGTGGCGTTTGAACCTTAACATGCTAATCACCTTTGTACTGGTCGGATTCTGGCATGGCCCTTACTGGAATTTCATCATATTTGGCCTGCTGCATGGATCCTATATGGTTTTGGCGAATGTATCGAAGCCTTTCATGACAAATTTTAACCGCATCAGCCGGCTCAACAATTTTCCCCGGTTGCTGGAGGCGCTGAATGTAACAGCTACCTTTCTATTGGTATGTTCCACCGGGTTTTTCTTTGGGAAACACCCGCTCAGCGACTCCTTGCTGATGATCAGGAACCTGGCCGATTTCAGCCATCCGGGAACGGCAATACTGGGATTGTTGAAATACAACGACTTGTTATTGGGCATTCTCCTGATCATTTTCATGCTCTGGTTTGAATATCTGGTGGCAGTAAAGTCATTTGCGTCGAAATTTCTGGGACAACCCATCACCATCCGGTATGCAGCCTACCTTGTGATGCTGTTTTTCCTGCTTGGCTTTGGCGTTTTCTCAAATCAGCAGTTTTTCTATTATCAATTTTAACATGAAGCGGAATAAACTGTTTTTTAAAAAATTGTTTGCATTTATAGCGCTGGTCATTATACTGAATGCCGGTTTCAATGCAGTATATGACCGATGGATGTACTATTTCAGACTGGCCCGCAACCAGGATGATCAATTTGCATCCTGCCCGGACACACTGAAATACCTGATGCTTGGAAACTCCCATAACAGAATTAATCCGGAAGTTCTGGGCAATGGCTTCTGTTACATAACACCGAAGGAGGTCTACAAGCAAAGTTATTACAAACTAAGGTACATTCTGGAAAACACCAGTATAAGGCCTGCGAATATTTTACTTTCCATCGACCCCGTGAATTTCAGCCCAAAAGCGGAGAATGACCTTTCATTCGATGGTTACTGGCGAAAATACCTGGATTATGCCGAGTTGGCAAGGGAGCATAATGATCCGGGATATTTTGTGAATTGGGCTGCTGGGAATTTTTTCTCCTACGTGGGAAATTACAAGTATGTTTATATGTCGATGCAGTTTTTCAATTACGATTTTAAGCAGATCCGTTACGGTTATTTCCCGCCGCGGAATTATAAAAATTTCGCCAGGGAGCCCAACCGCGACCTAAGAGGCTACGAAATAGCTTCGGCATACCTGGCTAGTTATGCCAAACGATCCGTCCTGGGTGAAACGACTTACTATTGCAAAATACTGGACCTTTGCCGGCAAAATAATATCCGCCTCATTCTGCTTCGGATGCCCATGACCGATGAATATTTGAAAGCGGCGAACAGATTGGTTGACCTTGATAAACTTGATCACGATATCCTGGAATTAACACGACGGCATGATGCCGATTTCCGTCTTTTCGATTTCAGGAACCACTTTAGTGGCCAGCCTTCCTATTTTTTCAACGCCGATCATGTCAATCCTGCCGGCGCTGCCATTGTCAGCAGGAAAATCAAGGAGGAACTCGAAAAAAATAATGATATGGAGTTTGCAAACGATCAAAAAAATCTTCAATAAAATAGGGTAATTGGCGTTATGACTATCTAAATAAATCGGTTCAAATGAAAAACTTAACAAGCAACTTGAAGGTACGCTTAGGACTTGCCGTATTTGTCCTTACCATGATCACAATGATGGCAACCAATGCAGCAGCCCAGGGTCCCGGTGGCGGCGGACGGGGAAATGCAACGCCTGAAGAGCGTGCGAAACGCCTCACCGAGATGATGAAGGAGAGCCTGTCATTAACCACTGCGCAGGAACCCAAGGTTTCCGCCATCAACCTGAAATATGCCAAAAAGATGGAGGATGTCAGGAAAATTTCTGATACGGCTGTCCAGCGTAAAACGGTTCAAAACCTCAACAAGCAAAAGGATGGCGAACTCAAGACCGTGCTTACGGCCGACCAGTTCAAAGAATACCTCAAGCAGGTTGAAGAGATGAAGGCCCGCCGCCGTGGGATGCAGCATTAAATCCGTTAATTACACAGCGTTTTCATATACTTCGGCTGTTTTAGTTTGCAAATGAAAGCAAATTAAAATGCTCATTATAACTGCAGCTAAACACGATTACTTTCGCAATCCTGTTAAGATCCAGAATAACTACTGTTGAGATTCTGCATTAGGGTCTGCATCAGGATTTTCCTGCAGATTTTGGCGATATAAATCTAAATTTACAGATGATCCAACGGAATTCAACGAATATTCCCCGGGGTAATCGAATATTCAATGCATTTCTGGCTGATCCTTAGGATTTTTGTATTCCAAATTACCTATCCAGGTACAAAAATCCATGACCATGAAACGCACTGTTTTATTATTTTTAGGAACCATTCTCGCCGGTTTTATATTTGCTTCTGATCTTGGCAAAGCCATTAGGGATGGTAACATCGACCAGGTAAAATCAATTCTTAACACAAATCCCGGTCTGCTTAATTTGAAAGACAGCCAGGGATGGACCCCCATTATCCAGGCGCTGAACGAAGGACAGAAGGAGATCGCACTGGAGTTGATCGGCCGCGGTGCGGATGTATCGATCGGGGACAATGAAAATACGCAGCCAATCCATTTTGCAGCCATGATAGGCAGCATCGAGCTTTTTGAACTGGTTCGTTCAAAGGGTATCGATCCGGACCGGAAGGATGACAATGGGATAACACCTTTATTCTATTCCATCCAGGGGAGGCAACCTGAAATGAGCAGGTATCTCATCGAAAAGGGAGCCGATTTGAAAGTGGTAAGCAACACCCGGTGGTCGCTGCTGTTATATGCGGTAGTTTTTGGGCAAGAGGAGACGGTAAAGCTCCTGGTTGCGAAAAAAGCCGATCTCCACCAGAAGAACCAGGATGGGTTTACCCCATTGCACAGCGCGGTTTCTTTTGGCCGGACAGATATTGTTAAATTTCTGGTTGAAAACGGGGCCAGGATCGAAGAAACCAACAACCATGGTCAAACGCCGCTATTCCTGGCACGTAATGCAAACACTTATGATGCTGCTGCCTACCTGATTGCCAAAGGCGCCAAGGTGAATCACAGGAGCAATGAAGGAGGGACCGCCCTGATGGAAGTGTGTGGCCGCGGATCGGTGAATGTTGCTGAACTGTTACTGAAGAATGGGGCCGACATCAACGGCAGCGACAGCACAGGTCATACGGCGCTGAGCTTAACCGCATTCTCCCGTAATCCGGATGCCATGAGCAAATTCCTGATTATGAATGGGGCGGATGTGAATCCGGCAGGTTGTACCCATGGAAAATCCTGTACCTGCCATCCCGGTCATATGACGCCGCTGCATGCGGCAGCTATGATGGGGCAGCTGGAAATGGCCAAAAACCTGATTACCAGCGGAGCAAAAATCAATGTTTATAACCATAACGGGTATACGCCGCTGCTGCTGGCCGTGAAAGGTGGGAACGATAAACTCACGAAATACCTGGTCGAAAACGGGGCTTTCCTCAACATGAAGGATAAAAACCTGGGTTACACCGAACTCCATCTTGCTGCAGCCCTTGGCAGGAATGATCTCGTAATTTATTTACTACAGGAAGGTTCCGATGCCAAACTGGTCAACAACGATGGAAAAACGGCACTCGAACTGGCCTGGTATTATGGGCACAAGGATATTGCCTATGCTTTGCTTGCCAATGGAGCAGGTGATGAAAAAATCAAGGATCTTTTCCTCCAGCCTGATCTTCTGGCTGAACCTGTGCGCGATAAAGAGGCCCTGGTTTGGTTCCTGGGCCACAGCGGCTGGGCCATCAAAACAAAAAATCATTTCATGGTGTTTGATTATTTCAGGGATCCGAGGATGGCAGCGCCGGCTGATTCAAGTCTTGCTTCAGGGTACATCGTTCCCCGGGAACTGAAAGATCAGAAGGTGACGGTATTTGCTTCCCACAGCCATCAGGACCACTATTCCAAGGATATTTTCAACTGGCGGGAATCCATCCCGGGAATCAATTATGTCCTGTGCTTTAAACCTCCTGATGCAAAGGGTGAATATAATTTTATTCCGGTCCATGACGAAAAAACGATTGACGGTATCAAGGTTTCAACCATCAGGTCGACCGATGTTGATGGCGGGTACCTGGTTGAAGTGGATGGACTGGTGATTTTTTATCCCGGCGACCATGCCAACAGGGAGGATGAGCTGATGAAGACCTACACCGATGAAATTGACTTCGCAGGCAATAAAGGATTAAAGATAGACCTGGCCTTTGCCCCCATTCGCGGATGCGGCCTTGGCCAGCCCGACCAGGTAAAAAAAGGAGTAACCTATCTGATTGAAAAGTTGAAACCGGGTCTCTTCATTCCGATGCATGCGGGATCGACCACCGAGGCTTACAAGAAATTCGCAGATGACATTGTGACCACGCATCCGGATCAACAGGTCCGGGCCGTGGTAAACAAGGGTGATCATTTTTTGTACAAGTCCGAAGCCGGCAAGGAACAAACCTCCTTATGATCTGTGAAAACCGGTTTTCCGTCAGCGTCTGTTAAAAATCGATCATGATCCCGATCGCTGGAAGGATCGTCCCGGCGGTGTTTTCAATGGTGCGCAGCTTATAGCGTTCCAAACCCTGCTGGTCCACATACTTCACCACTGATCCGTCCTCCTGGGTATTTACAAGCAAATCGGGCTGCTGAGACTGGAAATTCAGCACATTCTGGATATCGAGGTAGAACATCAGGGACCATTTTTTAAAGTAGAATCCTTTGTCGATGCGGATATCGATCTGGTTGAATGAGGTAAGCCGGAGGGTATTGAATGCGGCATAATCAAGGTATCCCCTGCCCTGGGCATCCCATGCCTCCACCAGGCTCGATTTGTTCATATCCCAGGGGGTATAGGGTTGGCCTCCGGCAAACCGCCATTTAGCGCCTATTTCCCAATTGTATTTGAATTTCCGTCCTAACGTCAGATTGATCAGATGGCGGTTATCCCAGGCAGAAGGTATGTACTGGCCGTAGTAATTTGTAAACTCGCTCCTGACGAAGGTGTAGGTCATGATCACATTGAATTTGAAAAAGTCCGCATTTCTTATGAGCACCTCAAATCCATAGGCACGTCCTTTCGAGATAGGCAGTAATGGCTCATCTCCCACCGATCCAAAGTCAGTTCCCTTGCTGGCCAGGGCCACTGAATCCTTGATCGAAAAAGGATAGTTCCGGTAATATTTGTAAAATCCTTCGAGCGAGATTTTGGCATTTTGTTTTGGCAGGTATTCGAGCCCCAGCACGACATGGTCGGCCGAAATATACTTGATGCCCAGTGAATCGTTCACGAGCGCCCCGCTGTTACTGCGGAATCCAAGTGACGTATAGGCGGGAAGCTGATAGTAGCGACCCACATTGAAATTGAGAAAGAATTTATCCGGCACAAAGCCGTAGGAGGCTGAAAATCGTGGCGAAAACTGGTTCAGGAGGTTATTCATCCGGTCAGAATAATTGTTGGCGTCCATGCGCATGCCAAGATTCAGGTTCAGCCTGTCGTTGAAGAAGGCACGATTCACCTGGGCGAACACATTCCATTTCCACATATCGATCCTTGAATTGTAATCGAGGGTCAGGAGCTGATTTTCGACAAATACCTTCTGGTAGGTCTGATTTGTATATTTCGCATACTCGAGTCCTGCCCCGTAAGAAATCTTCCACTTCACCAGGTCGGTGAGCCCCTCGTAGCGCAGTTTATTTTCGGCCTCCTGTGAATTGTACTTAAACAGCAGGCTGTCGGGAACCTCCACGTTGTTGGTATACTTGATCTGGTCGTTGTTGAGCATGTTGCGGCTCAACACCCAGGTATCATATCCTTTGGCCCGGAAATGACGGTACACCAGGCCGAAGGTGTAACTCCACTGATCGTTTACCGGGAGCGACTGAAGGATATATTGCTGGAATGCATCGGGATTTGAAATGCCCGTATTCAGCTTGTTCTTGTCAAGCGCCCCGATGGAGATGACCGAAAGCTGGTTCCGCTTATCGAGATCGATCTTATACTTGAGCTGGTAATCATTGTAGGTTGGAAGAAACGGGAGCTTCAGCGCACTGAAGAGGAGTTGAAGGTATGAACGGCGAACCGAAAAGATCAGGGAAGAATTTTTCGAGATCGGGCCATTCAGGGTAAGGGCCAGATCACTGGATCCGAGTGATATCCTTCCCCCGAATTTTTCCCTGTTGCCATCCACCTGGCGCAGATCCATCACAGAACTCAGGGCATTGCCCCTGGCCGATGGGAATGCACTCGAATAAAGCTGCACCTCCCGGATGAAGTCGACGTTGATAATGCCAACCGGACCGCCGGAGGCGCCCTGCGTCGAAAAATGGTTCAGGTAAGGGATTTCAACGCCATCGAGGTAAAACCGGTTCTCTCCAGGACCGCCGCCACGCACGATGACATCATTGCGAAATGAGGGTGACGAAGCAACCCCGGGCAAACTCTGGATCACCTTTGAAATATCACGGTTCGAGCCAGGGCTGCGCTCTATTTCCTGGATGGTGAGCTTTTGAAGCGATACCGGCACCTCTTCATTCCGTTCCACTACCGAGGGCTTGATCTCCACCTGGTTGAGGGTGATGATGAGTTCATCAAGACCAATATCCAGATCCGATGTTTTTGAATTGGTAACCAGGATATCATCGGAAACAAACTTTTTAAATCCCACGGCCGACGCAACAACCCGGGTATACCCCGGTGTAATCTTGGTGATCGTGTAATTCCCGTCTATATCGCTGGTCGCGCCCTGGGTGGGCTTGCCTTCGATAATTACATTGACGAAGGGGATCGGTTCATTGTTCTTATGATTGAAAATCCGGCCTTTGATTGTACCGGTTTGAGCAAATAAAGAACTGGTGAAAAACAGGACTATAAAGGTTACAAGAATCCTGGTGTTTAGCAGTTTTAACATACCTGATTTGAATATGAATGGTTATATACCGTGAGGTTGAGCATTCCATATAAAACAAACCCAATCATCCGGTTTTTATTTATATTTGGTCTTAATTACGACAATGACCATACCAGACGATTTTAATCTGCCAATATTACAGGTCAGGGAAGTTTTTTTCTATTTGTTCTGGCGGGCAATCTCCATCCCGAGATTATAGTAATAGTCGGCCTTTTCCTTGTCTCCTTTGAGCAGGTAGAGCGCGTTAAGCTGAACACAGAGCTCAAAGCTGGGATTGATTGCCGCTGCTTTTTCCCAGTAACTTACTGCCGTCACGGTATCCTTCCTGAGCATGTAATAATTACCGATATTGACATATGGCATTTCAAGCCTGGGATATGACTTCATCACATCTTCATTCATTTTGACGGCCCGGTCGAACTGGCCCAGATCGTTGTAGACATTGGCCAGGGCGAATACGGCCTTGATCTGGTTCGGATTGATCCGCAGAATATGTTCGTAGCAATCAATCGCTTTCTGGTACTCTTTCTGTTCGCGATAGGCCATGCCGAGGTTAACCCAGGCTGGCTGCAGGGTTGAATCCAGGGCGATCGCCTTTTTGAGGAAGTAGGTGGCTGAATCGTAATTTTTGCCAATGAAGAGGTAAACTGTTCCCAGGTCGTTGGCCGTCAGATAGTTTTGAGGATAAAGTTCCAGGGCTCTGCGAAAATGGGAGACGATCACCTGGTATTTAAACTGGTTTACAGCGCCTGTTCTGAGAAAATTCTCATCCTGGTAAACGGTATTCATCAGGTAACCAGCATAATCGATATTGGCCTTGGCCGAATTATGCAGCGACTTGATATCGTTTCGGTAAAGATCGAACAGATTGCGCCAGTCGCGGTTGCGCGTAACAGAAAACACGGTATAGGGTATGAGCAGCAGAATGACCATCGCAAGGATCTTCAGACGTGAATCCATCTCGATGGTGAGACTTTTAGGATCGGTTCTGAAAATTTTAAAAATAATGATCACGATCACCATGCAGAATCCCAGGGAGGCGTTGAAGGCAAACCGTTCGCCCACAATTCCAACAACCGGGAATATGATGTTGGAGTACATGCCGATGGAAATCATGTACCACAGGATGGCAAAGGAGATGATGCTTTTTTCCCGGAAGGTGCGTACTGCAATCAGAAACAATCCGCCATGAATGAGGAGTGACAGCAATGCCCATATGTTTGCAAGGGTTACCAGGGGTATCATGTCATAACCATAATAATAGACCAGGGGATATGGGTAGATTAAAATCCGGAGGTAGAACAACAGAGAGGTGAATCCTGTTCCAAGACGGATCCAAAGACTCTCTTCAAAGAACAGCGGGTTTTCAATAAATCCGGTAGTTCGCTGCATCTGTGGCAGGAAAAGCCGTGGGCCAAACTGAGCTATGATTATCAGGATGAGTACGATGACCATGTACGGAATCATCTTCTTCGGGGGGAAGTCGGTAAAGAAATAAAGTACCAGCGGAATGAGGATCAGGTAAGGGAAGATGGATGATTTGCTTAGATATCCGATGAAGAAGACAATCAGGGAAAAAAACACATACCGGATCTTATGCTTTTCCGCATAATCAAGCATGAACCAGAGACTGGCAAGACCGCAGATGAATGCCAGCATCTCATCCCTGTTTTTCAGGCTGGCCACAACTTCGGTATGCACCGGGTGAGCCATGAACAGCAGGGTTATTACAAAGGGGAACAGGATATTGAAATTCTTCAGGAGCCTTTTGAGCACAAAAAACAGGAACACCGACAATGCCCAGTAAAAAAGGATGTTGATCCCGTGACTCACACCCGGCTTATGTCCCCACAACTGATATTCGAGGGCAAAGGTGGCTCTCACAATGGGCCGGTAATCGGAGGCGGTCGCCCCAATGTTCCCCTGCTGGTTGATGTAGCGTGTCGAAAAAATCTCTGGAATGGCCTTGATCCCCTTTGCCACAACCGGATTGTTGGTAACATAGGTATCATCAACGGCAAATTTATTCAGGACTGTATTGCCATAGAGGATGAAGGCAAAGATAAAGAAAAACAGGACAAAATACCGGTTGGCCTTACTGGTGGCCGGTTTGATCAGATCCTGGGGTTTCACGTTTCCCGTTTTTTTAGGGGGAGCCTGCTTTCCCACAGGAATTGTTTTTTTCGGGGGAACAATTTTCTTCATCCGGAGATTCAAATTTTTGCAAAGGTAGAAATTTCCAGTGCAAGCTTCACGAAATCATCAACCGAAAGTCGCTCGGCACGCAGGTCGAGGTAGCGTGTCAAGGTATCGGAAGTTGTTTGTGCCGGGTTTGCCGGAAGCAACGGGCGAATGGCGTTACGCAGGGTTTTCCGGCGCTGGTTGAAGGCAGTTTTAACCAGCCGGATGAAAAATGATTCGTCGCAGGCCAGTTTATCGGTTTTGTTTCTGCGGAGACGAATAACGGCCGATTTCACCTTGGGTGGGGGAGAAAATACAGATTCATTCACCGTGAAAAGATATTCGATGTCGTAAAAAGCCTGCAGCAGCACACTGATGATGCCGTAGGTTTTATTCCCAGGTGGTGCTGCAATGCGCTCCGCAACCTCCTTCTGGAACATCCCGATCACTTCCGGGATACGGTCGCGATTTTCGAGGGCCTTAAAAAGGATCTGCGAGGAGATATTGTACGGAAAGTTTCCGATCACGGTGAATTTGGGGAGAAGGGGGCTATTGATGCCGTTTTCGATGGAACGGGTATCCGGTGCCGGTGGAAAATTATCAAGATCATAGGCTAAAAAATCGGCCAGGATCAGCCGGTCAGATATAACGGGAAAGGCGGCCTTGAGATAGGCCACCGATTCCCGGTCAACCTCCATGAAATGGGCATCGAACCGGGGATCTTCGATGATGTATTTTGTGAGCACCCCCATCCCGGGTCCGATTTCAAGCACCAGCGGATGTTCCGGGTTCAGGTAGCTCACGATTTTCTGCGCAATATTTTCGTCACGCAAGAAATGTTGACCCAGGTGCTTTTTCGGACGGACCATCTTCGGTTATTGTATTATTGAACGTTATCACCACGGAGCATCCGGAATTGCTTCCGGGCTTCGGGTACAAATATACTACCCGGGTACTGATCGAGTAATTCCTGGTAAAGCGACATCGCCTTTGCAGGATTTTTCAACTGTTTTTCATTCAGGGCACCTGCCTGCATCAGGGCTTCATCGGCCAGGAGTCCACCCTGGTAATCCCGGGCCAGTTTCTGAAAAAGACTGTCGGCTTCAATGAATTTTCCCTGTTTCCGCTTTATTTGTCCCTTCTTGTAAAGGACCTGTTGAAGGATGGGATGGTCGCCAAAGGTAAGCGGAATTGAATCCAATGTTATCAGCGCACCCTCTTCCTGATTGCGGTAATCGAGCAAATCGGCGCGGGCATACATTCCCAGGGCCACGGTATTGCTGTCGGGATCGAAATTCTCGCTGATCAGCAGCGACAAGGCGATGGCATCGTTTGAAATGAGCTTGGATGTTGCCGCCTTCAATATATCCACCTGGGCCTTGGCCCACTTGAATTCCCCGATGTAAAATGAGAGTTTGGCATTCTTGAATTTGGCCTCCTGGCCCAAAACATCATGTTTGAAATCCTGGTATGCCTGCTGATAAAGGAGTGTCGCCCCCCATACATCATCGGTAAACAACAATATATCTGCCAGTTCGATCTTGCACTTGGCTTTTTCCGCTGGCGGAACACCTGGCATATGGATGGCGCCGTCCAAGAGGTCAATGGCTTCCTGCGATTTTTCAAGGTAAAAGGCCTTTATGTGAGCCAGGTTCCTGATCAGGCTGATGTTTGCCGGATCACCTGCCGACCGCAACAATTCATCCTGGAAATCCTTTTCAAGCATTTCAAATTGTTTCATCGGGGGAGCGGGCTCTGCAATGATCTTCTGGTAACGGGTATTGGCAAGCTCCCTCCGGCTGAAATCGTAGTAGGAGGTTGCCGTTCCTTTCGAAACGAGGTACTCATAGCATCCAATGGCCACATCATATTGCTCATTGGAAACGGCGAGGCTTGCCAGTGACACCAGTCTGTCGCCATTTTCCTTTAACCGGCGGTCGAGGGCCCTGGCCTGGACCAGTGCAAGGTCAAAATCTTTTTGCTGGATGGAATACCACCATAACAACTCTGCATAATAGGTTTTTTCCGGATCTTTCTGCGCCCGCGAAAGAAGCGTTTTGCGCAAAATTTCATTCTTTTCATTGTTAACGTCAAATGCCAGGATCATCTGGATCCGGTCCTGAACGGTATTCAGGTATGATTTATTCACCTCGAGCAGGTTGAGATACTCTTCCATGGCTTTGGTAAAATCGCCCGTGCGCTCATAAACGGAGGCCAGTTCAAAACCAAAAGGATAGGAATTGTTCATCAGCAAACGGCCTTTCTGATAGGTACGGATGGCATATTCATTTTCGCCCCTGACCAGGAAAGCGTTTGCCAGTTCAAAGATCTGCTGCTGATTTGCAGTCATTTTTCTGAGAGCCTCCTCATATAGTTTTTTGGTTTTTTCAGTATTTCCGGCGCGATAGCTGATATATCCGAGGTCGACCTGGTATTTGGGGACATCCGGTTCCGATTTCTGGTTTTTTTTAACCAACCGTTCGGCCTTGCCAAATTCTTTCATTTCTACCAAACAAAATAAAAGATACTGGTAGTAATAGGCCGAGGGTTTTAATTCATACAAACGTTCAAATACCTCGGCAGCCTTGTCATATTCGCGGTTCTGATAGAACTGGATGGCGAGTTGCTCTTCATTTCCCGGCTTAGGCGCATCCTGCTGGAACGGGAGGATGGGGACGGTGGGTTTGAGGTCCTGGGAGAAGGATAAGGAGGTTATGAGGAGGGTTAGCAGAAGGAGGGCGGGACGCGGGACACGAGACATGAAATGCGGGACGCGGGACACGGGACGCGGGACACAGGAATCGTGACGCGGGACGCGGGACACGGGACGCGGAACACAGGAATCGGGACGCGGGACGCGGGACACGGGACGCGGAACACAGAAATCGGGACGCGGGACGCGGGACACGGGACGAGTGAATAGAAAAGTGCGTTGGGTTATCGTTTGATTTTTGTTCACGAATTTGCGGTCTTTTGTTCCGGTTGAAGGAGGCTGCAGGCAAACCATGCCATAACGCCCATCCCGGTTTCGAGGCTTTTTTCATCCACGTCGAAAGTGGCGGTATGCAGGTTCGCGTTGAGCCCTTTGGCCTCATTGGTAATACCCAGCCGGTAAAGGCATGATGGCAGGCGTTCGGCAAAATAGGCAAAATCCTCAGCCGTCATGCGTTGCTCCAGATCCTTAACGTGATCATTCCCCAAATATTGGGATGCCAGTGCATGAAGTTTTTCAGTCAGCCCGGGATCGTTGTTCAGAAACGGGTAGCCTGAGGAAATCCGGACCGTGCAGGCTGCCCCCATTCCTTCGGCGATGCTGCCGGCAATTTTATTGATCCTTTGATGAACTTCGCGGCGCCATACTTCATCATAGGTACGCACCGTTCCCTCCATGATCACTTCGTCGGGAATGATGTTGGTGCGGCCGGCGCCGCTGATCTTTCCCACCGACACCACGGTTGGCATCACCGGATCGGCATTCCGGCTGACTATCTGCTGTAAGGCGAGGATAATATGCGACGCGATGAGTATTGGATCGACTACCTGGCTGGGCGTGGCGGCATGACCACCTTTGCCCCTGACCGTAATAAAAAACTCATCGGTGGATGCCATGTAGGGACCGGGTTTCAGCCCTACATTGCCCGCATCCAGGTTGTTGATCACATGCTGCGCGATCACAAGCCGGGGTTTTGGATTGTCGAGCACTCCTTCGTTGATCATGGTGATCGCACCCCCCGGATAGGTCTCCTCCGATGGCTGGAACAGCAATTTCACCGTACCTTCAAACTGGTTCCTCAATCCCTGCAGTATCTTTGCAGCGCCCAGCAGACAGGCCATGTGCACATC
>Ga0074195_1002228_pt1 | contig 22660 bp, 22 predicted proteins | sample EPASupsiteHSE623_FD_64525 | JGI IMG/M metagenome (GOLD analysis project Ga0074195, IMG submission 64525) | Bioremediated contaminated groundwater from EPA Superfund site, New Mexico - Sample HSE6-23 | ecosystem: Environmental > Aquatic > Deep subsurface > Groundwater > Contaminated ...
CCTCATTGTGGACTGCAGGGACGCCATGGGAGCCAATGCCGTGAACACCATGGCTGAGTCGCTGGCCCCGCGAATAGAGCAGATAACCGGCGGCAGGGTTTACTTGAGGATCATCTCCAACCTGGCAGATAAGCGCCTGGCGAGGGCGAAGGCCATTTTTAAGGCCGAGGAGATCGGAGGGCCTGAGGTCGTGGACGGAATCATCCAGGCTGCGGCTTTAGCTGAGGTCGACCCTTATAGAGCAGCGACGCATAACAAAGGCATAATGAACGGCATTACATCTGTCGTCCTGGCGACTGGAAACGATACCAGAGCCGTGGAGTCCGGAGCGCACGCATATGCCGCGGTAGGCGGACGTTACAGATCGCTGACCAGGTATGAGAAGAACAAAGACGGCGATCTGGTAGGAACTATCGAGCTGCCTGTCGCAATAGGCCTTGTCGGAGGCGCGACGCGCGTCCATCCAGTGGCCAAGTCGGCTGTGAAGATACTGGGCGTGAAGACTGCTGATGAGCTCTCCCGAATCATAGCGGCCGTGGGCCTCTCCCAGAACTTCGCGGCTCTGCGCGCTTTGGCCTCGGAGGGGATACAGAGGGGCCACATGTCACTGCACGCCAAGAACGTGGCCGTCCAGGCCGGAGCGAAGTGCGACATGGTGGAGGTCATCGCCGCCAGGATGGCGGCCGAGCGTAGAATAAGCGTTGACAGAGCCGTCGAGCTGATGAAGGAGCTGGAGAAGAGTTGAAGATAGGTGTTTTAGGGCCTGAGGGAAGTTACTCGGAGAAGGCTGGCCGAATCTGGGCCAGGCCAGAGGATGTTTTAGTCTACCTCAGCGACTTCGAGGATATCCTGTGCGCCGTCGAGACCGGAGATCTTGACGTGGGCATAGTTCCTCTGGAAAACAGCCTGGAAGGAGCCATAGGGCTGAACATGGACCTTCTTTTGCGCCTTCAGGTGTGCATCATGGGAGAGGTGAACCTGCGCATTCGACACTGCCTCATCGGCCAGGGTGTGGGCGATATCAAGATCGTTCTCTCTCATCCCCAGGCTTTGGGCCAATGCAGGCAGTACATCAAAGAGCACTATCCAAATGCAGAGGTCAGGACCACGGGCTCCACCAGCCATGCCGCAAGGCTTGCCCAGGAGTTCCCGGAGATGGCAGCAATCGCTGGAGCAGGTGCTGCTGAGAGCTATGGCCTCAAGATTTTGGCCCGCGATATCCAGGACGGAACCGAGAACGTGACACGCTTTGTGGCCGTAGGCAAAGAGATGCCGCCCGCCACAGGAAGGGATAAGACATCGCTAGTGATTTATCTTCAGCGCGACCGCCCTGGAGCACTCTACGAGATCCTGCGTGAGTTCGCCCACAGGAATATTAACCTCACAAGGATTGAGTCGCGTCCCAGCAGAAAGGCATTGGGAGATTATTACTTTTATATAGACCTGGAAGGGCACAAGAGCGATCCCAATGTCAAAGAGGCACTGGCAGCGATAGAAGAGAAGGCAACCTTGGTGAAAGTCCTCGGATCTTATCCCAAGGCATAGTTAGGGACAGTTATAGGCAATCCTGGCTATGGATTGCTTCTCTTACTCTCATGCGAAAAGCGTCTGGTAATCCTAGCTTTCTCTCTTTTCCCGTCTCTTTCCTTTCGCTTATGTATTTTTGCCCAAAGTTAAATAGTAAAAGTCCAATACAATATGCTTAAAGGTTGAAGACCTACAGAGGCCGCACAGCGATGCTCAAGATCACTCCATACCTCGGCATAATCGTGATAATAATCTCCATAGGAGGCATCTTCTATCCCAAGCTTGGCTACTTCCTCCTTCTAGTCTTTGCCACACTCATGATCATAGCCCCCTTCCGAGGAAGATGGTTCTGCGGCAACCTCTGTCCCAGGGGAAGCTTCGTCGATTTCTGGCTGGGACCCATAAGCCGAAGGGTGAAGATACCGCCGTTCTTTAGAAGCATGTGGCTGAGAGTTCCAATATTCATCGCCCTGATGGGCTTCATGGTCTTCAGGACCATCCAGACCCAGGGGGTAGTGGACAAAGTGGGCATGGTCTTTGTGACGCTGTGCATACTGACCACATCCGTAGCCATCCTCTTCGGGGTGGCCATCGCCCCAAGGGCCTGGTGCTCATTTTGCCCCATGGGAACTTTGCAGAGGTCTTTAGGCGGCAGCAAGTACCAGCTTCAAGTGGACAAAGGGAAGTGCATCGAGTGCGGACTATGCCAGAAGGTCTGTCCCATGCAGCTTCCAGTAAACGAGATTTTAGAGAAGCCCGACTGCATAAAGTGCGCCCGGTGCGTTGAGGCCTGTCCTAAAGAGGCACTGCGCTTCTGAGAGGAGATGACAAAAAAGCCATTCTCATTGAGGCCATCCTCAAAGTGAATGAAGCACATGAACAGCCTTTGTGGTTCAGCGCTATTGATTTCAACACAAAGGACGCGAGAAAGAGTTTATTCCAGAAAAGAGAGTTTCGTTGAAGTTTGTGATAAGCTTATTTCAAGATAACTTCCAGCCGGGAGATAATCCTGGTCTTCTCTATCTCCTTCAGACAGCGCCTGTGAGTCTCCTTTGCCTGTCGGTCGTTGATCTCGAAGATCTTGTTGGCATCCACGTTCGTCAGAGTCGATACCATGAAAAGCGACAGCTCCCAGTTCACGATATCGTTTATGAAGTTGAAGTACCAGTAAATCGACAAAAGGTCTTTAAGCAGATCCTCTGGCATCTGAAGGTAGAGGTTCCTGGTCTTTAGAAGCTCCAGCCCGGAGGTGTTCACCTTCATCAGCCCTATGCGAGTTCCAGCGTTAAGCGAGAGCATATTGTCTCGAATCTCCTGGTAAACAATGGCCACTGCGTTTTTGAACTCCCTTTTGGCCTTGCTATTTTCCCTGAGGCATACCAGAAGGTAAGTTGTAAATACGCCTGCAAGGGTTGCCATCAAGCCAAATAACGCGGCCGTCATCCCGAGGGAGAGATCACTTTCAACCGTCACACTTGCTCCTGTGAAGAGTCTATAATCTTCTTATCCGGTTAGACCCTGACCATGAGGCTACAGAGATCGGAAAAAGTCATCGAGCTTCTCAGCCTCGGAGGGACACCATAATTATAAATGTCCTAATCCTTTTTAAAAGTGATGTTCCTAAGAGGATCATCTCACAAAGTCGTAGTGTCTGTAGCCCTGCTCATCTATCTCTATCAGGGCAAATTCGCCACGGGGAGACAGTATGCTCTCTTTCCTTCTGCCTTCGTGGAGCATCTCGTACTCGTCAAGAGAGACCTCCCGTCTCTCCTCCAGCCGCTTCCAGATGTTTCTCTGCGGCAGGGACCCGGCATCTGGCGCCATGAGTCCGGAAAAGACCATGGCTTGACAGCCGCTGCCATAAGAGCCGAAAACAACTCTCTCGCCGGGGTCCAACCTCTCTGCCTCCGCCAAGCTTGCCAGTCCCAGATAGAGGGAGCCGGTGTAAATGTTTCCGACCATTCTGGATATCTGCGCTGAGCCCTCCACCTTGGCCCTGAAGGCCTCCAGGAACAGCTTTGTGCGAGAGAACTTCTTTTCGTGATTTGCATCTGCTGCCAGATAGCCGTCAAGCCCATCGAAGTCACCGGGCTTTGGCGCCGCTCCGATATCCGCCTCTATCTCTCGCCATCTGGGCAGGTCCTTCCAGTCGAGCCTGAATATGGCTGCGGCTGCATACTCTACCATCCTTGGATAGGGGATATGAAAGAGCAGATGAGATACGTGATCCGTAATGGCCTCTCCGCTTTCCAACTTTATCGCTCCTATTTTTAGGGCTCTTCTTGAATAGGCAGCGAATGCTCCCTCCATGGAATTGAGATAGCATTGATTGCTATGCTTACCGTTGACTACAGCGGTGCTGGAGCCAAAGGGGCGGAAGAAATCGTTCTCATCTCTTGTAAAGACGCCGATGCTCTTCTCCAGGGCGATTAAGCGCGGGTTCCTTCTCACAAGCATTGAAACCGATCCCGCTCCCTGGGTGTACTCGCCCGGAGAGAGAAGGGGATACTTGGCAACGTCTGAGGCGATGACTATTCCAGACCTGTCCTCGTCATCTGCAGCCACCCAGTAGCAGATGTTCTCCAGGGCGTGGGTCGTGCCTATGCATGCAGACTTGAACTCAACAGTCGAGCAGTCCTGGAAGGAGCCTTTGCCGTAGACCTTCTCGAGCATGCCTATGACGTAAGTTCCTATGGCTTTGGCCTCGTCCACTCCTGACTCGGTTCCCACATAAACCTTGCCTATCTCCTCGGGCGGCATGTCGTTCCTTTCAATCAGCTCCAGTATAGACATGGCAGCCATTGTGGCTGCATCCTCGTGAGCATCGGGTACGGCCATCCTCTCGATCCCTATGCCGCGGACGAGCTTTGCTGGATCTATGCCCCTGGATGCTGCAAACTCCCCGGTGGCAGAGAGATACAGCCTCGGCACATAGACTGAGAGGTCGTCTATTCCTACGGACATGCCTGAAGGGGTGGACATAATGAATCTCCTGAATATCTGCTCGATTATGCATGTTATTTCAGGATTTCGCTATCTACTTCAGTGTTCGTCACTCAAACCTAGCAAATTATATTAACAAGAAAAGCCGATAATAATTATAGCATCAGGAGTGAGGAAAGAATGATGGATGGAAGTGTATATAAAATAATAGAGCTTGTCGGAACATCGCCTAAAAGCTGGGAGGAGGCGGTACAGAATGTCGTTGCAATGGCCTCTAAGACCCTGAGGGACTTGAGAATCGCAGAGGTAAGAGAACTGGACGTAAGGCTTGAGAACGGCAAGATCGTCGAGTACAGGGCCAAGGTCAGGCTGTCCTTTAAGTACGAGAAGGAGACTGATTAGAATTAATTGGGCGGTGAACGAAGTAGTTTATCGCTTTTAGATGCTCTTTTGGGCCCATAGAGCATCAGAGCGTCATGCCCGGCACTTGGTATCAGCAATAATCAGCAATATTTAGTATCAGCAGTAGCTCTTTGTCCTTCGTAGCTGCAACTCTGCAGAGGCCTAGGCCGTCGGCATAAGTTTGTACCGTTCCTACTTATCCTTTGCCACCAGATCGATCTCGAAAAGGCTGGGCCAGTTCTTTCCAGTAACAAAGAGCCTATCGCCTTCCGGATCATAGGCTATGCCGTTTAGCACATCTGTTCCTGCCCTGTCAGACTCAGGCAGCAGACCTTTAAGATCTATCCAAGCTCTCACAATGCCTGTCTCTGGTGAGATGATGGCTATCCTGCTGGTCGGCCAGATGTTGGCGTAGATCTCGCCGTTGATGTACTCCATCTCGTTAATTCCCCTGATCGCATTCTCGCCGTCTCTCACCTTGATCTGTCCAAAGACCTGAAAGGTTTCAGGGTCGAGGAAGTAAAGAAGATTGCTGCCATCGCTCATGATCAGCTTCTTCCCATCGGAGGTAATTCCCCAGCCGTCTGTCCGATAGGTGAAATTTCCCGTTTCAGCCAGGCTCTCTTTGTCGTAAATCAAGCCAACGTTGGACTTCCATGTGAGCTGGACGATGCGGTCTTCCCAAAGCTCGATCCCCTCGCCGAAGAACTCAACCGGGAGGCTGATCTGCTTTTGCACGATGCCCGTCTCCAGATCAACTTTACGAAGAGTAGATCTGCCGTATTGGCCTGTTCCCTCGTAAAGCACGCCCTCATCGTAAACTAGGCCCTCGGTAAAGGCTGACCTGTCGTGGGGATAGACGTTGATCACTTCGTAGCCGTAGGTCAGATTGGAGGGGGCCTGCTCGTAATCCGTGCCTGCAGAAAGTAGTGCCCATGATGCTGTGAAGATCATGGCGACTATTGCGATTATGGCGAAGCAGCCTTTGTTTTTCATCTGTTCATGTCCTCTTGGGAAAGATTTGCTGAGTACAGATAACTGATCCTATACATTATTTAGCCTAATGATCTGAGACCAAAAAATAAAAAAGCGCATTAAAAAGCTTAATTGGGAAAATCTTTGTGCATTTAATCTGAATTATCTATTTGAAAGGTAGGGATAGACCTGCACCGGCCTTCTAGAATCGCTTAAGTCTATGAACACGCCCACCAGATTGCCGCCCAGATAGTATCCATAGATGGGATAGCTTCCCGGTCCGGATGAAATCTGAACGCTATCACCTGAATCGCTAACTATGCTCATGCTGCCGGCAACGTTTAGGTATCCCATTATCTCGTAGCTGGAGTAGGGAGTCACAGTCTTCGGATGCTTCGACCAGGACCAGGATGTGGTCCAAGATGTGGATTTCGGAGAATCTCCCCCAACCCAAGGCTTTCCGATGCCGTGGTTGAAAAGATCCTCAGCAACTTTCTCACCCGGCTTATACTCAATGCTGCCTCCCGGAAAGGACGCCAGCATCAATACCACCATGAGTAGCAGAACTGCCTCTTTGTACCAACTCATATCTTTTCAGCCTCCAAAGATTACACTTAATTCATTATAGCTGAAGGTTTAACTTAGTTGTACTTCGCTTTAAACTTTATGAGGAAAGTAGGGCTAATCCTTGCTAATTACAATTCATAATCATCATCATGAAACTGTGTCAGATGTATAAGGCCTTGCCTATCTCGGTTATCGCAATTTTCACAGATGGTCAGAGGGGATTAGAGAAACCTTCTAGTCCAATTAATACTCACCTTAAATACGCATGCTTACCTTTTATGCCTCACGTAAAGGATTTAAGTAACCTTTAATACAATTAATTCTCACCATTGTCCGGCACGGTTGGGAATATGTTTGAGATCAGACGGGTCATCGATGATCGAGAGGTAACGGTCCCCCAGGGGGCCACCATTCTCGATGCAGCTCGTAAAGCGGGCTCCTATGTGCCGGCAATTTGCCACCACCCGGACTTGAAGCCCATAGGCTCCTGCAAGTTATGCATCGTCTCTGTAAAGGGCCTCGATTACTATCCTACATCCTGCAATACTCTGGCAGAAGACGGAATGGTAGTACAGACCCGGACAGAAGAGCTGCAGGAGATGAGAAGACACACCCTGGAGATGCTCCTGGCTCTCACCAATCATCCCACCTCATGCCTTTTTTGCGAGAGGAGAAACGAATGCACAGACCTGCGCGAGTGCATGAGGAAACTTCCGGTGACCGTGGGCTGTAAGTACTGCCCCAAGGATGGGAGCTGCGAGCTGCAGGAGGCCGTGAAGTTCGTTGGCCTGGAAAAGATCAGATATCAGCTCTCTTTTAAAAATATGCCCGTTTTAAGAGAGCCCTTCTTTGATCGCAATTACAACCTCTGCATCTTCTGCACAAGGTGCGTGCGAACCTGCCAGGAGGTGCGCGGGGTGGGTGTGCTATCCAGCAATCCCGATTTTCACCGCATGCACTGGATAGGCCCCGAGTCTCTGCAGAACGGAGAATGCAAGTTCTGCGGCGCATGTGTGGATGTCTGCCCTACCGGTGCACTCTTTGCCCGATCTGAGAAATGGGTGCGGCCGGAGAAGACGGTCGTCACCGTCTGCCCCTACTGTGGCGTTGGCTGCCAATTAATGCTTAAAGTCAATGAAGACAGAATTATCTCCACCTCTCCGGACAAAGAAGGTCCAGTAAATCGAGGGCAGGCATGCATTAAAGGCCATTTTGGCCTGGAGGAGATCGTTCATCATCCCGACCGTTTGGCTGCTCCCCTGATAAGACGCAGCGGCAAACTTGAGGAGGCAACTTGGGAAGAAGCACTCGACCTGGTTGCGGTGAGGTTCACTGAGATCAAAAATAAAAGCGGTCCCAATTCACTGGGAGCATTATCCTCTTCCAGGTGCACGAATGAGGAGAACTACCTGGTGCAGAAACTTGCACGGGCGGTGTTCGGTACAAACAACGTGGATAACTGCGCGCGAGTCTGCCATGCCCCATCGGTCACAGGGCTTGCTGCATGCTTTGGCAGCGGAGCAGCTACCAACTCTTTTGACCAAATCGTTGATGCCGATGTCCTGTTCGTTATCGGTTCCAACACTACCGAGGCTCATCCGATAGTCAGCCTGAAGATGATCAAGGCAGCTTCCAAGGGCGCAAAGATCATCGTGGCTGATCCCCGCAAGATCGAGCTGGTCGACAGGGCCTCAGTATGGCTCCACTTAAGGCCGGGAACCAATATCGCACTGCTGAATGGAATGATGAATGTCATCCTGAGAGATGAGCTGGAAGACAGGGACTTTATTGCCAGGCGTACTGAGGGCTTCGAGGAATTTCGGAAAGTGGTCGATGAGTATCCGCCAAAACGGGCTGCCAAAATAACCGGAGTTGCGGAGGAAGACATCATCGAAGCAGCCCGACTCTATGCTAAGGCAAAGAAGGCAATGATCATCTATAGCCTGGGAATTACCGAGCATATTACTGGAACCGCCAATGTGATGTCTATAGGCAACCTGGCAATGCTTACGGGCAACGTGGGACGCCGATCGACCGGGGTAATGCCTCTCCGCGGGCAAAACAACGTGCAGGGAGCCTGCGATATGGGGGCTCTTCCCAATGCGTATGTTGGTTATCAGCCGGTATCGGACCCGAATATACAGTCCAAATTCGAAGAAGCCTGGAAGGTCAAGTTGTCCGCAACTCCCGGTCAGACCTCCACTCAGATGTTGGATGGCCTTAAAGAAGGGAGAATCAGGGGACTTTATATCCTGGGGGAAGATCCTGCCCAGACCGACCCCGACACCAACCGCGTCCGCGATTCGCTGGGAGCCCTGGACTTCCTTGTTGTCCAGGAGATATTCCCTACTGAGACGACCAACTATGCTGACGTTGTCCTGCCTGCGGCCAGCTTTGCGGAGTGTGACGGAACCTTTACCAACGGTGAGCGGCGCATTCAACGGGTAAATAAAGCGATACCTGCAATTTGCGGTCTAGAGAACTGGCAAACAATCTGTCGGATAGCCCAAAAGATGGGCTATCCGATGAACTACAGTCACCCTTCGGAGATTATGGATGAAATTGCAGCTCTTGCACCGATATTTGCCGGAGTAAGTTTCACTCGGCTTGGTACCCGGGGGCTGCAGTGGCCCTGTACATCTATCGAACATCCGGGCACAGAGACATTGCATGTTGAGAAATTCAGCCGGGGCCTAGGGAAATTCAACGCCGTTGAACATAAATTCCCTACCGAGCAGCCTGATCCCAATTATCCTTTGATTCTTACCACCGGCAGGAGAAGAGAGCATTACAACTGCGGCTCCATGACCCGGCGCTCCAGCGGAATCATGTGGATATATCCTGAGGAAGCAATAGAGATAAGCCCTGCGGATGCAAAAGAGCTTGGGGTTGAGGACGGAGAGATGGTTCTGGTCAGTTCCAGGCGTGGTGCTGTTAGGACAAAAGCAAGAGTTACCGATAAGTCACTACGCGGCGTAGCCTTTATGTCCTTCCATTACCGGGATGTCCTTACTAACCTTCTTACCAACGCTGCCCTGGACCCCCAGGCAAAGACGCCGGAGTATAAGGCATGCGCCATACGCATAGAGAAAATCTAGAGATCATAATTCTGCCTTAAACATTCTCAGACTGGGGCTACAGTCAGCGGCTAAAGCCTAGATGCCCTCGACCTAAGTCGTGGGTGTAGTCACGGCTCGACCCAAGTTCCCTCCTGGCCCCTCAATGCCTTTGCCAGATGATCCAGATCAGTTATAAGCGCCCTTCGTCCTGTAGCCCTGGCATAAAGGAGGGATGCTTCCACCTTGGGCCCCATTGAGCCTGGCGGGAGCTCGCCCTCTTCCAGAAGCCTCTCTGCCTCATCTGCGTTCATGCTGTGAATGGGCTTCTCAGATTCTGTGCCAAAGCCTAAAGAGACATGGGGCACATCGGTGAGTATCACAAATCGACCTGCCTGAAGCGCGATTGCCAGCAGGCCCGCGGTAAAGTCTTTATCGATAACAGCCTCTACACCCTGTAAAACTCCGCCATGTCGCAAAACGGGAATGCCGCCGCCACCTCCGGCAATGATCACGTGGCCGTGGCTGACTGCATCGGCGATGGTATGGATCTCCACGATCTCTTTTGGCCTTGGAGAGGCAACAGTCCTCCTCCAGCCCTTGCCGGGAATCTCTGCCATATTCCAGCCCTGCGAAAGCTTGAGCCTCTCTGCCTCATCTGCTAAATAATAGGGCCCTACCGGTTTGCTGGGATCTCTAAATCCCTGATCCTCCGGGTCGACGGCGACCTGAGTCAAGACCGCTGCGATCTCCCTTTCAGGCAGGCTGATCCGAAGCGCCCTGGCGAGAAGATAGCCAATGCTCCCTTGAGTCTCTGCCACAAGAATATCGAGGGATTCAGGTGGAATGCGGTCCCTGGTGGCCTCGATCCTAAGCATGATCATTCCCACCTGCGGGCCATTGCCGTGCACTATGGCCATTCCAGCATCTCTTGGCAGTAGCAGCTTCAGCCCTTCCGCAAAAGCCCGCGCATTCTCCTCCTGAGCCTTGGGATTCTGAGGATCTGGAAGCAGGGCATTTCCCCCAAATGCCAGGACCGCGGGTCTAGTCAGCGAAATTCCCTCTCAGCTTTGGAATCCATCATGCCGGCCCTCATTTCTCTAGGCCTTTTTCCGCTAGTCTTTTCTTAAGATCTGAGACGAACTCACCTATCTTCACCCGAAGCAGCGGCCACTCCATGTCTGCCAGCTCATAGCGAACAGCAGTCGATGGCTTATCCATCTTGATTATGCGGCGAAGATCAACAGGCGTTGCCACAATTATAGAATCGCAATCAGCCCTGTTCACAGTCTCCTGCAGCTCTTTGATCTGTTCCGGATAGTAGCCCATCGCAGGGAGGACGTTTTCGATATGAGGGTATTTAGAGAATACCTCAGCGATTGACCCTACAGCATAAGGCCTTGGATCGACGACCTGCCCGGCCCCGTATGTATCTGCAGCCACCTTGCCAGCTCCAAATGGCATACCTCCGTGGGTAAGCGTGGGCCCGTCCTCGATGATCAGCACTCTTTTGCCGCGGATAAGCTCAGGATCTTCTGATACAACCTGAGATGCAGCCCTGATAACCGATGCTTTGGGGTTTTGCCGTGCAGCGTTGGCCTCGATGGACCTAACAGCATCTTCTGGGGCAGAGTTGGCCTTGTTGATCACTATTACATCTGCAGCCCTGAAGTTGACTGCGCCCGGATAGTAGGTCAGCTCGTGGCCGGGCCGAAGAGCATCGGCTACAGCTATCCAGAGATCAGGCTTGAAGAATGGGAGATCGTTGTTCCCGCCATCCCAGACGATCACATCTGCCTCCTTCTCGGCCTGCCTCAAGACTGCCTCATAATCTACGCCCGCATAGACTACAGTCCCTCTCTTGATGTGAGCCTCGTACTCCTCTCGCTCCTCGATGGTCAGGTCGCTGGAGTCAAGGTCGGCATATGAGGCGAACCTCTGTACAGCCCCCTTTGCCAGGTCTCCGTAGGGCATGGGATGGCGGACCACCACAGATCGAAGACCTGCGGCTTTCAGCTGCTCCACTACGTATCTAGTCGTCTGGCTCTTTCCGGCACCAGTGCGCACAGCGCAGACGGCCACGACAGGCCTTGTCGACTCAATCATTGTGCACAGCCCCATAAAGCCGAAGTCTGCGCCTGCTGCCATCGCTCTGCTGGCCAGCTCCATGACAGCCTGGTGGCTGAGATCGCTGTAAGCCAGAATGCACCTGTCTATAAAGTGTTCCCGGATGATGCTTTCGAGCTCTTCCTCGGGCCAGATGGGAATGCCTTTTGGGTATAGGTCGCCGCTGAGCTTCGGCGGATATAATCGGCACGCTATGTCCGGAATCTGAGCAGCAGTGAAGGCTACAACCTCATACTCAATCCTGCCTTTGAAGAAGACGTTGAAGTCGTGAAAGTCACGGCCTGCCGCACCCAGTATCAGGATACGTTCTCTGTTCATCTGCCTCCCTATCCATTCGCCTCCCTATTCATCCGCATCTCTCTTCATCTGCCCTCGCTCTTTTCAGGGTAAATTAAAGATCGATTGTCTAACTGACTGTAAGTATAGACTGCGTCTGAACAGATGACTATAAGTAAGCTTTCGTCAATGTCACTATAGCTTGCTAAGATAGCCATCAATGATTCAGCATCATCTGTCGAACGATTTTCTATACGCCGCTTTCTCTAACAGCGCATTCCCTAACAGCATTTTCTCTCCCAGGTCATTCGCGAAGACGGTCAGCTCGCGTTTATATCATCCTCCCAGATGCCAAAGGCATTGTCCTCTGTATCCTCACATACGACGAAATATCCCATGCCTGGCACAGCGGTCTTTGGTACAAGCACTTTTCCACCCAGGCGTTTCACTTTGACGGTATACTTATCCGTTGAGGGAACATCTATGTAGTTAACGGTAATCTGTTGAGGATCTCTCCTCTTTGTCAAGCCTCCGGCGATGGCATTGCCATCACCTGTCCTGATTAGAAGGTAATCCTTTCTGAAAGGCACAGGGAACTCCTCTATCCTCCATCCGAAGAGCTCAGAATAGAACCGCCTTGCTCTATCTAGATCATCTGCTGCAATTTCAAACCAGCTAATCATAATACCCTCCCCATCTGATTATCATTTTGTTTGAACACAATTTCTTGTCATCTGTATGATACTTGATCAGCCTTACAAATACAGCATTTAGTACATATTCATATGCAGCCCCAACATTTCTTCTACGATCTTCCGTAACTCCTTGAAATATTGCCACCCCAAACATGAATTGATTAGCTGAATGTACATTCTTATCTTATTTAAAAACATTTCCCTAGGCTTGTCAATTAATCCAGATCTGGCACGACCATAAGCTAATTATAAAAAGCTGTATGAATTACTTTTGGAGGATATTATGCCAAAGGTGGCGATAATCTACGGCAGCGGTCTGGGAAGGACGAAGATGATGGCTGAAGCCATCGCAGAAGGCGTAAGAACAATAGAAGGCGTGGATATAGTGCTGAAAGATGCCTATGATGCCAAGGCGGAAGACGTAAAGGATGCAGATGTAGTCATCCTCGGCGGCTCGACCTACAACTATAAGCTCATCAAGTCCATGGACCCTTTCTTGAAGGATCTGGGTAAGCTCGATTTGAAGGGCAAGGTAGGAGTAGTCTTTGGCTCTCATGGTTGGAGCGGCGAGGGAGTGCAAACACTAACCGCAAAGATGAAGGCATTCGGTATGAATGTGATAGAACCGCCAACGACTGCATACCATGTTCCAAAGAAAGAAGACATTGAGAAGTGCTTCCACCTGGGACGGACTGTAGCGCAGGGAATCACCAGCTAACTGCCGCCAGTTCTTAAGTCTTGTTCGAACTACCTCTTATCTCTACAGGGACGACACAGTCAGGTTCAAATATTTTTGGGATAAATTAGTTAGCATTCGAAGGAGTCGCAGAGCATGTCAAAAGATATCTTAGAAAAGGGAGCAATTGTACAGCGTGACAAAGAGACCTTCGCCGTAGCCCCACACATCCCAGGAGGCATAATCGATCCCGCAGGGCTCCGAAAGATCGCGGATGTAGCCGAAAAATACAGCGCAAAGGTCCTAAAGATCACATCGGCCCAGAGGATCGCCATTGTAGGAGTTAAACCGGAGGATATCGATAACGTCTGGAGCGACCTGGGCATGAAGCCAGGAGCAGCGATCGGCCTATGTGTTCGCAGCGTAAAGATCTGCCCAGGAACGACGTTTTGCAAGAGAGGGCAGCAGGATTCAGTGGGCGTGGGATTGAAGCTAGACGAGATCTACCATGGCATGCCACTTCCCTGGAAGTTCAAGATGGGCGTTTCAGGCTGTGCCAACTCCTGTGCTGAGCCTGCGGTGAAGGATATAGGGCTCATAGGAACCTCCAAGGGTTGGAAGCTGCTGGTGGGCGGATGCAGTGGTGTTAAGCCCAGGATAGGACAGACGCTGGCAGAGAATCTCTCCGATGAAGAGGCTTTAAAGCTCATAGATAAAGTCATCCACTACTACAAGGATCACGCCAAGAAGCAGCGCCTGGGCGAGTTCATAGAGGATATGGGCTTCGAGAAGTTCAAGCAGGATATACTGTAATCATGAATTGAGACGGGACAGGCGCAGTCCTGTCCGCCTTTATTTCACATTTATTTTAGTCTTTGGTTTTTAAGCTCTTTATTTAGCCAGTGGTTCTCGGAGGCTTTATCACCATTACAGGTCGGTCTGCTTTATAGGCTACATCGAAAGTAGTGCTCCCTACCCTGAAATGCTCCAGCATGCCCATTCCCTGATAGCCCATGATGATCATTGATGCATCCAGCTTGTCAGCCAGAGATATGATCTCCTTGGATGGGTTGCCTTCCAGGATGTGAGCTGTCACTTTGCGGCCAGATGCTGCAAAATCATCCCTTATCTGGTTGAGCCTCGCCGTCGCTTCCCCTTTGTCCTCTCCCCTAGAGATAACATGGACCAATGCATACTCCTGAATTTCATTCATGCCCTCAACAGAAGAGATGGCATCAGCTGCCGCCGTGGAAAAATCGGTTGTAACGAGCGCCCTGGAGAAGATGTTAGGGCAGAACTTCTCTAGGCTGGTTTCATCCGTACCCTTCTTCAGCTTATGGCGGATGATCAGGAGGTTGGTTCTACCGTGACGAAGCACCTCCTTGGAGACGCTTCCCAGAAGAATTTCCCTTACCAGGCCTTTCCCTTTTGCTCCCAGAACGATAAGAGAGACATTCTCCTCATCTGCAGTCTTTTGTATGGCATCAGCCACATTGCCCCCTTCAATAAACTCCACATCGGGCCTGGGCCTTGGCCTTTGAAGATTGACCCCGTCTGCGCCGCTCATCACTCTTACTATCATCTTCAAAACGGGCCTAACCCTTATCCCAAGGCGACCGATGTGCCTCATCTGCTCATCCAGGCCTGCCTTGGCCTCAGCGATGATAGAGTCATAGCTCCATCCATGCCTCTCCAACAGAGGATCGTCGGCATCTATGACGTTTAGCAGCACGACCTCTTTTATGCCTGGAATCTCTCCGATGCACTCCAGCATCTTTTGAGCATACTTAGAGAAGTCTGTCGGGACAAGCACTCTTTCGAACATCAAATAACCCCATCATTTAAGCCTATTTCTTAAATATTTAGGCTTTGTGATGGCCCAATATTTTTAGATTTTGTGAGGAGTTCGTGAGATATGATATGCAAAAATGCACTCTTTGCCAGCTCTCTGCTTAAAGCGAAAAAGCTTTTATCGATCTTTGATATACCTTCCATGGGATTGAAAATGAAGGCTTGGTCAATAATATTCCTAGCCATATATTTGGGGATCGCTTCATGCAGCTTAAGCTTTGCTGCATCTCCAATGCAGAGCGTTGGAGAAGAGTTCGGCCAGACCTGGCTGACTCAATACAGCAACAAGTTCGTAACATCCAGCGCCAATAATACAAACGATCTCTGGGAATGGGGCGGCAAGCCGCGTGGCTACGACGTCTTTGGAGGCAAGCTCTATTCGCTGCTGGCCCCCACTGAGGTATATTATCCCGGATTCGTAACCAATACCACTCCAATCATTGTGAACGGCACTGCCCTCATGAGAGATCATAGGTTCTTTTATATGGACTATATGACACCCGACCTTATGACATCGGGCTTCATGAGCGATCCATGGCTCCTGGCTCAGATGACTGAGAGGCCGGTCATGGTCATGTACACGTCCGAAGACGGAAGATCCACGCTTCGTTAAACCGATTAAACCTGCCCGAGGCCCGCCAGTCCCCTGGATGCGGCCTTATGACCTGCCAAAATTTTTATCGAATTGATGCCATACTCTTCTAACGTTACCATGGCATCAGCTTCTAGCAAAAGTTACATACTGCTAATCTCTGCAGGCGGATCATTTCTGGCACCCTTCATGGTCTCAGCATTGATCGTTGCCATTCCCTCCATAGGCATTGAGTTTTCAATGGATGCTGTTGCCATGAGCTGGCTGGCCACGGCTTTCTTCCTGGCAGCCTCCATGTTTCTCATTCCTTTCGGAAGGGCAGCCGACATCTTCGGTGTAAAGAGAGTTTTTACAGCAGGCATATACATCTATTTCTTCTCGGCGCTCTTGGCAGCTTTAGCCCCGGGCCAATGGGCTCTCATCGCGGCCCGTTTCCTGACGGGAATTGGAGCGGCCATGATCTTCGGAACATCCTTTGCATTGCTTAGCCTCTCATTATCTGAGAAAGAGCGAGGCAAGGCTCTGGGAATAAACATAGCTGCCAGCTGGATCGGCTTTTCTCTGGGATTCCTGCTTGGAGGACTGCTTACTTACTACTTCAGCTGGAGGGGCATCTTCCTCGCCGTGATGCCTGTAGCAATTCTGATCATCGCCCTGATACGCATGATGCTCCCGGGAGAGTGCGCACTTTCCAGGGGAGAGCGCCTGGACGTGCCTGGAGCGATCATGATTTCCGTCTTTCTCTTCATGATCATATTCGGGCTCTCAGAGATACCTGAGGCAAGAGGTATCGCACTTCTGGCATTTGGATTTCTGATTATCCTGGTCTTTACGACATGGGAGCTTCGAAACGACAGCCCTCTGATAGATGTGCGCTTATTCTTGAGGAACAGATGCTTCGCCTTTTCAAACGGCGCTATTCTGATCTACTTCACTGCCACCTTTGCCACAATCTTCCTCGTCAGCCTCTACCTGCAGTATATAAAATCCTTCGATTCCCGATCTGCAGGTTTGGTGCTGCTTATATCGACATTGATCACGACACCCCTTGTAGCCTATGCTGGAAGAATGTCGGACCGCCACAGCCCGCATGCCATAGCAATGGTTGGAATAATTCTCACAGCAGCAGGCCTCCTTCCCATGACATTCGTATCCTTCTCCACTCCAACAGCGCTGGCGCTGACTGGGCTAATGTTCATCATGGCAGGAGGGGCGATCTTCAGCCCGCCCATGGTGAAGCTCATCCTGGGGTCAATACCTAGAGAGATGTATGGTCTTGGTTCAAGCCTCGCTGAGACCATGAGGCTTATAGGAAATACTGTAAGCATGGCCATAACAACTGTGGGATTTACAATCTACATGGGCGAGAGCGGCATTCGGCCAGAGAATTATCCTACCTTCCTGGAGAGCATGAGGTTGATCGTCGCCATCTTTTTGGCCCTATGCATTTTAACTCTGGGAATGGCCTTTTTTGCGGGACGCGCAGGACGGGCAAAGACCCAAGCAAAAGTATGAAATAGGGCTACTGCCCTCATTTCAGTTCTCCTACAAATCTCAATCTAATGCTGCCGGTTTTGACAACGGAGATCTGTAACTAGATTTAAAAATTAGATCACCAGCTGCCCTTTTCCGTAAAGGTCCTCAGCCACCTGGCGCAGGAAGTCTCCTTTTACTTCTCCGCCGTAGTCGGGCAGTATGGCAATGCGCTTGTCGCCATATTTCTTCTGAAGATCATCGATGTAGGCGGTCTGGGAAGACTTTTTCCGATCGCAAAAATCGCAGTCGCATTCCGTTATGACGTGGTTTATGACTATCGAGTCAACGTGAACACCGTGAGACTCAACGGTCTCGATCAAACGCTGGCTCTCCATGACTGCTGCCTTTTCGGGTATGGTGACTACAGTTATCGTGGCCGTCTCTGGGTTTATCAGGGCGTTTCTCATAGTCTCAGCCTTGACCCTCATGCTCCTCACCTCTTTGAGGATAGAATCTCCAAAGCCCGATTCAAGCATGTTGAGAACGCCGATCCACTTGTTCCTCATCCCCAGGACTCTGGTAACAAAGCCCGTGGTGATGGAAGGCAGCTGCAGCAGGGGGAGAACCATTGCCGTGGGAGCCGAGTCTATTACTACTACGTCATACTTCTTCTCAACATAGATATCGTTTAGCTTATCCATGAATATCAGCTCGCTGACGCCGGGCATTGAGCCGAAGTCCTCCGGCTTGATCTCCACCTCGAAGAGGCCGAAGAGCGCAGTGAGCATGTTCTTGTAGCGCCGGTAGAAGTTCTTTGCCTCTTCTGTCAGGTCCGGCTCGAAGGCATAGAGGTGATCGCTAATCTGTCTTGGCTGGCTACCAATCTCCCTGTCGAAGATGTCAGACAACGAATGGGCAGGGTCCATGGAAAAGGCCAAGGTTTCCATTCCTTTGGAAGCGGTCCAGATTCCAGTTGCCGCTGAGGTGACGCTCTTTCCCACGCCTCCCTTGCCTGCCACATATATCAGTCTCATGAGTTCCTACTGGGCGAGAGGAGAATATTTAATTGTTTTTGCCACAGTTATCCTAATATACCTTAGCGCTATTTGTTATCGGCCTCTTCATATTCCACTTCTTATTCGATTGCTCGTCCACCAGATTGAAAACCGTGATCTCCGGCGGGCAGTTTATCCTGGTCCAGAAGAGGTTCGTTCCCAGGCCTCGGTTGGTGTACTGGACCATATCCCCAATCCGGTACATTCCCAGGGGGTACTTGCGGAAATGGTAACTCCTAATGGGCGTGCCAAGCCTCGGAATCACAAGCTGGCCACCGTGGGAATGTCCCGACAGCTGCAGACAGAACCGTCTGGTTTTGGCGCTTATATCGGCAAAATCGGGCTCATGCGCCAGCAGGATCGCCGGCCCTTTCGGCGGCAGCTTCTTCATCACCAGATCCAGACGGTCCTGATTGACCATGATGCTGTCCACGCCTGCGATGTGAAGCTCTGCGCACTCCCTTGTGAGGGTGAAGACATCGTTGCTCAAATCTATCACATCGCTCCTTCTCATAAGATCGCGTACGCCTTTTGCTCCCACCCAGTGATCGTGGTTGCCGAGAGTAGCAACCGTTGCATCTCTGGGGCTAAGCTCCTTTAGCGAATCTGCCAGGTCTCCAGCAAAGGGCTCAAGGACATAGGAGATGAAATCGCCAGTGATGACAACTAAATCAGGGTTCTGCTGGTTTATGAGATCCACTACCCCGTTCAATCGCTCTGGAGTGAGCCACTGTCCTAGATGAATATCTGAGATCTGCACTAACCTGTAGCCCTGAAACGCCGGGTCCAGCCCCGGTATGGCAAGGGTGATGGGGACTATATCAAAACTGTCGGGATTGAAGCCTGTATCGCCCAGCTTTTTGCAGAGGCTTGCTCTGGCCAGCTGGATCTTCTTTTGTACAGCAAAGCTTAGATGATGGCTTAAAGGATAACTGCAAGCCATGGGAGTTGATGCTGTCAAACTCCTTTGGATCGGCATCTCGACTGCTGTCCGTGCCACTTTTTCCGTGAAACCAGAAAGTCCTTCTGAAATACTTTTCATTTCTGCACTCGATTTAACGACTTTACTTATCGATTGGTTATCATTTTAGGTAGCAGTTATAAAATGATCCATTCATTAATTCATCAGGGTCTTTTGCGATTAGATGTTATTCAACAGTATTTACAGCAATATAATGCGATCACATTGATTGTATATATTCTTTTACCCTCGATGCATTAATAAATATTCCTCCGTATGGGAACCTAGCCTGAACTCTGCTATAACTGGCTTATTAAGCATATTGAAACTGCCAATCCAGAAAAAATATATAACAGTTGATCTCAATAGTTTCTAAAAGATAATGATTTTGGAGGTGTATTGTGATGGATCCATTAGTAGGCGTATGCCCTAGCTGTGGAAAACCTTTCCAGATGGAGAAAGAAGGTGCGCAAGAAGAAGGACTTCCCGAGTGTAAAGATCTGTGCGGCAATCCGGCGGCCATGCCGACCGGCGAGAGGTTGAGGGCTGATCAGGCCACGAAATTGTATACCGACGGGAACATGCATGAGCTGACCAGAAGTGAGTATATCAATACCCACGGAATTGATCCTGAGCCGGTCATGCAGGCCGTCAATAAGTGGCGCGAGAACCAGGTCAGGATATGGGCACGGCAGTATGGCGCTGAGAACGAGGTAGATGAATGGATAAGAAGAATCTCTAGAAAATCGCAAGTTTAAGGGATTTCGGTCTTTGCTCTTTTTTGATAGGTGCTAATAATACGCTATCCTTCAATATTATTATGGAAGCGCTCTGGCTTACCCGAGTTCTCTTGCTGAGTTCATTGCGAAATGTGAGCTATCTCTGAGCTTGAGAAGGGTCTAGGAGTTTACGCTGGCGCCAGGTGGCGGGATCATAGTAATCCCCGTGCACCTGAAGGATTTTCATTATCCTTAAGTTAAGAATAAGCCAAGGTCCGGATTTGAACCGGAGTGGTATTGCTCTGCAGGCAATTGCGTGGCCGCTCCGCCACCTTGGCGCTTGAGGTCGGGAAGTGATATCCAGTTTTGTTAATAAGCCTTGCGCTGGCTCGATCTGGGCATATCAGCGTCCAGCAGGAATTTGGGCTTATGTATAAGCGCTTATCTCTTCTCCGGCAACTATTCGGGCAGCATGCATGAGCATAAATCCTTTTTCAAAGCTAGATAACTTTTCCTTGAGTATGCAGAGAACTTATTCTATTATTGCAGCTACATCAGCTGAGTTATTAGGCTATAGTTGTAGGGACTCCGCACGTTGCCTGTTTTCGCGCGCGAGGACCGGAGGGGGCTGTCCTCAAGGCCGGACGGCCCCCTAACCCCGTAGCCATGGGGGACATGCCACAGGTAAAGGGATGCTGCTCTTTCCATTGCCGAAACGGAGGTTGAGACGTTGAAAGTATGCGGCTGACGGCCAGATGCTACGGGACCCTCTACGAAGAACGAGGTCGTCAATACCGAGTTATAAATACTATTAGATGGCTTATTGCTATTTAGCTAGAGTGAACTTATGCATGCTAACATGCTTCAGCCTCACGTGAACCTGGAGAATACATTATGCTTGATATCGATAGTATTCTTGAGGACCTCAAGGCGGAAATCAAAGATACGGTAGGCGATAAGTTCGTTGAGCTTATCCTCTTCGGCTCCTATTCACGGGGCGATTTTACCGAATACTCAGATATAGATCTTTTAATATTAGTAGATCCACCACTTGCCCGAGAAGAGATGCGAAGGGTGGACGATCTGATTGCGAGCTATTCTCTGAAGTACGACGTGGTCATCTCCGGCCTAGTATATCCCGCAGAAATCTACAAGAGGTTCAATACGCCCTTCCTTCTGAACGTCAAGGAGCAAGGCATCGCCATATGAAATATGAGCTGGAAATTCAAGCCCTTTTGAGGAAGGCAGAGAGAAGCCTTAAGGCTTCGAAAATCTTAATTGACTCCGAAGATTATGATTTCTCTATTTCCAGAATATACTATGTCATGTTCTACTGTGCAGAGGCTTTGCTATTAACGAAAGATCTGAAGTTCTCAAAGCACTCTGCGGTAATAGCTGCTTTTGGGCGAGATTTTGTGAAGACAGGGTTGCTGTCACAGGAGCTTCATAGTTATCTGATCAAAGGATTCAGGGAGCGGCAGATAGGTGATTATGAAACCATGAACTTGCCGTCTATTGAAGATGCTGAGGAGATGGCTGAAGATGCCGAAGCATTTCTAGAGGCAACTCGGGCATACCTGATTAAGTTGGGATATAGAATATAATAAAGGCTGCGAACAGGGAGATAATATGGACGAAACTGAGTTTGTGCTTCTTTCAGGGACTCCGCACGTTGCCTGTTTTCGCAGCGAGGACCGGAGGGGGCTGTCCTCAAGGCCGGACGGCCCCCCTGACCCCGTGGCCACGGGGGACATGCCGTGGGCAAGGGGATGCTATTCTTCCTGTGTCGGAAACGCCCATGTGTCTAAATGCTCGCAGCCCTTTGGCAGGATAAGCTTGTGGCTGCACTGGACATGGTTGTAGAGGGTGTGGATTTCCGATCGCGCGTCATTCGAAGCAGATTGGTGAAGACCTCATCGCTCAAGTAGCGTCATAAAATAGAGGCTTGTCGTCACAGGGATAATGTAGTATAGAGAAAAGGTGTTAGGTAAATGCGGCAGCGATCTGCATTTCCCTCGCTTTGTGATGGGGATGCTGCATGGTTGCTTGGGATTTATGAAATTGAAATTACGGAGCCCCAGCTCATGATAATAGCAATTAGGGAGCCCTTGTTTCAGGTTGAATTTAAAATAGAGTTAGGTGAACACGGCAGCGATCTGCATTTCCCGAGGGCTCGCGCACCTGAGTACAGTGCAGAACGCGGACAGGCTTATCTACTGAGTTCGGAAAGGGTTCAGGAGTTGCCCTGTCGCTCTGGCCGCCATGTTCGATTCGAAGGTTCGGACTCGAACCGAAATAGCCATCACAGATTTAGAGATATCTTCGATCTTTGATCTGCAATACCTTCGTATGTTTAAGCTTTGCGTTAACCAGATTTCGCCCGAGCCTAATGGAGCGCTGTAGGGTTGTTAGTAGTCGCGGACTGAACACCTCGTTGCCTTGGTGCGTACATCCCGACTCTATTAAACTCGTCTTTTACGAGTACCCTTATGAAGCGGTCTCTTTTCAGGAGCGGTTTCGGGCTTAGATGCTTTCAGCCCTTATCCGCGAGCGCGTAGCTGCTCGGCCTTGCCTTGCCAGACAACCGATCGACCAGAGGCGCCGTTGGTTTGTTCCTCTCGTACTAAAACCAACCTGCCTTCAGACCGCAAGACACCCCTAACAGATAGTAACCGACCTGTCTCACGACGGTCTAAACCCAGCTCACGATCTCCTTTAATAGGCGAACAACCTCACCCTTGGCCGCTGCTGCACGGCCAGGA
>Ga0074195_1002229_pt1 | contig 22659 bp, 20 predicted proteins | sample EPASupsiteHSE623_FD_64525 | JGI IMG/M metagenome (GOLD analysis project Ga0074195, IMG submission 64525) | Bioremediated contaminated groundwater from EPA Superfund site, New Mexico - Sample HSE6-23 | ecosystem: Environmental > Aquatic > Deep subsurface > Groundwater > Contaminated ...
GGTTTCTTTTTTGTCGTCTAAAGATTCTTCCAGCGCTTTTTTAAGCTCTGACAGATTTATTTCTTTTCTTTTTTTATCTTCTAAATGGCGGTTTTCCTGCTTTTTATTTTCAACATTTTTTTTAGGAGAATGAAAAGGAATATCTGTTAATTTTATTTCTTCCTGAAAAAATTTATTATTTTGGTTATGCTCTTCTTTGTTTTCTTTTTGCTGTTCTTTTTGCTCTTTCATTTTTTTTAGGCATGATTTGCAATAAACAGGCCTGCCCTTTTCTGGAGGAAAAATAACTTTTGTGGGTTTGTTGCAACTAGAGCATACAGCATTGTAAAGCGTAACTTGATTATTTTGCCCCAAATTGTTTTGCGGGGCCTGAGGCCTTTTTTCACGAATAACGTTTGGCTGCTGGCTGTTTTCTTTTTCATCCATAAATCCTGCCCAGCGGGCAATTTTTTCTTCAACTATTTCTTTCTTTATTCCGTATCTTTCTCTTGACGCCCTAATAATTTTTTCTTTATTTGAATTTTCAAAAGGCACGGGCGGAGGCAAAGTTTCTGCCGAAAAAGGGTGTCCTGCAACTCCGTCAATCATTAATTTTAAATAAACATTATATTTGGGCAAATTCACCAAATCTTCGGCTGTAAACTGGGGAGTAAACTCTCTTTCCAAATATTCTGCGTCTTCGGCTCCCACGCGAAACACCGCCAAAGTTCCCACGTTTCCAAAAACCGCATCTCTTATTTCCTCTTCCATTTGGGTTATATATTGGTGGCCAAGGGTAATATTAAGACGGTATTTTCTGGCTTCAGACAAAATATTGGCAAAAGATTCTGTGGCAAAATTTTGAAACTCGTCAACATATAAATAAAAATCTTTTCTGTCGGCTTCGGGCATATCAACTCTGGACATGGCGGCCAATTGTAATTTTGTAATTAACAAAGCTCCCAATAATCTTGAATTATCTTCTCCAATTCTTCCTTTTGACAAATCCATAATAAATATCTTTTCTTTGTCCATAATATCTCTCATATCTATTGTAGACCTTATCTGACCTATTAAATTTCTTATTAATGGATTTGAAATAAATTGTCCCACCTTGTTTTGTATGGCGGCAGTTGCTTCAATTTCATAACGCTGGGTGTATCTTGCATATTCTGTAACCCAAAAAGATTTTACCATGGGGTCTGTAACCTTTGCAACAACTTTTTCCCTATACTCCGGGTCAGCCAGCATTCTGTTTACTCCCAGTAAAGTAGAATCAGGATATTCTAAAAGAGCCAAAATAGTATTGTTTAAAATATATTCCATACGGGCCGACCAAACATCCGGCCAGACTTTTTTAAAAACTCCCATAAGCCCGCCTGCTATTAAATGCCTAAACCTAAAATCAACTTTTTCCATTACATTAAAGGCAATGGGGTAATCAAGGTCAGCCGGATTAAAATAAATAACATCATTTATTCTTTCTGTGGGCACAAAATCCAAAAGTTTTTCAGCTCCTTCGCCGTGCGGATCAACATAGGCTATTCCCCTGCCTGCCTGAATATCTTGAATTGCCATATTTTCCATTAAATTGGATTTTCCCATACCTGTTTTTCCAATACAATAAAAATGGCGCCGGCGGTCGTCGGTTTTAATTCCAAATCTTTTTCTTTCGTTTCTAAAAGATGTTAATCCAAAAAAATTTATTTCGCTGTTTTCCATTTTTAAAATTATTCTTCTATTGGCAAGTTTGGCGGAGGACCGGCTTTCTTTGATTCAACCTTGCCCATGGTAGGTCCAACCATACCCGAAACCCTTAATGGGAAGTGATATAAAGTTGCCATTTCTTCTGTATTCAAAATAGGATTAAGCGCATCATTTGATCTATCTGGAAATAATGGTTGAAATCTTAAAACCGTCATTCTAAACATTTTTCTTGCCCTTAGAAAAACTCTTCTTTTCCTCCAAAAATAATGAACTTTTGGCCTTGTTGCGTTTTGAAATCTAAAATGGTTTAAATTTATAGTGGCAAAATGAGACATATATGACCTTAAAATAACCCTGTGTGGCGCATTCCAATTTTCCCGTTTTGCAACATAAACACCCCTTATAGTTGTCCTAAAAACCGGTTTTTTTAATTTATTATCAATTTCTGTAAGAATTTCTCTTTCTCCAGGAGTTAAAACCATTTCTCTTTCTCCTGTTTCTTCTTTATTTTGCGGAAGCCAGCTATATTTTGCCGATTCTCCCGACCCTTCTTTTTCAGGCCCCAAAATAGTTGTTTTTGCCACATAAGATAAATCATCCCAAAGAGTGGTTTCTTTTTTTTCAGGCCGTTTTGATAATTTATTAATTATTTTTTCTCCTTCTTTTTTCCATTTTGGTTCGTCTTTGTCTAATACGGGAACTGTAATAAACTGCACCCAATAATGCTCTCCTTGTTTTAATTTTGACATTCCCTCAAGCAAACCTATTATTGGATCAATTCTTTTTTCTTCAGCTGAAATTCTTTCACCTTGCGGTTCAAAAAACTTTTCGGATGTTTTTATAGGATAAGCATCTTCTCTGTGTAAATCCCAATCTTCTCCATACATATCCCATTCTTCATTTGGAACTGTTTGGGGTACAAGCTTTGTGTAATCAGCTACTTCGTGAATTTCGGCATCAGGATAATGGGCATAAAGAGCCATTTCAAAAGTAACTTTATGTTGTTGCAGGCATCTTATATAAAAATGAATTTTTCCCTCAATGCTTGCTATTTCCCAAGAACACCAATATGGCCCGTTGTCTAATGCTCCATCACACCATCTTTCTCTGAAGTTTGGTGCATCATAAAGAGGCCATATAACAGAAAAAACATCTTCCATGGCTTTAGCAGGAATTAAAACTTCTCTGGGCGGAATAACTTCAAGTATTACCCATTTTGCTTTTGTGGCGTAGTCATAATCCCAATTCATCCACCATATATAAAGAGTTTTTAATTGTGTTTGAAGCATTAACGGCAAAAATATCCACCACCAAACTCTTAAAAAAGGAACCCACAAAATAACCAAAAATAAAATTAGCCACCAAAAAGGATCCCAAATCATTTTTTTAACCCACTCCAACCAAAATAGCCAAGCCGGCAGTTTCATCATAATAATCCTTTTAAATTAATTATAAAAGGCAAATAATTTGCCGCAAGCGAAACTATTGCAACTATTAAAAATCCTGTAAGAAAAAATTCAAAAGTAAAAATTGCAGGCACCACAACAAAAGTGGTTTTTTTTAAATGCCAGTAGTAAATAAAAGAAAAAAATATTATATAAAAAATCGCCGTCGCTATAAATAAAACAATAAGCAGAGTAGTAAAAATATCCATAAAAATATTCTTTATATTATTATAACTCCTTAAAAAACCATAATCAATACAATATACGATTATTATCATAGGACATTGACAAGACGTAAATTGGTGTTAGTATAAAAATAGTAAACGTTAAATGCTGTTTGACAACTTATAGGAGAACATAAAATGCAACTCACGCCTGCTTTGGTATTAGTTACGTCGCAGTTTGTAGAAATTGTCCAAAATACGAATCGAGCCGTAATATGGCATTCATTATTTGGACGACCTAAATTTGTATCATTGGATACGCTCGAACTTCTTCGTGTATTTGAAAAACCTCACTCAATAAAAAAATTTCTTTCTGAATATGATATAGGTAAAGATGGTGAAGCAACCATTCGCAATTTAGTTGAAGACTATTTTTTAATTCCCGCCAACTTTGAAGAAAGGGAATTTTTGGAAAATATCACTAAAGATAGAGAAGGGGTAATTACTGACGGATCATTGGTGGATAGATTAGAGCTTATCATGTCAGAAGAATGTAACTTCCGTTGTATATATTGTATACATTTCTGTAACCTTGGGACATCTAACCGAATAAATAGCCTAAATAAATTTATGACTTTTGAGGTCGCTAAAAAGACTATAGATGAATATATCAGAATTTTGAAACAACACGGGAAAAAAAATGCCAAAATCGGATTTTGTGGAGGAGAACCACTGCTGGTTTGGCCAGTTATTGAGCGGATTGTTAATTACTATCGAGCCAATTATGAATCCGCCATTCCGTGCAGTTTTTCAATAGTTTCTAACTCTTCATTGATTACTCGCGAGATAGCTGCTAAGCTAAACAGATATAATATATCTGTTGCGTCCAGTCTCGATGGTCTCGGAAACGTCAATGATAGTGTTAGAACAACAAAATCAGGGAAAGGAACTTTTGAGGCTATAATCAACGGGCTCGATAATCTAAAAGAGTGCGAAATAACTGCGGATGTCGCTATAACTGTGACAGAACAGAATTTCGCTCAAATCGACGAACAAATTATTGATTGGGCAGCTGCGCGAGGAATGGACCATCTTCGTATTTCACCTGATGTCATTAACCTCGTTTCTGTTCCCATTGATAAAATTGTAGTCTGGCTTATTAGGTTGCGCAAATACGGAAAGAAAGTTGGAGTTAATATTACCGGTTGTTGGAATCGGGCATTTGGAAATTTTAATTATTCAGCACTCGATGGACTCACAGCTTTCTGCAACCCGTCTTGTGGAACTGGAATAAGTGTAAACCCCGCGGGCTACATTTATGGATGTTGCTATAGCACAAATATGCTAGGAAATATTCGCCAGATAGACCAACTTTTCGCAACCGATGGACCATATCAAAAAATGGTTATTCAACACTTAGTCGGTAGATTAGACATGTGTAAAGGATGCATGATTGAAGGCCAATGCATCGGCGGTTGTGAAATCACCCGCGAATTTGTCCATTCTTCAAAGAATTTAAGTAAAATGAGACAAAATTGCGATCTTTCCCGCCGAATGACGCGAGAGCTTTTTCTTGAGCAGATATCTGAATGAGGCGGTCTCATTTAGATACTTATAACTCTAACAAAGAAAGGAGGAAATCTATGAGGCCAAAAACCTCAAAAAGGCTGCAAAAACCGAAAAAGCAACTCGCTATTTCGGTCAAAGCAGTGCCGAAACAAGCAGAACCTGCTTGCGATTTCTATGGCAGTGCCTGCCGTAGTGGCTGCAATTAAAGCCACCGGCATTTGTCGGTAAATAATTTTACCGATAGCACAGAACGCCACTGATGTTTTTTAAAAACATCAGTGGCTTTTTTCTTTTTAAATTAAAAGCACCCCCATTTGAGGGAGCGCTTTTTGCTTGTGAGATTAAATTATGCTGATTGCACGCCTTTCAAAAAGTATTTTTCGTTTTCGTCTTTTCTGTTCTATGTGTGATGGGTATTTAACGACTCACATATGCCGACCCCTTTATCTTTATTACCCCCGTAAATTTTACTTCAGTGTTTCATCGAGTAGGGGCATTAATTTTATCGGCCCCCATTCGGTTTTAACTAAATATCTTTCAGCCTTTAATTCTTGGGTCATTTTTTCCTCCATCTGCTCTCCTGTATAGTTTGTAAGCACAAATACTGGAATGTCTTTCGTTGACGGAGTTTGTCTTATTACTTCGCATACTTTATCGCCATTTATATCCGGCAAAAGAAGGTCAAGTATCACAAGGTCTGGTTTTTCTGCTTTGCCCTCTTCAATTTCCTTTACCCTGTCTATGGCTTGCTGTCCCAGCTGTAAAAATTCAACATCATAATCCCCTGTTTCCTTTAGGGCGTCTTTGTAAACATCTATTAAGGGCTGTTCGTCTTCAACCCATAAAATTTTCTTTTTTGTTTTCATATTTTTTTATATTTTAGTTTAATTATTTTTATTACCGTTTAGTTGCAATTCTATATGAAAAACACTTCCTTTATTTGCGCCCTCAGATTCAGCCCAAATTTTGCCTCCGTGCGCTTTTATTATTTGAGCAGACAGATAAAGCCCGATGCCCTTGCCTGTTGCGTTAGCTGACCATGCCTCTTTGCTTCTATGAAATGCTTTTTCAAAGAGGTTATTTTTATCCTCGGGGCTCATTCCTATGCCCGTGTCTTTTACCTCAATTTTTATCTTTTCATTTTCTGTTTTTAGTTTTATTTCCACTCCGCCACTCTTTGTGTATTTTATCGCATTATCTACTATGTTTTGCAAAGCCATTCTGATTTGCTTTTGGTCAGCTGAAATTCCTGGAATATCGCCCACACTTTCAAATTTTAGATAAATATTCTTGCTTTCGGCAATAGGTTTTAATTCATTTATGATTTCTTCCAATATATGTTTTATTAAAACGCCCGGTTTAGCATCAACAAACCCTTTGCCCAACTGAAATGAAGACACATTCAACAAATCGTTTACAACACTTATTTCTTTTTTTATTGACTCATCTGCCTTGGCTATTGGGCCGGCAATCTTTTTTGGAATTTTCCCGTAAGTTCCCTTTAACAAAAGTTCTAAAAATCCCATTGTCACAGTGAGCGGAGTCCGCAAATGATGCTGGGTGACCAGCATAAAATTAGTTTTGGCTTCGTCTAACTTTTTCAACTCCTCGTGGGCTTGTTTTTCAACTTCAAAAGCATGCTTAATATCTTTTGTTTGTTCGTCAACTTTTTGCTGGAGCGTTTTGTTAAAATCTTGAACTTCTCTGTAAAGCCGGGCGTTGTCAACGGCAATAGCTGCTTGTTTTGACAAAGTATTCAGCAAATCTAAGTCTTCGCTGGTGTATGCGTCGCCCGAAACCTTGCTTCCCAAAACAATAATTCCGATTAGTTTGCTGGAAATTACCATCGGCAGACACAAAGAAGCTTCAATACGTTTCATATTTTCTGCCAATTGGTCAAAACTTTGTTTTTCTTCTGCATCGTTTAAGTCTTTCGCTATCATTTGAAGCTCATCTCTGACCAAGGGCTTTTGCGTTTTTTCAAGATAGCGGGTCAAAAAATTATCCTGCACCAAACTTATGCCGTTATTTTCGTTGAATCCGATTACTTTAGCTATTTTGTATTTAATTGTTCCTTCGTTTTGGTCAATCAACAAAACTCCCGCTCTGTCCAACTGCATTGCCTCTTTTATGCTGTTTACAATAGAATCAACTATTTTACTTAAATTAATTGAGCTAGTCAACTCATCTGTTAATTTTGCAATTGTTTCCTGGTGACTATATAGACTAAAAAATAAATATTTATTAGCAACGCCCTTTATTTTATTATTTAACCAAATAAAAAGCAGAACAAAAATTGGCGCAACAATTAAACCAAGTAGATATGCTCCGTTGGTATAAACTCCTCCGAAGCTTTTGTTATGTATCCAAGTTACCAAATAAAACGTTCCATAAACAAATCCTGCGGATAAAAAATAAATAACGGTTTTTCTAGCGACTATTCGAATATCCATCAAGCGATATTTAAGAATTGCATAGGTGGTAAAAGCAACCATTATGCAGGTGAATACTTGCCCCAGCCAATTTAAAAAGAAAAATCCGAACCATGGCATTACCAAATTTGTTCCGAAAGCAAGATTGGCAGCTAAAGAATACCCTGTTACTAAATAAATTATTTGCAAACGTTCTATTCCCTTGTTTTTAAAATATTTTATGAAAAGTCTCAAAAATCCAAAAGAAAAAAATGATAAAGTGTATAAAAAGTAAAACCAGTAATATGCAGTGAAAATTATTTCTTTTTCTTGTCCTGGCCTTACGTTGACTTCCTTTATTATTAATCCTGGCCAAATCACCAATATTATTATTGCTAAGTTTATGCCAAAAATCAGAATCGTCCTCCACCAAATATATTTTTCTTTTTGGGAGGGAAAAATATAAGTAAAGTATAAAAAACTGCTGGCTATCAAAGTTGGCGTAACATACAAAATCGCGCACCAAAATAAATTAAACTCTTTTGGCGCTGAACGATAAAAAAACATAGCCACTATCCAGCTGATAATGGCTATTATATTCAAACTGTATAAGATATTTATTTTTTTATTTTTTCCACTAATAAAAATTAATACTCCTAAAAAGAGATTTAACAAGGCCGTTACAATCAGAGAAATATTGATTGGGTCAAACAGAAAGAAAAACATATTATTTCATTATACAACAAAATTAAATAAACAAAAAAGGGCGATGTCAACTCCGTGACAAAGCCCTTAAACGATTCGCTTGAACAAAGCCTCCATCTTTTCCGATTGCCAAGCGGCGCAGCAAGGAATTCCTCCTTGATATCCGCCGGGAAACGAAGGCAGTGCTCCTGCTTTAACGCCCACAATGTGGTAGCAGTGGCATCCAATGATTTCCAACTGCAATGCCAACTCGGGCGTTGGCTCAGGATAAACTTCATTCACAACCACAACCTCGGGCCAAAGCAACGGGACATACTGGCCCAAAGCAGAGTTTAAGCTGATATTGACAAGCAACACCGGCTTACCCTGCAAATGAGATGGCCAAACGTTTTGACCGTTATTTCCAGCAATGTCCACGCTGTAAACAATGCTCTTTGGCAAGGAAGAAACAACTCGGCGTCCAATAAAACCTCTTCCGCCCAAAACAATGACTGGCGTATCGTCGCTTAATCCTTCAAGCGATTTTACTTTGCCAATCACTTGCTTTATGGCTTCCACGGTTACATCGGCTTCCGGCGTTTCTTTCACCAGCCTCTTCGTGAAGAACACCCCAGGAAGAATGCCAGCAAAAGTTTTGTGTTCAGCGTGAAAAAGCTTTTTTAGCTTCTCCATTCTCTCTACCAGGTGGCAGAGCTTACCTTTGTTGGCAGAGTCGCTGAACTGTCCGTTGTGGGCAGAGATGGCAAACTTGATACCAAGCTTTCCATTTTGCCAAAAAAAACCAACGGGCTTAGGAGTCCATTCCATTGTCCGTGCCCGACTTCTGTAAGTATAGGCGTCACTGTAATCTTCATTAGCTGGATAAGCCAAGAAGACCGAATCAATCACGCCCAATCTTTTGTTGGCTAACCCTATCAGCCAAAAGAGCCAGTCGTGATTGAAAAACAGGTTCAACAACTCAATAAAGAGCCGTCGGGCGTGGGACTTCAAAAATTCCCAAGCAGTTTTTCTTTTTGCAGGCTTGCTTCTGTAAACTCTCTTATCGGAGAGAATCACCTGAGCAGGCTGCAAGGCCGCAGTGGCGGGCTTGTGCATTGGTTCTCTCCTGTAGATTTTAGAACTATTAAGTTTTCAAAGTTGAGAAACATTCTCAACATACTAATTCTATTATAACAAAGATATAACCTATTGTCAAATACAAACAGCTTAACGGCTCACATATATGTGAGCCGTTGGAAAAAATGTATATTATAATATGTAAAAGGTAATAAAAAAGCGGACAATCTTGAAAGATTAATCCGCACGCTAACATGACGCAAGCAACCGATTGACGACTTCATATATTTCGCTATTTTGTAAAACTTCCCGTTTTAAGTTTCCAACAAAAATTACATCCTCAAAAGAACATCGGGGCAAGACGTCGGCAACATAAGAAATAACTTTTACTATTACCGGAATTTTTTGAGATTTAAAGAAATCAAGCCAATCTTGAAGACTTTGCTGGTCTTTTCCAATAGCAATAGCTAAGTCTGCCTTTTCAACCATTTTTTCTAAAAGACCGTCTATTATGCCCGTAAGGTCTCCTAAAACAAAACGACGTTTATCTTTTGTAAAAGCGGAGATTGCACGGGTAATGCGCGGGTTTGCCCAATCACCCGATTTTACTTTTATCCTCTGTCCCCAGCTTTCAATGCCAAGAATATAAGGAATAGTATTTTCAAAAACATCCAACTCGTGAATGCCCACGTTAATGCCTCTGGCTTGCATCTCTCTATAAATAGATGCTGTAAGCGTAGATTTGCCGCAATTTGCTACACCTCCCACAACTATGCGTATCGGCATTTGCCACCGCCTTTCTTGTTAGTTAAAGAACTATTCCTTTTTCAACAAATATTCCAAAACGCTTTTCCAATTTGAAAATTTTTTTGAACCGAATAAAATAAGTTCGCCTGCAAATTTTCCAGCGCCATTTTTATTTGTATCATCTATTAAATAATCTCCTTTATTTAAGTTTTTATGACAAGTGATAATTAACCGTTTATATGCCACTTCTCCCAAATGCTTTTTTACCCATTGCAATTTGTCAGACCACGCAGAAGGATTATCCCATGGCGCAGCTGATAAAATATATGTATCAAATTTTTGTGATAATTTTTCAAAAGCTTCAATTGCGCCCGGCATAGGGGACATTTTTGAAAAAATACCCGGAATACTGCAAAAATTACCGTTATATTTTTTAAGCGTGCCAGCATCAATTTTCGCAATTTCAGAATCAAAGTCAGCCAACACGCCGTCCATATCTATATATAAAACTTTCTTATTTTGCCTGATATTCATAATAATAATCTTTAATGTCTCCCTTGTATTTTCTCATAAATTTATCAACATTAAAAGACGGCTTAGACCCTCTTTTATAATCTTTATAGTATGAACAAAGCTTAAACAGCATATCGTCTGTGGTAATTTTTGGGTATTTCTCCCTTAGAATATACATAAAATTAAAAACTCCAATTAACCAAATTCTTAAACCAAGTTCTCCTTCGTGTTTATGCCGATTGAAGTGCTTATAGGTATGTTCTCTGAAATGAGATATAAGTTCAACTTCATTATTTGTTTTAGCAATCTTTCGGCACCATTTAATGTATTTTATGTCTATGGCTGATTTTTTTTGATTTAATGCCATAAGTTCATTTTATATAGGTTAGGTGATTTGTATTTTATTCTGCCAGAATAATCATATTTAGTCAAATTTTCAGTGCCGGCGACAACAAAAGCAAAAAACGCCCGAGGGGCGTTTTTTGCTTTTGAGATTAAATTATGCTGATTGCACGCCTTTCAAAAAGTATTTTTCGTTTTCGTCTTTTTTAAAATACTTTTTGTTGTTTAAGTTCATTAAAACTGTATTTTTTGCAACCAGTCTTTGAGCCAAAACTTCTTTAACAATTTCGTCTTTATTAGTAGGTTCTTTTTTGTCTTTTAAAACCTTTGTAATAATGTCTTTTATGGTTCCCGGCAAATATCCCCATTCAGCCAAAGCATAAGTTCCTCTGCCTACCAACACAAATCTTGCATCTTTTATAAGTTCATTGTGAACTGTCTGCGGATAAGTTTTTTTGTTAGGCAAATTATATTCTAAGTGATCTATCATTTTAGCAACATCTGTAAAGTGCAACGGCTTTTCATGCTTTTTAAAAACTAAATATGCTTTGTCTTTAACTCCCCTTGGTTTTATTTCGGGCCAGTCAATCAAGCCAAGCTTATTATCTTTGCTTTCCTGAATTCTTTTTGAAAGCTCAAGATAAGACAAAACTGCCTGTTTTGAAAATCCGTTTTTAGAAGCTGTTAAAACAAACTCTTCTTTGGATACAGGTTTTCCTATTTTTTGCATTTGTGAAACCAAAGAGTTTAAATTTGCTTTTACTTTGTTTTTGGCGTCCGGAAGGACTGACCAAAAATAATAAAAATCCTTTTTTTCACAAACTCTTGAAAATTGTTCGCCCAATGTGAGCAAAAATAAAACATAGGGTTTTTGGTTTTTGCCTCCCAATTCTGCCAAAACAGCATCTTCTTTTTTAAATCCGCCCTGTTCCTGAAAATAAGCCGAAAACTGGCTGTAAACATTGTCTATTAAATCTTTATTTTGCTTTCTTACATAATTAAAACCGGCTTCCTCTATTTGGCGGACTCTTTCACGGGTAATACCAAAAGATTTACCTATTGATTCTAGGGTTTCGGGAGTTCCTGTCTTTACGCCAAATCTGCGATCAAAGATATCTTTGGTTTTTTGGGTAAGGCCCTTTGTAAGCTTTTGATAAGTTTGCTTATAGTTGGTTTCCATATGTTTTATGCTTAATTATTTAAGTTTACCATAATAACAAATCCTTGTCAACCCCCTTACTTTTTGTTGCTTTTTTGAGCCTTTTTTAGGTCCCATTTATACCAGCTTACCAAAAGGGGGCTGGCAATAAAAATAGACGAATAAGCTCCCGAAGTTATTCCTACTATTAAGGCTAAAGCAAAATATTTTAAAGTTTGTCCGCCAAAAAAGAATATTGAGATAAGAACAATTAAAGTACTAAACACAGTGCTTAAAGATCTGCCTAATGTTTGGTTTAAACTCCAGTTTATGGTTTCTTCAAACTGCGCCATCCCCTGCCTTAAAATGTTTTCTCTTATTCTGTCAAAAATAACAATTGTATCGTGAACAGAAAAACCAAGCACTGTTAAAAGCGCGGCAATAATTGGGATTGTAATTTCAACATTATACATTTTCCCCAATACCGAAAACATTCCCAAAGGAATTATTATGTCGTGAATTAAAGCAATTAAAGAAGCAATTCCATATTTCCACGAATTTACCGGCCTTGAAACTTTTCTGAAAGCAAAAGCAATATATAAAGTTATTGCCAGCAAAGCCAAGAAAATTGCCAGCTCTGTTTTGTTTCTCAGCTCCTGCCCCACAGAAGGGCCAACATATTGAAAACTTTTTTCGCTGGTTGGCACAAGCTCATTTAGTTTTGCCAATATCTGCTGGTGGGTTGCTTCGTCTACTCCCTTAAACTGAATAATAGCTCCTTTTTCTCCCGTGGGCTGTACGATTATTTGACCCAAATCAAATCCGGACAAAATTTGTTCAATTGTATCATTTGGAGGTCTTTGACCTTCAAATTCTACTTGCATGTTGCTTCCGCCGGCAAATTCAATGCCAAATTTTAATCCAAAAAGCGCCAGGCAAACAATTGAAGCCAAAATTAAAATAACAGAAATTATATAATAGATATTTGAATATTTTGTAAAATTAAAATTCATTTAAAATTTGTTATTTAAAATTATAAAAGCCATTTAACTTTTTCCGTCCATTTGCCAATAAAAACCTGCAAAAATATTCTTGTTATAAATATGGCCGAAAACAAGCTTATAATAATACCCAGCGCCAATGTGAAAGCAAATCCTTTTATAAAAGAAGTTGCCACAAAAAATAAAATTGCGCAAACAATCAAAGAATTAAAATTGCTGTCTCTAATAGAAGGCCATGCGCGGTTAAAACCCTCGTTAATTGACTGCTCTAAACTTTTTCCTGCTTTTATTTCTTCTTTCATTCTGGCAAAAATAAGAATGTTTGCATCAACCGCCATGCCAATAGAAAGCACAAATCCTCCAATGCCCGCTAAAGTTAAAGTTACAGGAATTAATTTAAATAAAGAAAGCACCAAAACAACATAAATTATTAAAGCAAAAGAAGCCAAAAGCCCGGGCAACCTGTAAAATAAAACCATAAACACAATAACCGCCAAAAGCCCGTAAATTCCTGCCATAAGCGATTTTTGCAAAGACACAGAACCTAATGTTGGCCCTACTGTTTCTTGCGAAATTGGGTTTCCTATTTTAACGGGCAAAGCTCCCGAATTTAACCTTCTTGCAATTTCGTTAGCTTTTTGCGTTGACATATCTCCTGTAATAACAGCTTTTCCTCCGGGAATTTTGTCCAGTACATTTGGGGCATACAAATCGCTTGAGTCAATTTTGCCGTCTCCTGTTGTGTCAATAATAGATGAGCCGTCTAAAAAAATTGCCAAAGATTTATTAATGTTTCTTCCTGTGACGTTTTCAAAAATTTTGGCGCCCTCGTCGTTAAACAACAATTCAATTTGAGCTTTATAAGTTGTGTTGTCAAAAATAACATTTGCTTTTGTTAAATATTTTCCGGTAAGCTCTGTTGGCTTATAATAAGGGTTTTGCAAAGCCAATTGCCAGTTTTCAACGCTTGTAATATCTTTGCCGTCTTCCTGCGCTTTTTGTAATTCTGCTATTTTATCTAAAATTTGCTGGGCTTCTTCTGCTGTTCTTTCTTCGTCAAATTCTAAATAAGGCGTCTGGCCTATCATTTCAATTGCCTGTTTTACATCTGTCACTCCGGGCAATTCAACAGCTAATCTGCTTTCTCCCTGGATTTGCACTACTGGTTCTGAAACTCCAAACACATTAACTCTTCTTTCAATTACATCTCTTAAACCCGCCATAGCTCCTGCTTTATCTTCAACAGTGCTTAAATCTGCTTGGTAAACCAAGCTTACTCCGCCCTGCAAATCTAAACCAAAAACATAATCTTTTTCCCAAAAGTGGGGCAAAGTCCATAAAAATTTATTATTTAAAAAATCAATCCCCTGGTTTACATAATTGGGGTATGAAAAAATCCCGGCCAAAACAGCCAAGATTACAACGGCAATAAATATATAATATTTCTGCTGCATCTGTAAATTTGTTTAATAAATTATTATATCCCTGCTTATTCAAATAGTCAATAACATAACTTATTTTAATAATAAAAAAACCCCGACTTTGGACATCGGGGTAATCGGGGCAAATTATTTAATCATTAATTTTCAAAAAATGCTTGAATGCTTTTTTAACAGCTTCCGCCTCGTCCGGAAACATTGCAATTATTGTTCTGTCGGGCACTCCTTGATTTTTAGAAAAATTTCTAACATCTTGCACACAATCAAGTTCGCACGGAGTCAAAAATCTTATGCTTCCTGCAGAAGGATCCAGCCGAATTAAATTAAGCATATAAAAATCAACTTTCGTGGCCAAAGTTACAACTTCTTTTTCTTCTGTTTTTTCGTGTGATACTTCAACCAAACTTTTAAAACCCGGCCAAAAAGCATTAAGAAACCTTGTGCCCAACTCTTCTTCTATTTCGCACCTAATAGCTTGCATAAAAGTTTCATTTGGCCCTAGCTTTCCGTGCACTGTAACTTGGCATGCGCCAGGCCATGATTCAAACTTCATTTCTTCAAAATTCCAAAATCCGCGCTCTCTCAAAACTGCTGCAACGCCCAAATCCGGGACTTCTGTAATAAGAACTAATCCAACGCTTTTTTCGCACATTGCTATGCCTCCTGTGGTTAACAAAATTTCAACGAACAGCGCCAATATAAACTTACCACTTTATTAATTTTTGTCCATACAACCAAAAAACCGGGGGGTTATCCGGTTTTTTACATATTTTAGTTTATTATTCGCCTTTTCTTTTTTCTCTTTCAGACATAAGAACTAAATCGCCCTGCGCCGGCTTTAATTTTTTTTCAATTTTTCTTTGGATTTTTTCTGTTATCCCTAAATATCTTTGTCTGTATTCATCAACTGCCTCAGTAGTAACATCTTCTTGGTCAACTTCTTCTCCTTCCTGTTCGGCAAGAAATTTAAAATACTCCGGAGTAAAATATTCAGGCCTTGTATATTGGCTATGAATTCCTCTTACAAGCTCCATATACTCTCCCTTGCTCATTGTATTTCTTCCATCAATTAAGCGAACCATAAAATTGGCAGGAGCTCCTTTTGTTGATTCGTCTTCTGGAGGCGCTTCATATAAAACCTCTGACAAATTGCCCTTTTTGTCTTTGCCATAAATTCTCTTCATGCCGGCATATCGGTTAAAGGCCTTTTCTCTTCTTGCCACATCTTCGTCCCCCAATTCAGCTTCTCCTAAAATTGCTTTTACCGGTTTTAGCTCCTGTTTGGCTTTTTCCAAAAAATCAGAAAGAGCGGCTGATGCCACTTCTTTTACAAGCGATTTTCCTTTATACCCTTCTCTGTTGGCAACATACCAAGTAATCATAGACAATTCAGATTCTCCGGATTCTGTTTTTGTTTCAACCATTTGAGAAGACATTAAAGTAATTAATTTTCCTGCCTCGTCTCTGGCTCCATAATAATCAACTATTCTATTTGTTATTCCAATTTCCATTTGCATTTCATCCACCATTTCTTCTCCCCCAAAAGCTTTGCCAAGAAATTCTTGCATTTCAGCCACTTTTTCTTTTGTGGATTCTGCATCTTCGTGCTCAATTTTTGATATTGTAACGCCTTTGGGCAGTTCGCCTTTTGGAGTTAACTCTTCTAACGTTTTCCAGGAGTTTTCTAATTTTTCCCGCTTATCTGCGGGCAAAGATTCAAGGCGTTCTTCTAAAGATTGTTCTGACTCTACATTTTGTGAAAACTTTTCATTCATATTTTTAATTATTAATAGTTTTATATATTATATATCTAATAAAAAAAAGCGCAAACTTGTTCAGTGCGCGCTTAATATATAATCTTCCAAAAAAATTCAATTACAGATATCCCGGTAAACACAACTATAATCCATGAAAGATTTCCAACAATCCAGCTGGCAAAAAATATTTTCCAGCTTTTGCAATCCATTACAGGAAACTCATTGGCGCCCCGGCGCATATAAGCTGTTGTTGTAAACGGGTCAAACTTTAAAGAAAGAAATATAAAAGAAGCAAATTGCCCTTTTTTTAATATCCATGACATAATTGAAAATATCTTTCCTTTTCCCCTATATTCTCTAAGCTCTTTTACTAATTCAATCCCAAACCAATCTATTTTAGTTTTATTATAAAAAACTAAAATAGCATAGCAAACAATTAAAGAAAGCAAAGCCATAATTGCTCCCCCTTTTAATAATCCAAATTTCCAAATTACAAAGGGATAAAGCGCATAGTCAAAGGCATTGGCAATTATTTCTTCAACAATTATTCCTATAAAAAGAAACAGAGCTCTGCCTCTTAATTTTATTGCCTTCTGCAAGGTGGCTCTTATTATTCTTTTTAGCATTGCATGCTCCTTTTAAAAATTTCAATGAACAATATCGGTGCTACAGCTTTTCTAATACTTTTAATTCCAATTTGTCTGTTTCTGTGTCGTAAATTGCAAAGGTGGGTTTATTAAACTGGCCGGCAAGCTCGCCCGGGTTTATCATTCTGCAGTCGCCTACTTTCTCTTCCCATGGTCTGTGCGTGTGGCCATAAAAAACTAAATTATACTTTCCTGACTGCGCTAATTTTTTTGCCATATCCGGAAAATGAGTAAAAGCTATCCGTTTTTCATCAATTACCTTTTCAAAAACATCTTCTTTTATTTCAACTCTTGGAATTTTATTATATTCTTCAATTAAAATTTTAAAATCTTTATCCATGTTTCCAAAAACGCCAAAAAATTCTCCTTTAAAATCTGCCAGTGATTCTTTTAAGCTTTCGGGATTTCCAATATCTCCGCAATGTAAAATTATCTGAATATTTTCTTTATTCAGCCAGCTAACTGCTTTTTTAAAATTTGCCACGTTTCCGTGCGTGTCTGAAACAATTACAATTTTCATAATAAACCTTTAACTTCTAATTCAAATCTTTTAAAAAAATCGACCATATAATTGTGCCTTTCTTCGGCAATCTTTTTTCCGGTCTTTGTTAATATCTTTGATTTTACTTTTTTTAATTTAAAATAATATTCTAAAAAAGCTGAATCTTCTTTAGTAAAACTAAAATCTCTGGCATTTTTCAGTAATTTTTTTTCGTTGCCGGTATAAAGGCAATTAGAGCCCGATGACCCGGCAAACAAAAAATCTCTGCCAACTCCCACTGCCCCAATTGAATCTAACTTATCTGCATCAAATAAAATTTTAGCTTCAATTGTTGTAGGTTTATGGTCGTTTCTAAATCTGTGAGTTAAAATACAGTGTTTTATATTTTCTATTATATCTTTATCTAAATTATATTTTTCTAAAATCTTTTCTGCCAATTCAACTCCTTTTTCAGCATGACAAATTTTTCCTTTGCTCTGCATTTCTTCTCTGCGCCCAACGTCGTGCAAATATGCAGCTAATTTTATGACATTAATATCTGATTTTTCTTTTTTGGCAATTCTTAAAGCCAGATTATAAACTCTTTCCACGTGGCTCCAATCATGGCACCCCGAAGCTGAAACAAAAAATTCTTTTGCCTTTTCTTTTACCTCTTCAATTATTTTATTATTAATTTTCATTTTATTTGCCGGTGACGCATTGGTTAAAATTATTTACCTCGTTATTGTATTGCGAAATAAGCTGTTTTGTTTGGTCGGCCAGCAAATTATAATTTTCCACTAATCTGTTGTAGTCGTCAATCATTTGGCTGTAATGCCCAGATTTTGAATTTGTGCTGTTAATTTCCTCTTTTTTCTCATCAATTTGCAAAGACAATCTGTCCAGCTCTGTTTTATTATATTCTATGTTATTTTTTAAAGCTTCATTGGGTTTTGAACATGTAGACAAAGGAAGCCCAAATTCCTGCACTGAAATCCATACGGTACTGCCCTCATAAGTGCCCTTTATAATAGAAACACCAATTTCTGTGTACCTGTTGTTTAAAATGTTTGCCCTGTGCCCCGGACTCGCCATCCAGTTTGCAACAACCTCTTTTTCATTTTCAAAATTTCCAAGTATTAAATTTTCTCCGGTAATTATGTAGTCATACCCAAAACTTTGCACTAACGTGGCGGGGTCTGTGCCGTTAGGAGACACGTGCTCAAAATATTGATTTTTAAACATGTCGCCGGCTTTGGCAAATGCGGCTTTGCTTAAATTTTCATTTTCAACCAATGGAGGCAAATTGTTTAACTCTCTTTGCAAATTTGTTTCTTCAATAATTTTACTTTTTGTTAAAACAACTTTATTGCTTTCTCCCCCAATTTTTAATGGCGAAGGATTAAAAATTTCTCTGCCGGCTTCTGCCACTACAGAACCTAAATCTGTTTTTTTAAAATCCTGAATTTGTTTATTAATTTGCCAACTGGCAGAATTATAAAATTTTATAACGTCGTCCTTAAAATAAACTCCTGCCCCAAAAGCTAAAGCTATTAAAACCAAAATTATTATTTTGTTATATTTTCCCATACGCTTAATATTTGTATTTTTTAATTTCTTTTTTTGCTGTTTTAAGAAATTTTCCAAACTTTTGGTCTTTTTTTCGTTTTTCTAATTCACTCATCTCATAGTGTTCTGATTCTTTTTTTAAAATAATATAATTAGAATATTTATCTTTGTTAAGTTTTCCTGATTTTATGGCTGATAACACTTCGCATCCAGATTCGTGAACATGCGTGCAATCTGCATACTTGCATTTTTCAGCCAAAACAGTTATTTCGTCAAATAAATCATTTATGCCGGCTTTATTGTCAGTCATTCCCACTTCTCTCATTCCAGGATTATCTATAACAATGCCCCCGCTTTCTAAAAAATACATTTGTCTGCCGGTTGTAGCGTGTTTTCCTCTGCCGGTGCTAACACTAATATTTTCTGTTTTAATAACATTTTCCCCAAGCAGTTTATTAATTAAAGAAGATTTTCCCACTCCAGAAGAGCCAAGAAAGCAATATGTTTTTCCTTTTAATATATAATTTTTCAGTTTATTTAATCCCTCATCAGTTACGGCGCTGGTTAAAATAACATCAGTATTATTAAACCTATTTTTAATTTGAGATAATTTTAAATCCAGTTCTTCTTTAGAAATTAAATCTGTTTTATTTAATATAATAGCCGGCTTTACTCCCCCATCATTTGCTATAGAAAAATATCTTTCAAAGCGGTTTAAATTATAATCTCTGCCAATTGACTCAACAATAAATGCCACATCAATATTTGTTGCTATAATTTGTATTTCGCTTTTATTGATGTATTTTCTTTTTATTATTGTTTTTCTGGGCAACACTGCTTTAATTACAGCCTGTTCTGCATTAAGCTCAGTAATTGCCACCCAATCTCCCACAGCAGGATAATCTTCTCTTGTTAGGGCATTAAACATTTGCTTTCCGGTTATTTTTGCCAGATATTCGCCTTTTGCGTTTTTAACTTTATACGCTCCTTTATATTCTGCAATAACCCGCGCAACTGAAAAATTTTCTAAATTTAATTTTTTTCTTTCAGATTCAAAAAAATTATCATAACCAAGCTCTTCATTTTTTTTAATTTCGCTGTTCATCTTTTATATTTTTTTAACTTCTGCTAATTCTTTTTCAAGAATAACATCTGATTCTCCAAAAAGAAACTTTCCTTTAAATTTTTTTCCGGCTAAAAATAGGGGCATCCAATATATGTCGTCCGGCCACATTTCTTTGAATGGGATTTCATCAACATGAAACCATTGCGGTTTCATTTCTTCGCTCTCAACCGGTTGACCCAAAAATTCTTCGCCTTTAAAAATATGAACTTCCAAAATTTCTGGATTGCCCTTAAACTCAAAATCAATAATCCCCATTTTATCTAATTTATTTATCTCTACGCCTGCTTCTTCTTTAATTTCTCTTATTACTCCATTTTCTATTGTTTCTGCGCCAATAAGTTTTCCGCCAAAACCATTCCATCTTCCCGCTCCAAATCCACGCTTTTTCATTCCAAGCAATATTTTAGGATGCTGATGAATTATACAAAGCGTTAATATTTTTTTCGTATTCTTATTTTCCATGGCACTTTTTATACTTTTTGCCCGAACCGCAGGGGCAGGGGTCGTTTCTGCCGACTTCTTTCCCGCCCAAAGCCTGCTTTGCAGGCATTGTGGCGGGCCCGGCAAAATGCTTTCGGCTTTTGTCGGGTTGCATTCCGGATTTTAAAATATTTTCTGCAATGTTGGCGTCAAGCATTGATAACAATTGCCCAAATGCTTTGTGCGCTTCATTTTTATATTCTACCAAGGGGTCTCTGCCCGCATATGCCCGCAACCTTACAGAATCTCTTATATGGTCTATATAAGACAAATGTTCTTGCCAAAGCATATCTAAAACTCTTAAGCAAACATATTTTTCAACCTGTCGCATATTTTCCTGGCCCAGTTCTTTTTCTTTTTTTAAATAATCTTCTTCTGTTAATCCGGATTTTTTGAATATTTCTAAAATTTTGTCTTTTAAATCCGGCGTTTCTAAAAATTCTTTTCTTTTTTTGTAAATAATTTCTCTGTGCTTGTTTACAACGTCGTCATAATCTAATAAATGTTTTCTGGCGTCAAAGTTAAACCCTTCAATTTTTGACTGGGCAGATTCAATGGCTCCAGAAATCATGCCTGCCTGAATTGGCTCGTCTTCTGGAACATTTAAGGCCGTCATTAAATTTTTTATTCTGTCGCCTCCAAAAATGCGCATTAAATCATCTTCCAAAGACACAAAAAATTGAGTAGAGCCGGGGTCGCCCTGTCTGCCAGACCTGCCTCTTAATTGGTTGTCAATTCTTCTTGCTTCGTGTCTTTCAGTGCCAATAACATGTAGCCCGCCGACTCCGCGAACTTCGTTAGCTTCGTCGGCCGAAGGCGGGTTTCCACCTAAAATAATATCAACTCCCCTGCCTGCCATGTTTGTGGCAATTGTTACTCCGCCCCTTTTTCCTGCTTGGGCTATAATTTCACCCTCTCTTTCATGATTTTTGGCATTTAGAATATTATGCGGAATGCCTTTCGCTTCCAATAATTTTCCCAAATATTCATTTCTTTCAACAGACCTTGTGCCAACTAAAATTGGCTGGCCTTTTTTGTGCAGTTCTTCAATTTCTTTTACCACCGCCATAAACTTTCCGTTTTCTGTTTTAAAAATTTTATCAGCAGAATCATTTCTTACCATTGGCATATTTGTGGGAATTGAAACTACGTCTAATTTGTAAACCTTATCAAACTCTTCGGCCGAAGTTAAAGCCGTGCCTGTCATTCCTGAAATTTTTTTATACATTCTAAAATAATTTTGAAAAGTAATTGTTGCCATTGTTATTGATTCTGGCTTTACCTGTAAATTTTCTTTTGCTTCAACTGCCTGGTGCAATCCCGCAGACCATCTTCTGCCCGGCAAAATTCTACCGGTAAATTCATCTATAATTAAAATTTCCCCGTTTTTTACGGTGTAATCCCTGTCTTTTAAAAATAATGTTTTTGCACGCAATGCAGATTCTAACTGGTGGGTTGAAGCAATGTCGTTGTCTAGCCACGGGTCTTGGCCCAAACTTTTTACAATTTTATTTTGCCCCTCTTCTGTAAAGCTTACTGTTTTTAATTTTTCATCAATTTCATAATCTGCGCCTTTTTGCAAAGGAGAAACAATTTTTGCAAAATTATAATATTTTTCTGTTGCTTCTTCTGCCTGGCCGGAAATAATTAAGGGCACGCGGGCTTCATCAATTAAAATTGAGTCCACTTCGTCAACAATTGCAAAATTAAATCCGCGCTGGGCTTGCTGATTTTGCTCGTATGCCATATTGTCCCGCAAATAATCAAAGCCAAATTCATTGTTGGTGCCGTAAGTAATGTCGGCTAAATAGGCCTCTTTTCTTGAAACCGGTTTTAAAAAATCCTGTATTACCTTAAAACTTCCTGTTGCATCTCTTTCTTTGTCTTTTTCTGTATTTTTATAATCTTTATCATAAACATATCCCGATTCGTTTACTATGCATCCTGCAGTAAGGCCTAAAGTATCGTAAATTTGCCCCATCCAAACAGCATCTCTTTTTGCCAAATAATCGTTAACTGTAATAATGTGGACTCCTTTCCCTTCTAACGCATTTAAATATGCAGGCAGGGTGGCAGATAAAGTTTTTCCTTCTCCTGTTCTCATTTCAGCAATTTTACCCTGGTGTAAAACAATTCCGCCAATAAGCTGTGAATCAAAATGGCGCTGGCTTAAGCTTCTTTTTGAGGCCTCTCTAACCAATGCAAAAGCCTCTGGCATAATATTGTCCAAAGTTTCGCCTTTTGCAATTCTTTCTTTAAGTTCTTTTGTTTTTTCTTTTAACTGGTCTGCTGAAAATTTCTCAAATTCCGGTTCAAAAGAATTTATTTTATCAACAATGGGCTGGAGATTTTTTATATTTTTTTCGTTGGCATTGCCAAAAAT
>Ga0074195_1002230_pt1 | contig 22647 bp, 23 predicted proteins | sample EPASupsiteHSE623_FD_64525 | JGI IMG/M metagenome (GOLD analysis project Ga0074195, IMG submission 64525) | Bioremediated contaminated groundwater from EPA Superfund site, New Mexico - Sample HSE6-23 | ecosystem: Environmental > Aquatic > Deep subsurface > Groundwater > Contaminated ...
AGCGGAAGCCATCGAAGAATGGCTGAAAATGAGAGCAATTCAAGGATAATGGACATCATGAGTATGAAAAAAAGCGCTAATCTTTGAAAACGCCTCTGTAACATAAGTAAATAGGAATCCTCTGAAGATTTACAAATCTCTCCACAATCCATCTATTCCTCACTTCCGGGTGGAATATTATGCCGTAGATGGGCTTCTGGCAGTGCAAAAAGGCCTCAACGCGCTTGGAACTTCCAGCAACCAGCTCAAAGTCCTCAGGCAGGGTCACGCCGAAGTTGTGCAGATGGTAGCCGTCGATCTGCCTGGGCTCTCCCAGCAGAGGCGTATCCCTGATGATCTCAACCTTCTCCAGGCCGATGGCAGGCATAGGGATGATGTTTCCGCCAAAGGCCAAACCGATGACCTGCATCCCGGCACAGATGCCAAGGATCGGCTTTTCCTGCATTATCATCCAGGAGAACAGGTTTGTCTGCTCCGAATAGGCGTTATCTTTCAGTGCAGTGCCGCAGAGTATGATCTTCTCCGACAGATCCAGCAGATCGCCGCTCAACTCTGTGTAATGCACGATTTCATGTGGCGTTTTAGTCTTCCTCAGGATGTCAGCAATGGGCAGCACAAACTCGTAACTGGAGAGGGATTCCTTCTCGTAGCAGAGGTCAACCAGCAGGATCATTTCTCCTCCAGCCGCATCTCTTCGATGATGAACCGCCCGCGGTAGCTCTCATAAGCTGCGGAGGACTTCATTATCCTAATGCGTTTCTTGAAGATAGGGCCGTCCAGAACGAATGTTTCCAGCTCTCCGCCTTCACCGGAAGGATTGATCTGGTATCTCCTCTGCAGCGTCTCTAGCTTCTGGACTCTCTCTTCCGTCAGCTCTGCTCCGACCCAGGATGAATCGAATGGGTAGGCGAAGACTCCCGAGATTATCACCTGAAATCCTTCAGATAATAATAGCCGCAGGTAATCCACCTGGCCTATCTGCCAGAGGGGATTGAAGCACCACAAATCCAGGTCACGGCATATCCTCTGCACCCGAGCTGCCTGGTAAACCGACTCAATGGCCCCTGTCACGATCCCTTCAATGCCGTATTTATCTTGGGCTACAGCGATGGCTGCCTTCAGATCCTGCAGCTCCGCTTCCTTCTCGCCCTTCGTGGGCCATGAGAGCAGCGGCAGGCCCATGGCCTCTGCCTGCAGATCCGTCCGGCTGATGTTGGGCGTGTGAAACATGTAGCTATCCTCGTTCTCTGATACGAGGGTGATCAGGCAGGCTACAGTCTCCTTTTGCATTGCACGGTAACAGGCGAAGACGGAGTCCTTGCCGCCGGAGAAGAGCACGCCCAGCTTCACGGCTATCTGTGAGCAGCGGATATTTAAATAAATGCCGGAAATGAAAGCCACCAAATTCCAGTCTTCTGCCTGGCTGTAATCAACATACTCAGCGCGATTGACAGCCATACAGGTCGCAGTATGCCCGAGATTGAGCGCTCTTAGGGAAAGTATGACACATCCGAACTCGAGGACTGTGGCTTCTGCATATTTTATCACATTCGTAACTTATAAAACTGCAACCTTCCCCAAACTTGATCTAAGATAATGTTATATTCACCAAACGATTGGATAAAATTCCCATGCCAGGCAAAATATCCCACAGCTACGCTTTTCGGGGCTCTGAGAAGGCGCTTATTGGAAAGACCATCGGCGAAATGTTCGATGAGATAGCAGAAACATACCCTGACAACGATGCGATTGTATCTATCCACCAGGGACTGCGATACACTTACCGCCAGCTTCAGCAGGAGGTAAACCGCGCGGCCAAGGGGTTCATTGCTCTCGGCTTAAAGAAAGGCGACCGCCTGGCAATCTGGGCCACAAACATAAGCGAATGGGTCATATCCCAGTTCGCAACGGCCAAGGCGGGCATCGTCATGGTGAACATCAATCCCGCCTACAGGACGCATGAGCTGGAGTATGCCCTGCGCCAGTCTGAGACCCAGGCGCTTTTGCTCCTGGACAGGTTCAAGACCTCTGATTACGTCCGGATGTTCTACGATGTCTGCCCTGAAGCCCGGGACAGCCCGCTCGGCCAGATCTCCTCGCAGAAGCTGCCATTCCTCAAGACTGCCGTTTTACTCAGAGGTGAGAAGCAGCCGGGCATGTACACCTGGGATGATGTCATGAAAATGGGCGACAGCCTTCAAGACGATGTGCTGCTCGAACGCCAGGAGGAGCTGGACTTCGACGATCCAATCAACATCCAGTACACATCCGGCACAACCGGTTTTCCAAAGGGCGTAGTGCTCACACATCACAACCTGGTGAACAACGGCTACTTCATAGGCGAGTGCATGGACTTCACGGACAAGGACAGGCTCTGCATACCTGTGCCTTTCTACCACTGCTTCGGAATGGTGCTATCCAACCTGGCATGCGTGACCCACGGGGCGACGATGGTCCTGCCGGCCGAGTACTTCGACCCCGTCTCCACAATGGCTGCTGTGGAAAAAGAGCGCTGCACAGCGCTTCATGGCGTTCCAACCATGTTCGTTGCAGAGCTCGAGCACCCCGACTTCAATAAGTTCGACTTCAGCTCACTTCGGACAGGGATCATGGCAGGATCGCCCTGCCCGATAGAGTTCATGAAAAAGGTGAATACGCTCATGAATATGCGCGAGGTGGTCATAACCTACGGCCAGACAGAGGCCTCTCCCGGAATTACCATGTCCTCAACAGACGACTCTCTGGATCAGAGGGTCTCAACTGTTGGAAGGCCCATGCCCCATACAGAGATGAAGATCGTGGACCCGAAGACCGGCAAGATGGTCTCCAAAGGCGATACAGGCGAGATATGCGCCCGCGGCTACATGATCATGAGGTGCTACTACAACAATCCCGTGGCTACCGACCAGACTGTAGATAAGGAAGGATGGCTTCATACCGGCGATCTCGGCACTCTGGACGAGAACGATTACTGCAAGATCACCGGCCGTCTGAAGGACATGGTGATCAGGGGCGGCGAGAACATCTACCCAAGGGAGGTGGAGGAGTTCCTCTACACCCATCCGGCCATTAGCGATGTGCAGGTGATAGGAGTTCCAGACCTGAAGTACGGCGAGGAGCTCATGGCCTGGATAAAGCTCAAAGACGGCCAAAAGGCGGAGCCAGAGGAGATAAAGGCCTTCTGCAAGGGAAAGATTGCGCATTATAAGATCCCGAGATACATCAAGTTCGTGGACTCATTCCCAATGACTGTGACTGGCAAGATACAGAAGTATAAGATGAGGGACGAGTCCATCAAGGAGCTGGGGTTGGATGAAGTGGCCAGGATGAAGACTGCCTGATGCGACTTCGATATGGGCAGGCCTTTAGAGCCTTAAACCTATCAACTCTTGAGAGAGCAGAGGATTCCAACTCCTCTGTTTTCTATTCTTCTCCTCATGATCGTCGAAATCGAATTTTTCGCTACTCACGGCGGTTATATTCACATAATGCAGCCCTTGCTGTCCGGGCAATTCCTGTCCGGGCAGATACCATAGCTCTCCCTTGCTTTTATTGTATCTCATGCATCCGTCTGATATGCAGACCACGAACCCGTCTGGATAATGTATATCTTCAGGCACATGAATGATGGTGGGGGCCCGGCCGGAAGATCCCTCAAAGACCAGGCTGTAGTCTTTGCTGTCTGGATCGAAGGACTGGTAGATGGGCGATCCGAGCAGACGTCGGACATAGGGGCGCACGTTCACATCGATGCCTCTGGGCCGGCCTTCATCGTCGATGATGGAATAGTCCTCTTCATTCCAGATGCTGCCGTTCTCCACGCTGAAGTCCCAGTAGGCGTTGCTTATGAATTTCTCTTCGAGGGCGTTCATGGCCTCGTTTACCTGTCTGTCCCTTCCCCAAATCGGATTTACATTCCAGGGCACGCCGAACTCTCCTATGAAGAGGGGCATGCCCAGCTCTTCAGCTTTGTCGCTTTGAAGGTCCAGCAGAGAACCGAAAGATACGATTTTGTTGATTGGGTCCAGCCATGCTCTCCATGAGAAGGACCGATAGAGATGAGCAGCGTAGACCAGCCCGTCATGATCAAAGGATCTGAGCTTCGATGCATACAGATCTACGATCGCAGGCTCAACGAATCCTATGGCATCTGGATCGACTTCGCGGATAGAGGATATGGCCTCCTGATAGAAGGGCAATAAGTAGCCGTTTTCGAACTCGCCGTCGTCGTTGGGAATCTCGCCTCCAAAGGGCTCGTTCATGATGTCGTATCCCAGGACATAGGGGTTATCGCCAACCCTTTTGGCCACCTCTTTCCAGGAGTTGTAATAGTGCTCTTTTAAATCATCCGATTGGAAGAAGTTAGCAAAGCTGAGCCTTACATCGCTGGAGACGAAATAGGCTGAAAACCAGTACTTTCCGGCAATGCCGCTGTTATCCTTCGGATCGACGCTCTTAGGTAGAGCCCAGTAAGGCGCACCGTCGCCCTTCAGGTGGCGGCTGTACTGATCCTGGTGCATGTCCAGGAGGACGTAGATGCCCTTTTTGGAAGCCTCATCTACCATCTCCTCTATCTTATCCAGATATTCCTGGTCATAGACGCCGGGCTCAGGCTCCACCGCCTCCCAGAATATGGTGAGGCGGACCATGTTGTACCCCCAGGATGAGAGGAGGTCCCACCATTTAGGGTCCTCGAAGGGCAGGAAAGGCGGGAGCTTGGCATTGGACCCCACATTTACTCCCCTGAAGTAGACGAGCCTTCCTTCACAGTCGCGAAAGCCACCTTTATCCAGCACTATGGAAGGATCTGCCCCTGTAGAGATGTTATCCAGGATATCATCCGCAGGCCACGCTTCAGGTATTTGGTCTGAAGAAATGCAGATGCTACCCTGTCGTCCGATACATTCTCCAGCAGAGCCGAAAGCGCGATCGTTAGTGGAGAGATTAAAAACCCAGCAGGTGCAGTTTCCGTCCAATTCTGAACCGATTCCTGCCAGAAGGAGGATGACTACGAAGCAAAGGGCGATATGCTCATCCATTCCTTAGTATGTTGGGCTGCATACTATTTAATTTTATTTTGGCTCCAGCGTCAATTACTATAGTGAAGTATTGCGAAGATCATATGGGCTTAAAATAAAAGAAGTAGTGAACTATGGATATCAACAGTAGCTCTCCAGTCATCGCGGCAACATCGAGGGCGCAGCAGATTCAAAGATCGTCTGGGATGTGGTGGCAGTGATCGTCCGCGGGCCTGCCTGAAATCCAGATGTGAAGTCGTCATCCTTGAAGGAGAGCCAGCTCCAGGATCGAATTTTTTAGTGGAAGACTGGGCATGTAACGACCATCTCCGCACTACAGCAGGTCAATTGGCCGCAGACGTTGGCCTGGACAGGCAGGACCTTGATATAGAAGCGGCCTACGTCTGACGGTTTAAGCCGAAGGGAGATAGGACGGTTGTCAGGATAGATGAGATGTGGGAGGAGCTTCCTCCATGAACCTTTTGAGGCAGAGCGAAGATCGAAGCTTTGATATGCTGAGATATCATCCGAGCCTCTAGTGGTTGACGGCTGCCAGGCGTATATCCAGTAGTTTTAAGATGATCAATGATTACGTTCTTCCAGCAAGATCACTCAAACGGGACTGCTTAAGATCCATTGAGATGGCCCGCTGGGATAAAAGAGAATGCTATAGCTTATGTTTTTGCAGGAAAATTCTTTTTATAGAAACAATTGCTAACGACCATCGTCAATATTCTCACCTAAATGCTGGCTCGGAAATGTAAGCATTAAGAAACTAACAATTAATTCGAGCTGGCTGTAATTTAGGAAAATATTTACGATCTATACAATCGTTACTTTTGATATGAAAATAATTACGGACTAGAATGCCTGATAGCGATAACTAAATCTTATGTACGGCCTTTGGTTTCTGAGTTATAGGTAGTTACAGGGTCCTTAGGCCTACAGTAGATCTCCTTAGAATGCTCAAGAGTATTGTTACGAATCGCTAATAGATTAAGCGCGATTTTTACTCTCTTCAACTTTTCACAGCATTAATAACTAGTAATATCGTCAATTGTTGTCGAAATTTCTCCCTTTTGTTTTTAAGGAGATTCAGCGTAAAAGATAAATATTGAAAGAAGTAATAATAGTATGGGACGTCATTAAAATATTTCCCGTTAACAGAGAAATAGCAGGCTGCTATTTCCCCAAAAAGAGCCTAATGGAATCCCATTCATTACAGGCGAATTATAGGCTATCGATTGAACGGGAGTCGAAAATCCCCTGAACTCATCAGAATGAGAAGGCGTCCTCTAATGATACGGACATGCGATCAGAAGAGAATTCCAAGGAGTTTGCTGCAATGGCCAAAGTGACTAGAAGCTACATGGGAGAAAGGATCTATGCTCAGGGGATAGTACAGGCTGCGGGAGAAAGAGGATCGATGACTGTCGTGGAGGCTGGCAAAAGGGGAGGAGAAAAGACCGCTAGAACCCACGGGCATGAGTTCTATCAGGAGATCGGGCATAAGGGTGGCAAGAAAGGCGGCAGAGTGGTCAAAGAGCTGATCGAAGAGGGAAAGAGGGCCCAGGCCACGAGAGCGGATGCAGGGGCGAACCTAAAAGGGCATTCCATCCCGAGGAGGGAGACTTAAGGATCGCAGAGATGGGAGTCTCTTCACGATCGGCTGGCTAATTGATCCCGTTGGAGAACGATACATGGCAGAAAAAAAGGATTCAAATCGGGAGAAAAAGAGTGCCAAAGCGCAGAAAAAGGGTAGCATGACCGTAGAAGAGGCAGGCCGCCTGGGAGGCCAGAGGGTCAAGGAGCTGATAGAGGAAGGCAAGAAGGCTAAGGGCAAGAGGTCATCTGAAAGCTAAACGAGGCAAAAGGCTATCGGGTGCAGCTAACTGTACAAAAGCTCACTGACCCTCTGTTGTACGGCCGTAAAATGGTGAAATTTGGAAATTACGCTAAACTAAGAGATCCCAATTAATAATATTAGGAGTGATAGAAAATGGCAGAAGAGAGAAGAAGATCCGAGAGGGAATCGAAGGGCAGCATGACTGTCCAGGAAGCCGGCAGACGTGGCGGCCAGAGGACCGCTCAGACTCATGGAAAGGAGTTCTATGAGGCAATCGGCCACAAAGGCGGCCAGAGAGTCAAAGAGCTAATCGAGGAAGGAAAAAGAGCCAGAGGCATGGGACCGGAGAGGTAAGCCTGACCTGGCACTTGTAGCACCAATTTTTTATTAATACGGAGAGATTAAGGATGCCTGAAGAGAGAAGAAAATCCAGCAAGGAATCGAAGGGCAGCATGACTGTCCAGGAAGCCGGCAGACGTGGCGGCCAGAGGACCGCTCAGACTCATGGAAAGGAGTTCTACGAGGCAATCGGCCACAAAGGCGGCCAGAGAGTCAAAGAACTGATCGAAGAAGGCAAGAAGGCCAGGGGACAAACCTCTGAGAAGTAGCTTTGAAAGACTCCGGAGGGGTAACGGGCTTCCATGACCTGTGCCCCCTTATATCTGGTAATTGATGGCCAAGGAGCAGGTCTTGTAGGCCGGGCCTAGCTTTGATTTTAGGATAAAAGCAGGGCTAATCCCCTCCAATGAATTGGAGGGATATGTCTCGACTGCGTCGAGACTGCTACCGATATAATCGTAGCATGCCTCGATTACATCGAGGCTGCCACCGACGTAGTCGTGGCACAGCCCGTACCTATTACTTTCTCTCCGTGGCATAACTATATCACCCATCAAATCTACGATATATTGTTTGGCTTTTGCTACTAGAAGTAGAATAGACTCAGGTAGGTCTCGTTAACTCTTCGAGTTAGCGAGGTTTCGACTCAGTCGAAACTCAGCCAGACTAGATCTCAGAACTCCCGATATGAAGTTGTATAGGGAAGTCCTGTACGTAAAATCTGGAACGGCGAGTCTCGTTAACTTTGTGAAGTTAACGGGGTTTCGACACAGTCGAAACTCATCGAAGCCATGAAAAAGTCGCCCTGGGGCGGCATGGCGTTGGTTGAAAGACCATAGATGCCCACGAATTTATTCGTGGGAGCCGCCACAAAGGGCCCATTGCCAGGAGCAGTGGACCTTCTTATTCCTTCTATCCCCTCTTGTGGATGAAAGGATCTGATCTTTTGATTTAATCTGCGAGCCCTGTGTTCTTAGCTGCTTTATTGCCCTTATTGCTTATTGCTTTTATTGCGCTCATCGCCCTTATAGCTCTTATGAATGCTCGGTTCATCCGCGATATCTTCTACCGTCCGTCCGCTCAACACTGATTTGGGCTCTGCCTTGAGGATATCCATGGAATTCGCCTCAATATCTTTCATTTTCACCAGTATCCACCCCATCCTGGTTCGCGTAAGTGCATAGCCCCCCTTGATCTTTTTGCCCTCCAGCCAGAAGCTTGCGTGCCCATTCTTCAGGGCCTCTGCCATGGGGATCACCTGGCCGTCCTTCTCAGTCGTATTTCTATAAGATCCGATATCCCAGACTATCACTGTGCCCGCTCCGTATTGTCCCTCGGGTATCATGCCCTCAAACTTAGCGTAGCCCAGTGGATGATCCTCTGTCATAATAGCTAGCCGCTTCTCTTTCGGGTCAGTGGAAGGCCCCTTGGGAACGGCCCAAGACTTTAAAACGCCGTCAACCTCCAGTCGAAAATCGTAGTGTTGGTTTCTGGCATCGTGTTTCTGGACGACGAAGATCTGCTCCAATGCCATATCCTTCAGAGCATCTGAGGAGACTGGCTCAGGGGTCAAGGCGAAATCCCTTTTCTCGCGATAAGATTTCAGAGGGTCTTGGGACATATGAAACCACCATTGATCACTTTTTTGTTGAACTATTAATATCAGTAAGTTAGCTTATTAAAGAGCAAAGGGTAACCTACATCCGATTGGTTCCACCTGGAAAAAAGATCTAGGAGAGAGCTACAATAGCAATGCAATGATCGCCAATACAATGAAGGCTATCACCAGCCATTTGGCGACTTCCATAGATATTCCGGCTACACCGCGTGCTCCCAGGATCCAGGCTACTATCGCTAGCACAAAGAAAACCACGGCCAAGTAAATCAAATCTGGCATATATCTCACCTAAGTTATTGTTTATATAATTATAGCATACTATTTATATCTTTTCATTCTGATAGACTGCCCTGATTACTCTATGACAAATTTCTCTTGTTCTAAAGGTTTTATTGCTAAATGTGGAACCGAACTAATGGATCTGATCCATCAGGAGACAGCTTAAGCAATACTTTATCTTGGTAATAATCTCAGATTCGTTGAGTATTCATACCCATATTATCCTATTTCGAAGATACAGAGATCTTTAATAGGTATCGGCATTTCTTGCCTCGTTTACCCTGGCATGGCACGCAGCCGCATTACAGGCAGCCCAATTTCCAGGAATATGCGAAAAAATTCTCAAGATAATAGAGCCATATGCCAGGTAAAGGCGCTCCAACCCATCGGCTGAATTGGCTAAGTTTTATTTGAATGTTTTTTTGTAATTACAAGTAATTATTATTAGTTAATAATATTAATAGACGATAGATCCAAAAGCGACACAGAAGTGTTATATCCTCTCAGAGTAATGCCCCTCCATCATGACAGACGTCCCTGATATACCACTGGATCAGATCCAGCAGCGTGTTGTAGCCATGTGGATGGGGAGCTTTTACGGCAGCAGCGGCTATGTCGCCCGAAAGCTGGGCAAGAAGGGCCTCCGTGAATTCCAGGACCTTGGGGCCCGGCAGGTGGCAGCTACCTTCAAGAGGATCGGCCTCGAAAAGCCCGGTGACATAGCACTGGCCATTGCCACTAACGATCGCAACCTCTTCGGAAGCTTGGTCGAGGTATCGGAGGGCGAAGGCTTTGCAGAGATAAGGCGCAACCGCTGTGGGCTTCTGGAAGGCGCCAAGTCCTTTTCTAGGGTGGGGGCAACGCTCATCGCCAAAGAGCACTGCAAGACATGTATCGAGAGCCACTGGAAACGGGTCTTCTCCGACCTTGGACTGAAGCTGGAGGCAGAGCACACAGAAGATGGCTGCATAATGAAAATATCCAAGCAATAGAATCGTCCGCGTGTTCCGAGGAGCTACGCAGGAGGGATAGCCAGATAATTTTAAATTATAGAAAAGCAGGCAGAAGACCCCTCCCATTCAATGGAGGGTATGAATGCCGTACGGTTCCCGATCAACTATTACTTTCGCGCTGCCCTCGTTAGCTATATCTTCCCAACGATACATCGATAGATAGGTATGAAGACCGCCTACAAGTTCAGGATGCCGCGATTGCAATCGCGGCTGCCATCGACGTAGTCGTGGCATCTATCCAAACAATCAGCAGGAAGCCATGTTAGATCTGACACTCGAAACTTGCAGGCATCTCTATAACTTAGCTTTGGCAGATAGAAAGAACGCCTATGAGAACGAAGGCATTAGCAGGACATACGAAGATCAGGCTGCTATGCTGACTGCTGAGAAGAAGGACGGCAATTTCAAGGGCGTCTTCTCTCAGGTGCTTCAAGATGTCCTGAGAAGGCTAGACAAGTCTTTCAACGCCTTCTTCAGAAGGGTTAAGGTTGGTGAAGAACCAGGCTATCCTCGGTTCAAAGGTCAAGGCTGGTACAAGTCTTTTACATATCCGCAGTAGGATTCAAGTTGGAAGGCTCAAAGCTGGCTCTCTCCAAGATAGGTTCTATCAGGGTCTTCAAACATCGCGAGGTAGAAGGCAGGATCAAGACCTGTACCATTAAGAAAGATAAGCTTGGTCACTGGTATGCTATCCTGGTATCAGAGATAGAAGATGTACCTCAGATAGAACTGAAGACTGCCATTGGCATAGACGTTGGTCTGAAGAACCAGGTGACAACTTCAACAGGAGAGACTATCCAGTATCCAAGATACTATGTCAAAGCTGAAACATTGCTTGCTGTAGCCCAAAGGAACCTCTCCAGGAAAAAGAAAGGATCAAATAATCGTCAAAAAGCCAAGACCAAGGTCGCTAAGCTCCATCAGAAGATCCAGAACCACAGAGATGAGTTCCTGCATCAAGTATCCAGAAAGCTTGTAGACTGTGCAGATCTAATAGTGTTCGAAACGTTCCAGATTGCGATCTGGAACTCTTCCAGTGTTAGCTGGAAGAACTTGAATATTCAGGGAATGTTAAAGAACCATCATCTAGCAAAGCATATTCAGGACCATGCTTGGGGCAAGTTAATCCAGTTCACTCAGAGCAAAGCTGCAAAGGCTGGCAAAGTGGTAGAGCTGGTAGATGCAAAATACACGTCTCAAAAATGCTCCCAGTGTGGTACAATGGTTCCCAAGACTCTGGCGGATAGAACCCATCTCTGCCCTAACTGTGGACTAGAGATGGATAGAGACATCAATGCCAGCCTAAATATAGTCACCCTCGGACTGAGGGGTCTCGTTAACTCCGCGGAGTTAACGGGAGTTCCAGATAGCGTTCTGGAACATAGAGCCTGTGGAGATATCAGAGCACTGAATCTATGAAGCAGGAAGCCCTGCCCCTTCAGGGGCAAGGGAGGAAGTCACAGAGTGAGATTACCAGCCAGCGCTTGATGGGTTGGAGATCATAGAGATCTACCCCAAGTTATCGACTATGCTAGAGCCCATTCATCGGCGAGAGTTTACAGGAATGGGGCCTGGGCTCCGCCATGATAATAAGCATTCAAAGCAAAAGCATTCAAAGCAAAAGCATTCAAAGCAAAAGCATTCAAAGCAAAAGCATTCAAATCAGATAAGGACAGACCGCAGATAGCTTTAAATCTAACAGACGTCAGGAGGGGAGAATCATGATGAAACAACTGATTCCAATCGCTATGCTCGCAATACTGGCAGGAACGGCCAGCGGGACTATGTGGCTCTATAATAACGATTTCTTCATGCTGAGCTCTCAGCCCTCTGCAGATTCCTTCGAGCCTGCGAGCCTCTCGCCCTTTGAGATAATAAACGCCCCGTTCTTCCCGCTCCTCGGCGAAGGGTTCTATACCGACCCAATTCCCCTGCAGCTTCGAAATGCCACCACATCCGTAGAGATCAGCAGCACTGGGAAGCTGACTACAGAGCCGATCCGGCTGACCTTTGGCGGCCATGTGGAGAATAACCTGAAATATGCCCAATCGAAGTCCTCTGTGCGCATTGGCGAGGGCAGCAGCTGGGCAAGCCTCAGTGTTTCAGGGTTGATTTGAAGACTATAATTCAGGCCTTCGAATCTAATTATATTTTTTAGCTTATCATCGATTTAGAGCTTTCTATTTTCAGGGATAGATTTAAGTTCTAGAGCATTCATTACTGTCGGGGGATTTCGGTTATGGCTAGGTGTAGGAGAACCGTTCCATTCTGCCTGCTGGCAGGAGAAGCAAGCGCAGGCTGGCTAGATGAAGGTATGGACTGCAGTGAGACAAGGTCATGGTATTCGGGCCCGATCTTATGCACTATAAGGCCGACGAAATCCGATTTTAAAAGCGGGTAAATCAATATTCAATTTTATAAACTATATTGTAAACGCTTCCAAGGGGGAACTTGAAATGATGAAATATGGTATCTTAATGCTCATGCTGTTAGCAGGAGTGGCAAGCGGTCAGGACTGGAACGCTTATGCTCAGGACTGGATGAGCTCAGGACAGTATTACGACAGCAGCTACAGGAATCAATATTATCCCTATTTCGGAGAGGATTTCTTCACATCGGGCTACGATCCATACGAGAGCAGCCCTCAAGCTATAGACGCACAGAGGAGGGCATTCGAGTCTCCATTCCTGCCCTACTTCGGAGACCTCTTCTTATCCAAAGGTGAGCCTTACCAGTTTTCCTATCCGGGACCGTGGGTAGTCTACCCTCTTTATCCGTATGATTACTACGACTATCCGTCCGAAAACCGCCCGGTCATGAATTGGCCTGCTTTCCAGAAAAACTGGACATCGACCATGAACTACGCCAGGAGCAACTCTTCGTTCAGGATATTAAGCGGAGGAGCCTGGACGACCGCTTGAAAAGCTATCTAGAAATCAAGGATAAGTAAATCAACTTTGTGTCTTTGTGCCTTCGTGGTGATCGCCCAGTACTGGTCCACCACGAAGACACAGAGGCACAAAGATTGCTAATTCTTAGCTAAACAATCTCTCTTCACCCTCAGGGCATGCCGGTACATGACTGCCAGGGCATCTGCCACCTCTTCGGGTGTGGAGAAGACCGGTATTCCTGCTTTCTCCATCTTTATGACATCGTCCAGGGCGAACTCCTTTCCCGCAACGCAGGCGATTATCGGCTTGCCTTTGTAGTCAACGCTTTGCAGTGCCTCCACGTAGCTTTCCAGGATCTCGGCCTGAAGGACCACCATGAAGCTCCCTACATCATCGCTCTTAACACCGATCTCTATTGTCTTCTTCACAGTCTCAGCATCCTGGCTGAAGGTGTAGTCCACGGGGTTCATGCCGCAGACATAATCCGGCAGCAGGTTCCTCAGGCGCTCCTTTAAGTGAGGCTCAAGCTCCGACAGCCTCATTCCATTATCCGTGACGGCATCGGCTGCGATTACTCCTAGCGACCCTGCGTAGGTTATGATGAACACCCCATCCCTGTTGGGGAAGGGCTGCTTGGATATCGCGCGGGCAAGGTTAAACATGTGCTCATAGTCCCTGGCCCGGAGAATCCCGCCCTGACGAAGCACAGCGCTGAAGATCTGATCGTTGCCTGCCAGCGAAGCGGTATGAGAGGCGACGGCCTTCTTTCCGGCATCTGTGCGGCCAGACTTGAGGACTATGACTGGCTTTTCCACTGTGATGCGCTTGGCCACGTCCAGGAACCTTCTGCCGGCTTTCACGGACTCCAGATACATGCAGATGACATTGACATTTTCGTCTGTGCTCACTGCCTCCAGGATATCTGTCTCGTTTATGTCCAGCTTGTTGCCTATGGTGGCGATGATCCCGAAGTCCATGATATGCCGCAGCCCCCAGAGCATGCCTGCGGCGCAGACGCCTGCTTGCGAGATGAGGCCTATGTTGCCCTTGCTCAGAGCATCCACTATGCCTATGGACTGAACCATGCTGCAGTGGGTGTTGATTATGCCGGAGCAGTTGGGACCCAAGAGCCGAACTCTGTACTTATCGGCTATCTCCTTCATCTTCTCCTCGATCTGCTTGCCAGATTCGCCTAACTCGGCAAATCCTGCAGACTCTACTACTATGTAGCGCACGCCGCATTCGCAGCATTCCTCCACGATCTCAGGGGCCATGCCTGCCGAGACGAGAATGATTGCCACGTCCACGGGCTCCGGCACAGCGCTTATTCTGGGATAAGCCTTTATGCCGTGGATTTCCTCAGCTCTCGGGTTTATGGGGTAGAGCTTTCCTTTGAAGTTGTGAGTGACCAGGTTGGTGAATACGTTCCAGCCCAGCTTTCCTGGAACTCCCGAGGCCCCAATGACAGCAACGCTTCTTGGGTAGAAGAGGTCGTGAAGATCCTGCTTTGCAGGCGACGATGCAGCGAGCTTATTTTCGTCTACTTCTCCCAGGATTATCCTGGCGTCGACCACTGTGTATCCGTCGGGATAAAGGAAGACCGGGTTTAAATCCATCTCTGAGATCTCCGGGTTGTTCACGACAAAATCGGAGATCTGGAGCAGCAGGCGTTTTAATGCAGGTATGTCCGCCGAGTAGCCTCTGTAGCCCTTGAGGAGAGCATAACCCTTGATCTCCTCGATCATGTCCTGCGCATCGGACTCGGATATCGGTATGGACCGGAAAGCTACATCTTTTAGAACCTCGACAAAGACTCCGCCAAGTCCGAACATGAGCATCGAGCCGAAGGTGGAGTCCTGGGCCACGCCGATGATTGCCTCAACTCCCGGCCGGGCCATGCTCTGTACTGAGATGCCTGTTACCTCTCTACCCCGGAAGGCCTCGACGATCTCCCTGTACGCCTGCCTTACCTCAGAAACGTCCTTAAGGTTGAGCCTGACACCGCCCAAATCGGATTTATGAACTACCTCCGGAGAGAGAACCTTCATGGCTACGGGCGTTCCAATAGAACGAAATATCTCCACAGCCTCTTCTTCGGACTTCGCCGCTCTGGAGCCTGTTGTGGATATGCCGAGGCTCTCCAGAATGGACTTGCTCTCGTGCTCCATCAGGTAGGTCCTGCCCTCCTGACGAGCCTGCTCAATAATGCTTCTCATTTGCTCTGCCATTTTTACCCCATTGCCAGTGAGTGTTCTATATCCTAGTATTAACTCGCAGGAGCGGAGAGGACGGCGCGGGAAGCCCCCGTCCTTTAGGGCGTGGATGAAAGCGGAGTCCTCCCCTTGATTACTTTCGCTTTGCACTTAACTGATATAAGTAGGAAGCGATATAGTAAATCAAAGATGATCAGCTACAAGTATCCGATATTCCCTGACAAAGCAACTCAGCAAAAGTTAGCTGAAGCACTGGATGCTTGTAGGTGGCTCTACAACAAACTTCTTCAAGAGATAAACGAAGCAAGAGCACAGGGCATCAAGCTCACGAAATATGAAACTCAGAACATGATACCCTCTCTGAAGCTTGAGAATCCAAAGCTGAACCTGGTCTATTCCAAAGCTCTACAGATGGTAAACTATACCTTGCATAGCAATATCGCGAGCCTGACAGCTCTGAAAAGAAACGGATACGAAGTTGGCCCTCTTAGATTCAAAGGGTATGGTTGGTATAAGACCCTGAATTACAACCAGTCAGGCTTCAAGATAGATCAGGATCACGGTAGGCTACATCTTTCCAAGATTAGGCGATATCAGGATCAAACTATATCGAAAGATCGAAGGCTGTATCAAAGCCATTATAATCAAGAGAGAAGGCAGGCAATGGTTTGCTATCGTCCAGGCGAATCTTGAACCTGAACCATTACCGGAAACTGGAACGTCTGTAGGTCTGGATGTCGGCTTGATGTCTTTCGTTGTGGACTCGGATAGCAATTCTGTTGAAAACCCAAAATATGCTGAAAAGTCCGCTAATAAGCTTGCAAAGGCTCAAAGAAGACTGGCAAGAGCTGAGAAGGGATCTAACAACCGAAAGAAAATCAAAGAACATATCGAGATCTTATGTCAATAACTATGATAACATCTGCGTTGAAGATCTTGATGTCAAGAGTTTGAAGGAAAAAGGCCATAGCAGGGCGAAGCATCGACACATCCACGATGCTTCATGGTCAAAGTTCATATTCATGCTTTCGTACAAGGCTGTAAGTGCTGGTCGAAGGCTGATCAAGGTAGATCCAAGAAACACCACTCAGAGGTGTTCAGCTTGTGGAAGCATTGTGAAGAAAGAGTTGTCTGATCGAGGTCATGAGTGCCCTCATTGCGGGTTCTCATGTGATCGGGATTACAATGCATCCCGAAACATACTCATCGCAGGTGCTGCGACTGCGTCGCAGCTGCCATCAACGTAGTCGTGGCAGATGGAACAGCCCATAGCGCCCATAGAGTCGAAACCTCTACATCACGTCCCAGTGATGCAAGTTTTGGCGATGAAGTGGGAAGCTGCGCCCTAAAGAGCGCGGTAGTTCACTAAACGTTTTGCATCGAATCTGGCATCTACATGTCAAAGATATCTCTCCAGAGCGATGCTCTTATCTCAGATAAAAGCCAGATATTTCTGCATGGATAAGGATATTGTGCAGGTCATCCTTGAGAAGGAGCCCTCAGTCAAAAACCCTATTCTGATAGAGGGTTTTCCGGGAATTGGCCTGGTGGGCAACATTGCCAGCCAGTACATAGTGCACGAACTCAACATGACCTACCTGGGCGCCATGAACTCCAAGTTCTTCCCACCGTTAGCCGTCCTCCTAGGAGGAGTCGTGAACATGCCCGTCAGAATCTATGAGGACGCAGAAAAAGGCATCGTGGTGCTGACAGCAGACATACCTGTGCACCCTCTGGCATCCTACGATATCGGGAGGGAGATCGTCTCCTGGGCCGAGTCCATAAACACCAAGGAGATGGTCTGTCTGGCAGGGATAACAGTTATGAGCGATCAGCACAGGGTCTTTGGCGCAGTCAGCAAGAAGGATATGCTTGATCGGATAAAGAACATGGCAGAGGTCTTCGAGCTTGGGACGATTACCGGCATTACAGGGAGCATAATGAACGAGTGCAGAATCAGAAATATGCCGGCAATATGCCTTTTGGGCGAGACGGTCAGCGCCGAGCCGGATCCGAGGGCGGCGATAGCGACCATTGAAACACTCAACAAGATATATTCCTTAGGAATCAGCACTCAGAAGCTGTCGGAGCAGGCAGAGCAGATCGAGGTCCAGATGGCCCAGCTAGCTCAGCAGCTCAAGGCTGCAGCGCCTGAGGAGCAGCAGCTTACGAAAGAGTTCCCAATGTACGGGTGATTCAAAATGATCTACGTAGCACTGACGGGAATAGCCAGACATGTGATAAAAGAGCTATTGGCTGCAAGAGTTCGGACCGTAGAGATCAGAAGTCCGAACAACTTCTATGCGCTTCTAAATGTCAATCCGGGAGAGAGGGTCTTCCTCACAGATGCCAGTGCTCCTGATATCGTCCCTGGCACCAATGGCCTCATCGCCGATGTGCGGGGCATTCAGACCATCACCCACAGAGTAATCCAATCCAGTGAAGATTACTACGAGGAGAGGGAGGCTCAGGCCACCAGGGCTCAGCTTCACCTCATAGCGATTGGCAGGGTGAGGAGGGCGGCTACTTCTGAGAAAGGAGTTCCTCTGATGCTGGATGTGGACGAGGTGAGGTACTGCGACGCCAGGTGAACACTTTTCGCCTAAGCTTTCTCTGGCCTATTTTTAGCGAGCTTTTTCAGCGTAACCTCAGCATCAACCACTGAATTGGATGCAGAAGTGAACCTTTCTATAGCATCTTTTAGCGTATTCAGGTTCACAGGCTTTGCGATATAGCCGTCCATCCCAGACTCTATGCACCGCTCTCTATCCCCCTCTAATGCATAAGCAGTGATGGCAACGATCCTGGGCCCGCCTGTTGGACAGAACTTTCGTATCCTGCGAGTGGCCTCTATGCCATCCATATCGGGCATCTGTACGTCCATGAGCACCAGATCGTAGTGCTGGCGCTGCAGTGCACGCAGAACCTCAAGGCCGTTGGCCACGGCATCTGCCCTGTATCCCAGCTTGTCCAGCATGCGGAGCATTACCTTCAGGTTGACGGAGTTGTCCTCGGCAATCAGGATGCTTAAAGCTCGACTCCTGTTCATCGGGAGTTCTTCGAAGGATCGTGACGGCGAACTGTGGAAGGGGGATCTGCCTTCCTTCACATAGAGTGGGACTGTGAAGTGAAATGAAGAGCCTTTCTGCACCTCGGATTCGGCCCAGATCTGGCCTCTCATCAGCTCTACGAGCCTTTTGCTGATAGCAAGGCCGAGGCCCGTACCTCCGTACTTGCGAGTGCTGGACATGTCAACCTGGCTAAAGGACTGGAAGAGCCGGTTCATTCTATCTGCCGGGATGCCTATGCCCGTATCTGTGACAGAGAACTGCAGCTCATAGATCTCAGTATCGACGCTAAACTGCTTAACACAGACCTGTACTTCACCCAGATCCGTAAACTTGATGGCGTTATCAAGAAGATTGACAAGCACCTGGCGTATTCTGTTTACATCCCCAGTTACAATCTTGGGAAGGGCATCGTCCAAAGAGCACGTCAGCTTCAAGCCTTTCTCTACCGCCTTTTGCTCCGTGAGGTCCAGAGAGTCTTTGATACAGGCTTCTAGATCGAAGGGCTGCCGCTCAAGCTCTGTATAGCCCCTCTCGATCTTTGAGAGATCCAGGATATTGCTTATTATGGCCAGCAGGGCCTCTCCGCTGCTGCGAATTGTATCAGCACAGTCCCGTTGATCATCAGTAAGCTCATCGTCCTGCAGCAGTCCTGCCATGCCTACGATGGCGTTTAAAGGGGTACGAATCTCGTGGCTCATGATGGCCAGGAACTCTGCCTTGGCGCGCATTGCCGCATCTGCAGCTGCCTTTGCTCTCTGAAGGTCTCTTTGCGCCCTCCTCAGCACAGTGATGTCTCGAAATGCGCTAGTTACTCCGACCACATCGCCGTCCTCATTTCGCAAGGGCCCGATAACGATGTCGAAGACAAACGTCTCATCGTTCATAGAGAGCTCTATCTCCTCGCGCACTTCCAGGCCGTCTTCTAGCGCCTGGCGCTTGAGCTCTGCCAGCCTTAAGGCATCGCTTGGCGCGAACAGCTCTGCATCTGTTCTGTTCAGGATACGGTCTACCGAATACCCGGCCAGAGGACTGCTGGCCCAGATGTAGCGCAGTGCTCTGTCCTGGTTGAGAATGGAGACAGATGCAGCTTTTAAAACAACCATGAGGTACTCATCGATTGATCTGGCTAAAAAGTCCTGCGAAGGCAGGCTGAAGCTATGCGATGACCGGTCTGTATCGTGCGGCCCTACGTTTATGGCAGAGCCCTTGAGCCCTTCCACGGAAATCCCTCCTATGCACTGACACTACGTACTAAACATTATTTATTACTTTTCTTTCTAAGTTAAAATCTCTAACGATATGAAGGTTTCATAGCAATTCCTATCTAGAATAATGGACAACAATACTGAAACATAGAGCATATTGGGTAAATACATGAAAAGGGTTAGTAGTAGTAATAAATTTATCGACAAAAGTATTAACAAAAACCTGTAGCTTGCCCCTGTGTTTCCGCCGCAACTTGATTGTCGAGCCGTATCAGGCTTCTCTTGGTTCACCCACAGGAAATAGCGATGAGCTCTATTTTGATTCTTCCAATCCGCCAGCTTGCATGATAGTAGGTATAGCAGATCCGAGAGCTTCAAGTGCCGCCTTGAGATCCTCGATCTGTACAGGCTTTGGAATGTAGCCGTCCATTCCTGCCTCCAGACACTTTTCCCTGTCTCCAGCCAGAGCGTAGGCTGTGATCGCAATTATCTTCGGCTGTTTTATGCCGCTCATGCCGCGTATCGCCCGCGCTGCCTCCAGTCCGTCCATTTCTGGCATCTTTATGTCCATCAGCACGAGGTCGTAAGGCTGGCGCTCAATGGCATGCAAAACCTCCACTCCATTCGCCACCATGTCGGCATTATAGCCCAGCTTCTCCAGCATCTTCAAGACTACCTTCTGGCTCGATACATTATCCTCCGCCAGAAGAATTCTAAGCGAGTTTTGGCTCACGTCGATCTTATCTGCCGTTTCTGCCTGGTCTTGCATCTGGACGGTCCGCCCGGCCAATACGCCTGTGATGGTGTTGTATAGCTGTACTGGTCTAACGGGCTTCGTGAGGCTGGTAGCAAAGAGCTCTGGTGGTAAACGCTGACCCATAGAGGCAAGGGCCACGAGAGGCAAGGTCCTCCTGTATTTGTGGATCTCCTCCGCCAGGGTTACCCCGTCCATATCGGACATGTTCAAATCCAGGATGGCGATGTCGAAGACGTCTCCCGCCCGGACCCGGCTTAAGGCCTCCTGGCCGGATGTCGCGATCATGGGGATCATGCCCCAGGAGTAAACCTGGTGGCTCAGGATTTTTCTGATAGTCCTGCTGTCATCCACGATGAGCACATGCTTCCCTGAGAACTGGGGCTGAGGTCCTGCAGGGAGCCTCTTGGGCCTGGGCTTGACTTCTGAGGCTTGGGCCGTCTCCGCCTTGATCGTGAAGTGGAATGCCGAACCGACGTCTTCCTCAGATTCGACCCAGATTTTTCCACCCATCATCTCCACGAGCGTCTTGGAGATCGCCAGGCCTAAGCCAGTTCCTTCGTAGTTGCGGCTAAGAGTTGAGTCAATCTGACTGAAGGGCAAGAAAAGCCGGTCCATCTGGTCTTGCGGTATTCCGATGCCGGTGTCAGTAACTGCGAAATGGATCTCCTGGTCCTTAGCATCCACTGTTAATACTACATCGCCTTTCTTTGTGAACTTCACCGCGTTGCTGAGCAGATTTGCCAGAACCTGGCGAAGCCTCGCGGGATCGCCCACTACCGCCTCAGGAGCACTCTTGTCGAAAGTGTACGCAAGGTCCAGGCCTTTTTCTGTTGCCTTAGCCGCCACCAGGTCGAGGGCCTCCTCGACGCATCTTCGCAGGTCAAAGGGCTGAAGCTCAAGCTCGGCCTTCTCCCTATCCATCTTGGAGAAGTCAAGGATATCATTAATCAAGGCCAGGAGGGCTCCGCCGCTATTCCTGATCGTCTCAACGAAGTCCCTCTGCTCCGGTGTAAGTGGCTCTTCAAGGAGGATGCTGGTCATGCCTATGACGGCGTTCATAGGCGTTCGGAGTTCGTGGCTCATGTTGGCCATGAAGGCAGCTTTTGCGCGTACTGCAGCCTCGGCGGCGTCTCTGGCCGTCACGAGTTCAGCGGTCCGCACCTGGACCCGTATCTCAAGCTCGTCTTTAGCTCTGGCAAGCTCCTCCTCAGCCATTTTGCGCTCGGTTATATCGATGACGGCGATCCGGCACTCTCTCGAGCTCATCGGGCGATCGTCATCTTCGAAAACTGTACCCTCTATACGGGCATAGACTGTAGTCTTATTCTTTCTGATGAGCTTCAATTCGCATGTTTGCTTGACACGGGTTTCAAAAGCCCTTTTGAGAAAATCCTCAAAAAAGGGAAGATCTTTCGTAGCAACAAACAGACCGAAAGGCTGGTGATTAATATCCCTCCTTACCATGCCAAGCAACGAGGCGCCAGCAAGGTTGGACTCTAGAATAATCCCCTTCTCGTCTAACGTGAACAATCCGATGGGCGCAAAGTCATATAGGTCTGAATATTTTATCAGCACATCTTCCGCCTCCAGCTTGGCGCGCTTCAGCTCTTCGTTTTGCATCTCCAGCTCGACCTGGTGGACCTGCAACTCGTGAACTAGGGTTTGAACACCACTGCCATCCTTCAGAGAACCGGTGACATCTCCTTCGTAGTCCTTCAAACGCTCTTCAGCCTGTCGCCGCAGCTCACCGTTCGCCTTCGATTCGGCTTTCTCTTTCTTCATGGTTTTCTCCCGTTCAGGACTGCTCTTTATGAATCATGATGTCTTCTATTGCTAGAAGGATGAATTCCTTTTTGGGGTCCTCATGTGCTATCTTTCGGGCATTGAGGAGCATCTTCTTGATGCCGATTTCTGGAAAATCATGTTCCACCAGAAAGTTCTCGACCTGGGCGTTTTTGGGAAGGACCTTCTCCAGAAGCTCCCGGAGAGCAGGAATGTCCCACTGCCTGTTTCCCAGATCGTAAAGGATTCTCCCCACGGTCTCAGGGGGTGCCACCTTGAATGTCCTGTAAAAAGAGGGATTGGCTGAAACAACCTTCAGCTCGCCGTTCAGCACTACCAGCGGTTCCCTAACCGTGCGAACTATGCTCTCTGCGTACTCGGTGCGCTCAGTCATTTGCTCCTGCACCTTTTTGAAATCTGTGATGTCGGAAAAAGTGATCACAACGCCATCAATGATATTATCGGCCGTTCGATAGGGAATTATACGCATCCGATACCAGGCCCCGTCTCTGGTCTGAACTGAAGTTTCCTTGAACACCAGCGTCTGCAGCACCGTCTTCACATCTTTTACCAGATCTTTTTAATCAAAGTTTTATACTATTATTACTTACCCCT
>Ga0074195_1002231_pt1 | contig 22638 bp, 14 predicted proteins | sample EPASupsiteHSE623_FD_64525 | JGI IMG/M metagenome (GOLD analysis project Ga0074195, IMG submission 64525) | Bioremediated contaminated groundwater from EPA Superfund site, New Mexico - Sample HSE6-23 | ecosystem: Environmental > Aquatic > Deep subsurface > Groundwater > Contaminated ...
ATATCCGCAGGAATTCAAGAGCAGGATGAAATCATCACCACTCCATTTACTTTTTTTGCGACAGGGGAGACAATTGTTCAGGCGAAAGCCAAGCCGGTATTTGTCGACATTGATGAAAAGACTTTCAATATGAATCCTGATGAGATAGAAAAAGCTATAACAAATAAAACCAAAGCGATTCTTCCAGTTCATCTTTACGGCAATCCGTCAGATATGGAAAAAATCACAAAAATAGCGGAAAAATACAATCTCATGATAATTGAAGATTGTGCCCAGTCTATAGGAGCAGAGTTCAACGGAAAGATGACAGGCACATTCGGCTCTGCCGGAACAATAAGTTTTTTCCCTACAAAAAATCTCGGAGCTGCCGGAGACGGCGGAGCGATAGTTACAAACAGCGATGAAATAAATGCAAAAGCGCGCTCTCTGAGAGTGCACGGAGCAATCAAAAAATATATTCATGCTGACATAGGATTCAACTCCCGCCTTGATGCCATTCATGCTGCAATACTTGACATCAAACTTGAGAAATTAAATGAAAAAAACGAAAGAAGAACTTTACTGGCAAAGAGATATGATGAAAAACTGACGAAAAAAGTGAGAGTGCCGATAGCGCAGAAAAATGGGAAACACATATATCATCAGTACACCATTATCGCAGAGAACAGAAATTTGCTGATAGAACATCTTGTGAAAAATGAAATCGAGACAGTGATTTATTATCCTGTTCCTCTCCATGAACAGGAAGCATTAAAAAAATATGCAGTTTCAAAAAAACTTCCGATTGCGGAAAAACTCTCTCACGAAGTGCTCTCTCTTCCGATATATCCGGAGCTTACATTGGAGGAACAGGACTTTGTGATTGAAAAAATAAACATGTTTTATGATTGATTTTGAAACAATACCGGAAAAGACAGGCGTTTATATTTTTAAAGACTGCAATGATAAAATAATTTATGTGGGAAAAGCCAATTCCCTCAGGCAGAGGGTCAAGCAGTATTTCATAGGGAATCAGGACTTGCGTCCTCAAGTGGAGTTCATTAAGAAAGAAACGGTTTCTGTTGATTTCAGGTTGGCCGGGTCAGAACACGAAGCTCTTATTTTGGAATATAATCTTATAAGCAGTTTGAAACCGAAATACAATGTCAAACTGAAAGATTCAAGCAAGTATCCATACATAATGCTGTCAAATGAGGAGTTTCCGTTTCTTTCGTATGTTTACGCAATTGACAGGGAGAGTTCCTTCTTCGGGCCTTTTACATCAGGGCTTTATGTAAAGACTCTTGTTGAAAAGCTCAACAAAATCTATCACCTGAGGGTGTGCAAAAAAAAGCTGCCAAAGAGAGTGTGCATAGAATATCAAATGGCAAACTGCTTTGGAGTATGTGAAATACAGGAAGAACGCGCTTCTTACAAAATGAAGATTCAAAAAATAAAAAAAATATTGAACGGCGGAACAAAAAATATTCTTCAGGAGCTTGAAAAAGATATGGCTTCTTCTGCGGAAAATGAGGATTTTGAGAGAGCGGCTCTTATAAGAGACACCCTTTCTTTTATCAAAAAAGAGATGCGAAGAGGCACAAAAACCGGCTTGAAGGATAAAAATGAAGATATATTCGCAATGGCAAGGGAAAAAAACTCCGGTGCATTTTCAATATTGAGGCTTAGAAACGGAACTGTTCATGAAATAATCACAAAGAGATTCTCCGCAAACAGCCATATTGAAGACGCATCTGTAATGAAAGAGATACTTGCCGAATATTATCTTACAAACACTGACTTTGATTTTAATAAGCTTGCAGTGAAAGACGGAAATGTTGATGAAATTAAAAAGAGTATATCTCAGCTGAAAGAAAAAGATGTAAAAACAATAAGCAAAGATTCCTATGAAGAAAAACTTTTTGAGACTGCGTTTGAAAATGCGGCAAATGCCCTTTACTATTCAATAAACAAAAAATTCACATCAAAATCTGTAATACAGCTGAAGAATGACCTTCTTCTGGAAAAAATTCCGGAATATATCATAGGGCTTGATATTTCGCATGTAAGCGGAGACTGGACTTCCGGAGCGGTTGTCGCATTTAAAGACGGGAAGCCGCTGAAGAGCTCTTACAGATACTATAATCTTGAAAACATAGGAAACAATGACTATCTCGCTTTAAGCACGATACTCAAGAGATACCTTGAAAAGCATCCTGCAGACATGATCCTGATAGACGGTGGGCTGGGACAGCTTTCCTCATGCATGAAAGTTATTAAAGAAACAGGGAAAACCCCATACGTGTTTGCCCTTGCAAAAAGATTTGATACTCTTTATGATTCAAACGGAAAGGAGATTATGCTGAACGGCAGAACTGCGGGCGGAAATCTCATAAGGTCGGTAAGAGACGAATCGCACCGCTTTGCAAACAAACTGAGAAAAATCAAAATGGAGAAGATAAAGAAAAATGGAAGAAAAAACAAAAACAGTCCTTGAAATAGAAAATCTTACAAAGCAGTACGGCAATACTACGGCCGTGAACAATTTGAGTATTTCTCTGGAAGGAGGAGATATATTCGGATTCATAGGTCCAAACGGAGCCGGAAAGACCAGCACAATCAAATGCATAGCAGGCCTTCTTGATTTTAAAAGCGGAAAAATCCGAATTAACAGCCGTGATTCGAAAAGTTTCTCTGATATAAGCAAGAAAAAAATAGGTTATGTACCTGACACTCCGTTTTTATATGACAAGCTGACTGGAAGAGAGTTTCTGTATTTTGTGGGGCGCATTTACGGAATGGACAAAAAGAGCATTGACAGGGAAATAGAATTTTACTCCAAAGAGATGGAGTTTTCGGATTATATGGATTCGAGAACAGAAGAATATTCACACGGAATGAAGCAGAGGATTGTCATAGCATCCGCATTCATCCATAATCCGGACATACTTCTTGTGGATGAGCCGATGGTGGGTCTTGATCCGAAATCAAGCAGAATAGTGAAAGACCTCTTCAAGAGAATCGCAATGGAGAACAGAATACTTTTTATTTCGACGCACACGCTCTCTCTTGCCGAAGAACTGTGCAATAAAATCGGAATAATGGACAAAGGCAATTTGGTATATTTTGGAGGATTAAATGATTTGAAAAACAAAATACATAAAGACAATCTCGAAGATATTTTTCTGGAGATAACCAAAACGCATGAATGAAATAATAATTGCGCGCCTGAAAACAATATTCAGGTCTGTTATCGTGAGAGATTTCAAATCTTTTGTCAGGCTCTTGTCATACATTTTTGTAGTTTCTGTGTTTTTATACGGCAATTATTTTATTTTTTTTAAAATATTTGCATTTCTCATCAAATCAGAACCTGAAATAGGATACAGCATTTCGCAACGACTGACCTCCATAATGTTTTCTACATTCTTCATAATGCTTTTTATGTCAAGTATTGTTACTTCAATAACAACATTCTTCCGCACTCCGGAACTTGAATTTCTTTTTACAACTCCCATCAATCCTCAAAAAATATTTATAGTAAAGCTGGTTGAAAACGGAGTCTTTGCTTCTTGGGCGACTTTGATGATATCTCTCCCGCTGATGTTCGCCATAGGAAACGGATTCCAGTTTGGATTTTATTTCATCCTGAGGTCAGTCATTCTTTTTCTTGCTATGGTTTTCATTGCAGTTTCATTTGGGCTCTTTGTGGCTTTCTTTTTCTCTGAGTTTTTCAGAAAACACTCTCTTGGAACAGTGATAGCTATAGTTGCAGTATCGGCGATTTCAATACTTGCAATACTGTTTTTTATGAAATCCCCGGATATATTCAATCTTCCAAAAAATGCAAATCTTTATGAAGTCGACAGGTTTGTTGCTTCTCTTGAAGTGGAGCAGTTCAAATATCTTCCCTCCGGAATAGTAATAGACATGATTTTCAACAAACACTCGGAAGAATCTTTTCTTATGCAGATATGGCTTCTTTTGCTCTATCTTGTTCCGACACTGGCAATGACTTTTGTGTCAATGCGCTTTTACAAAAGAAAGTATGTCTCTTACGAGAAGACCGTTCAAAAGAGTCTGAAACACAAAAACAGAATGGAATTTCCGACAGTTTTCAGACAGAGCAAAACAGCTCTTTTGATTCAAAAAGATATGCTTGTCTTTCTAAGGGACCCGTCTCAGTGGGGTCAGTCAGCCACATTCCTTCTTCTTTTGATTTTTTACGGAATAAGCGTTGTAAGAAGCCCGATATACTTCAAATCTCCCTTTTACACATATATTCTGGCATTTGCAAATCTTGGATTTTCAACTTACATAATGGCTACATTATCAGTCAGATTCATTTTTCCGCTCATATCCCTTGAAGGACGGACATTTTCCCTGATAAAAAGCAGTGTGAATATAAGGGATTATTTTAATGCAAAAATTCTTTTTAATTTTCTGATGATAAGCGTTCTTGGGCAGATTCTCATTGTCGGAACAAATGCATTTCTGAATCTTGACAGAATTGTGATTCTTGTATCAATGGCAGTGACTTTTATTGTTGCTGTCGGAATTACAATAATAAATACAGGAATAGGGGCAATGCTTGCCGATTTTACAGAGACGAATCCGTCAAAAATAGCAAGCGGCTTCGGAGGAATCATCTCTGCAATAACATCTCTCGTTTACATAGGCATTTGTCTCGGTGTGCTTTCCAATCCAACAAGAACATATTTTGAATATACTTTCAAAAAAATGGAATTTAATAATATGTATTTTTTATATTCCATTCTCTTTGTTCTTCTGTTGACAGTGATTATTTTTTGCATAATGTACCCGCTCGGAGTTAATTCCCTTAAAAAGAGAAGTTTATGACAAAACGTCTGGTTCTTTTCGCGCAGATTGTTTTTTTTGTTTATCTTTCCGCTTATCCGGGAAGAGAGTCTCCAATTATTATTAAAGAATGGAAAATCATAGGTCCGATGCTTGCGTCTCCTCGGGAAGGGGCGACTTCTGTTCCGTTTTATCCTGATATTGCTCAGTATCAGGAAGAGGATTTGGAGTACAGATTCTTTTGCGGAAATAATCTAAAATTCTTCGATGTCGAATTAAAAGACAATAAAATATCACTTGAAAGCGATACTGTTTCATTTATTGCTTCCCAAAATTCATTTGGATTTCCAGGAGTTTTGAATCAATATTACTGTTTTTCCGAATTTGAAGCAGAAGACGGAAAGATGATTCTTGTATACACCGGCGGAGTAGCCTCTTTCTATGTAAACAACAGAAAATTCATAGGCGATCCATACAACCACGAAAAGGTATTCACTCCGGTAAACATTAACTTTGGAAAGAACACTTTTTCTTTTATAACATCCGGATATTATGGTTATTCTGATGCATATATTAAAATATATGAATCAGAACTTCCTCTTATACTCAACAAAAAAAGTTCTGTAGCCTTTGATATTATAGAGGATTCTCTTCTTACCGGATACGTATCTGTTCAGATTGTTAATTGCACAGACAAAGACTGTGCAGTAAAAATATCTGAAGACTGTGATGATACGATATTTTCTGTTGAAGAGACATCTTTTAGCATTCCGTTTCTCGGAGTTAAAAACATACCTTTGAAAATAATACAGAAGAGAAAAGCTTCAGACGTAAAGACAGTAAGTTTAAACTTTGTAATTTACTTGGATTCATTTTCAATTAAAGAGAACTTGGTCTTAAATGTGAAAAAAGTGTCTGATGTAAGAAAAGAGACTTTTGTTTCAAAAACAGATTCATCTGTCCAATATTATGCTGTTCGTCTGCCGGAAAATTTTTCAACAAATAATTTCCACAATCCTTTGATTTTGTCTCTCCATGGAGCAGGAGTAAAAGCGGAGGGCCAGGCTGAATCATACAGGCAGACTTCCAAATCCATATTGGTGTGTCCGACAAACAGAGGAGAGTACGGTTTTGACTGGCAGGAGCTCGGAAGAATAGATTTTTTGGAGGTTCTGAATACTGTAAAAGAAAAATACAGTATTGACTTAAATAAAATTTCTCTGACAGGTCATTCAATGGGAGGCCACGGGACAATGTATCTGGGGTCTCTTTACGGACATTTATTTTCATCAATTGTTCCTGCAAGCGGGTGGATAAATTTCAACACATATATTCCGCAGACATTTCAAAGATTGAATCTTTTTGACAATAATAAAGTGAGAGATAACATAAACCTCCTTAAAGACGCGGAGAATCCGCTTGTTTACGCAGACAATCTGCGAAACACGCCCGTTCTTATTATACACGGAGAAAAAGACGACAATGTCCCTGTATTCCAGTCAAGAATGTTTTATAATAATTTAAAATCATACGGAATAAATACAAGTATAATTGAATATCCGAATCAGGGGCATTGGTTTGACATTGAAGAGACAAGGGGAATCGACTGTATAGATTCAGATGAGATAATGAATTTTATTGACAGAAACATAAGACAGATTTTGCCGAGAAAAAGCATTTTGAAGACATTCTCTCTTTTTGTGTCAGATTCTTCCGCATATGCAAAAATAAGCAGACAGACAAAGAAGTATGAAAAATCCACATTAAAGATAGAGCTGAAACTTGAGGAAATTGAAATTGAGACTGAAAATGTCGAGGGTTTTGTTCTTTATTCAATGAACAGCGTATACAAAGACAAAATGCGGATAAATATCGACAAAGAATCTTTTTCTGCGAAGCCTGAGAGTGTCATGATTTTTGGAAAAAAGAAAAACAAATTCAGTTTAATAAAGAAAGAGATGCAGGGAAATGACTACTCTCTGATAAATTATGCATTTTACTCTCCTTTTACAATAATTTACTCCACACGGGATTCTCTAAAAGAGAAGACTTATGATCAGGCGATATACCTTTATAATCTCTATGGACAAAAGTGTTTGGGAGTGTGCGGATTCATTTCAGACATGTCCGAAGAAAACATTGATGGGAGAAACATTGTTTTCATAGGTATTCCGGATGAAAAATCAAAATATTACAGTATTTTCAAAGAAATGAATATTAATATCACAGATAGAAAGATAACTGACGGGATTGTTGAGTATGAAGGCGAAAATCTTGCTTTTGTGTCATGTAAAAAAATCAAGAGCGGTTCCCTTGCTCTTATTTTTTGTGGAAACAGCCTGAAAGGACAGGACCTTTCCTGTTATTTTAATCCTCTATCATCAGGGGTTTATCTCGGGGAATTCATGGTTTTCGACGAAAAAGCGAAAAAAGAGGGTTACAACGGGCTGATTTCCTGCGGATTTTACTAATTTCAATATTGAAATTATTACAAAATGAGTTATATTGTTTATATTAAAAAAATAGGAGTATAAAATGAAAAAAACCGCTTTTTTGCTTCTTGTCATTTTTAGCATTGTGCTTTTTTCGGATGAAATTGTAATTTACAGAGGGCATATACCCGGAGTGGTGAATTACTATGAGTTTGACGATATAAAAATAGGATTGAACTCCGGAAAAGAGATTAAGGGCGACATACTGATAAAAAAGTATTATGACTCTTCAAAAAAATACTTTCTTGCGGAAGCATTGGGAAAAGAGAATCTTCCTTCAATGAGCAATGCAGTTTATATAAACATGGAAAAGTCATTGGCAATAATAGAGTCGGATGAAGATATCTTTGACAAAGGAAAGTGGGAGCTTTTCAGAATGTCTTTTAATAAACCCGTAAAGGAATCTTTTGACTATGAATATGATGTCTTTTCTGTAAAAAAACAGAATTCATTTATGATGCAGACAGACTCGCTCATCAACATAGTATCTCCTGACACTCTATACAAATATATAGCCGTAATGAGTGGAGAAGAGTCGTATCCGCAGGGGACATTCAGCAAATCAAGAGTCATGGTTACAACATGGCTTGATACAGCATACGTATATCTGAAAGACGTGATGGATTCAATGGGATTTGATTCTGTATTCGGGCAGGATTTTTTTGTATCATCATATTATGTGAAGAATGTGGTCGGACTAAAGAGGGGAATCCTTTCTCATGACACATGCATTGTCATTGGAGCGCATTATGATGACTATTCTTCAAATTACAATATTGCTCCCGGAGCTGATGACAATGCATCCGGCTCCGCGGGAGTTCTTGAAGCGGCAAGGGCATTGATGGGAATAGATAGCGACTATGACATTTACTTTGTATTGTTTACAGCAGAAGAGTGGGGACTATACGGTTCGGAGTATTTTGTAAATGAGTATATCATTCCAAACAACATGCACGTTCTTGGAATGGTTGATTTTGACATGATAGGATACAATCCTTCTGCAACATATCAGTATGACCTTTACGGTATGACCCACTCATCTCCATTGAAAAATATATATAATATGCTTGCAGATTCTTTCACATCTCTTGTCACTCACATAGGAGGATCAAGCGCGGGTAGCGACCATTATCCGTTTGACGTTGCAGGATTTAAAGCGGCTTTTGCCATTGAGTACGATTTCTCTCCGGTATATCATACGCCTCAGGATTCAATAGGTCTTCTCAATTTTGATTATATGAAAGAGATGGTGCAGGCAGGCACTGCCACGGTATATTATTTATCGCAGATGCCTCTTCCCGTGACTGATTTTACACTTGAAGACAATGGAGACTCTTCTGTTGATGTAACATGGATGAAAACCATAAATACCGACATCAACAGCTACAGAATATATTACAAAAAGGAAGGAGACACGATTGAACAGTATTCTGATGCTCCGGATACGAATTTTTATACAGTACCGTCCCTTATCCCGGGTTCACTCTATACTTTCAGAATAACTCCGATAGATTCTTCAGGAATAGAGGCCTTTTCGGAAGCAACTGACACTGTGCGCCCGTCCTTTGTTCCAAACAGAATTTCGGTAATTGATGCTTATGGAGATTTGTCAAACATATATATTTCATATCATCCTTCTTTTGCAGGAGATTTTCTCAGGTACAGAATATACAGAAGCCTAAATGGAGGGTCTTTTGCGAAAATTGATTCCACATCTGACACTCTCTATGTTGACGCATCTCTTTCAGACACTTCGATTTACAGATACTATATTACTGTTGTGGATAATGACGGATATGAATCGTCTCAATCTGAGACTCTTGCAACAAGAATCATAACAAAGGCAAAGGAGCTTCTTGTTATTGACGAGACAAACAACGGAGGAACAGCAACAGATTTGGCTGCAGATGCTTTCTATGATTCCATAATGGGGAATTTTATTTGCGACATAATTGATGCGGATTCAATAGATGAGACATCTCTTTTGGAGTTCGGACTTTATAAGAGGGTATTGTATATTGATGATGATTTGAATTCCAATAAAATAGGATATGATGATCTTTACAGGTACATTGAAGGAGGAGGAAAGGTTATTCTTGCAGGATGGAATATCGGAAAATCATTGTTGAATTATCCAACAGTATTCCCGGCATTTGCAGAGTCTGCTTCAAATGAAAAGATTATTCTTGGAATTGATTATTACAACAGGTGCACGTACAATCAGCTGGATTATATCGGTTATACAATTAATGGAGTCTCCGATACTGTTCGGTTTGTAGAAGCAAAGCTTCCAAGAGGTTCAAACGGATACCTCACATACGGAGGAGTCTTCGGTTTGAATTCAGAATCTTCTTCTCTCGGCGCATATCATTCAACAACGGGTGACACTGCTTTTGATTCAAAGCCGATAATTTTCGCGACAAAAGACACATCTGCTGTTGTAGTAGCTGCGCCATTATTTTATATGAATACATCAGATGCAAAGAATCTTGTTAAGAATATTCTCGGATTGTTCGGAGACCTGTCCGCAGTGTGCATTGAAAACAAAAAACCTTTGAAGGAATTCATTTCAGTAGAATCAGATATGAATAGCATAAAAATTATGTTTTCAATTAACTCTGGAGAGAGAATCAATGTATCTTTCATAGACATAACAGGAAGAGTGGTTGAGAAAAAGAGCATATTGCCATCTGGAAATATGCAGACTCTTTCAGTCGGGGAAAATTTTCAGTCCGGAGTCTATTTCATAAAAATTGATTTGGGAAAAGAATCTGTTCTTAAAAAAGCAATGCTGATAAAGTAAGAATTAATAACTTAAAAAAAAGGGGGCTTAAAGCCCCCTTTTTTATCTGATAAAATATATTACCAGAACCACTCGTTGTAATTGTCTGAATCTTCGTATCCGAAGAATTCTCTTTCAAGGTCTGCGTCTTCTCCGCCTATGCCGTTTCCGTTTCCGTCAAGAGTCCAATTCTTGTCCGAATTGTCAGTCACGTCTTTTGATATCACTATCAAACCCTGATTGAAATTATCCCAATCAAAGTTTATAAGAGAGTATTCGACTGTTGTCGAGTCCGGATGAATTGAAAGGTCGCCGGGTACGTAAATTGGTCCGTATCCGAAATCAGCATAGAATTTAATATTGCTTGATGTGAGTGTTGCAATGTCCATTGGTTCAGAGAATGAAACTGTAAGAAATTCTCCGCCCCACGGAAAATTGACATTCCACACTGAAGGCGGGTAGGCATCGTCTCCGCTGAATGAGTTCGTCATGAACCTTGAACTGAAATCAGGTATTTCGGGTAGATAATAACCGTTTGGCGGAAGAGCGACATTGCCGAATGTGTCAACTATTTCACTGCATCTGACAGTAAGAACATAGGTCTGTCTCTCTGCAAGTGAATCTCCGCCGTCAACTCTGAACCATGCGCCTGAGCCGAAATAAACCATAAGTTCAAGATCAATCTCATCGCCATTGCTTTCACGAACAAGGAATACATTGTCAGCTACAGACTCTGAATCCACATAGTCGTCGAATGAAACGTAGAACCAGTCATCAACATCAATGTTTCCTCCGTTTGGACCCATTCCGTCAAGCTCCGGGTTGTCATGGTCTGCCCAGTCAAATGCTCCGCCTGTTCTGAACTGCAGATAGATGTCATCGTATGGAGAGTCGTCATCAATTGAATTTCCGTTTCCGTCAAGGAAGCATCCGCCTGCCGAAACTATATCTCCTGAAATCTTGAGTGAGTATGTTGCTCCGTCTGCGAATGTTGCTGTAATCTTGACTCTTTTGAAGTTCTTCTCATATTCAACAGTCACATCTTCAATGCTTCCGTCTGTATTATTCTCCATAAGTTTAAAATTCGTTGCATTGACAACGCTTGAAGAGAGATAGTCATTGAAGTAAATGTAAATAATGCCTTCTACGTCTCCTGTATCCCAGTCAGTATCCTGTATGTTTCCCTCATCTGCTGGAGTTGAGCCTGTGATATTCATTGGAACTTTGCCTGTAAGTGATGGCTCAAAATTTGCCGAGTAATCTGCTCCGTCAAAGGGCGTAAAAGCGCATCCTGCGGAGATCAGAAGAATCGAAAGAAATAAAGGTATAAATCTTTTCATTGTTTCCTCCTGATGTTAAAACTTGACATTGGCTGAAATTGACCAATCTGTCAAATCCGTCAGGTCAGAGAATCCCATGAAGTCTATCTTCACGTTCTTGGATATCTCCCATCCCATGCCGTATGAGAAATAGGTGTACCGTTCAAAATCACTGCCTTCGTACACATAATCCGTTCTGTCCGGGTTTGCATCATTAAGATACTCATAAACAGAGCCGTCTCCGTAAGTATAGATGTACGTTCCGGGATTGAAATCAAGGTAGGTGCCTGATTCATTGTAATTATCCCAAGAAATGTAAGTCTCTGCGCCGAGTCTTCCTGTGATTGGACCCCAGAAATTGTACTCTATGCCGACAGGCAAAAAGAGAGTTGTTGACAATTCATTGTATCCATACTCGAATGAGTATGTGCCTGATTCGTAGTATGTGTAGTCAGTAGCATCCTGAATGCCGTCGCCATTATCATATGTTTCTTCTTCTTCGTAATCATAATTGGTTGTGTCAAGGTATGAATCTTTTGACTGGCCCAACCAAATACCCATTGCGAAGTGAGCTTTTTCAAGCTTCTTTACAAACTTTCCGCCGATAGCCCATGACAAGTATGATTCTCCGAATGTTGATGTTGAATCTCCGTTTGTCTCAACATAATGATATGTATAGATTGCATCATCAACTATTCCGGGGTATATGTCTTGGTAAGATTCGCCATAAATGTCTATCCATGCCACTCTTGCATAGCTTGTGTTTGAGAAATAGCCGCCGAATTCAATGGAATCCTGATTTGCTGTTCTGAAATAGCTCTTAAGGCCGAGGTTCCACATGAAACCATTCTGCGTATAATTATATTCGTCGAGCCAGCCGCTTCTCTCTTCAATAGTGACTGTAGGATTTGAAGGGTCAAGGTCATCCACTGTTGTATCGCTCTCAAGATAGATATAATCATACTTGTAGAAACCAAGGTCGAGATTAAGGGCGAATTCCATAGCACCTGTGGAGAATGCTCCGTTCAATGAATAGATATTGTTTGTGTATGGATTGGTGTAGTCATAATTGTACCATTCATTGTAAAGTCTGAGAATGTCACCGGATATCATATTTGAATCGCGGTATTCATATGTGTAGATTTCATTATAATTGTATGTGCCTCTGTAGTTTGTATATGAAAATCCCGCTTTTACGCCTTCCGGTTTGCCGAATGCGAAACCGACAAAATTTGTCGAATTGTTATAGCCGTCTGACCAAATGTCTGACTCTACATCAGTCAAGAATTCGTCATACTGCTCATCATTGTTGTTATCCTCATACTCAGTATAAATTTCATAAGTGCTGTCTGTCTGAGAGTATCCGTATGAATTAGAGAGAAATCCGAGATGAAGTGAATTATCCAACATCGAACCTTTGAAGCCGACAAGATAGTTGCCTGAATACCCGTCAAAAATGTCTTCAGACTGATAATTGAAATTGGATAGGTTCGTAAAGATGTTGAATCCTTCAACATAGGTCATCTCAGTCACTGCAAGCATTGCCTCAATGTCATCATCAATAAGTCCTGCTGTTGACAGGGACCTGAATGATGCAAACTGGGCTGAAACGGAGATGCAGAGAACAGAGAGAACAAACAGAAATAGAACTCTCTTTAAAGTCATCCTTTCCTCCTTTGTTTTGTTGTTTTGAACTTATCAATATAAATAGATTTATGCAATTCCCAATACCTCCTTGTTCATAAAATATATTTTATATCAATATTTTTATAAGTCAAGATATAAAATGGAGCGCAAAGAGAGCGCTCCATTTTATGAATTTCATATTACTTTGAAATGTAAAGGAATTTTCCCTTTACAAGATTCTTTCCTGAAGAGACTCTGAAGAAATAGACTCCGGATGAAACATTCTCTTTTAATGCATCAAAAGAGACCTCTTTAAGTCCGTTTGCATTGAAAAAATCTTTTTCAAATACAACTCTTCCGGTTTTGTCATATACAGAAAGAATCGTGTGTTCTTTCACAGGAGATGAAAATGATGCCCTGAATATTCCGGCTGTGATTGAAGTTATTTCTGTTTTGAATTCATTTGATTTGCCGTCAATTGCAATCTCTTCAACAGGAGTAAGTTCGGAGACAAGGAGAACATTGTGCACCATTTGAATGTAATCTCCGCCGAGATCTCCCGAGTTTACATAGTCATCAGTAGGGACTATATTGAGTCCCACTATTCCGCCGAGTATTCCCGGAAGATTTTTGTATCCCAGAAGCCATTCGCCGTCATCCCACCTTGCAACAGAGTCTGCCCCTGTATTCAAAACAAGATTGTCTCTAAAATATGATGATATATCAGTGACATTATTCATAAACTCATGTCCGGCAACAAATGCGCCGAGATTGGCATCAGCAAACCTGTTGCTGCCGTCAAGAGAAGAAAACGGATTGTAATTGCTCTCCATAATATCTCCACCGAGATAATTTCCGCTTGTGTACCATGACCATCCGCACGTGACTACCCATTTTCCGTTTGCAACATGCCTGAAGAGAGAATCTCCGACAAGCTCAGCATCGCTGTAAGAATAATCCGGGTAAGTCAGAATAACATCATAAAGAGCCATGTCTGTCTGATTTGGAATAAATGCCCTTGCATCCATATAATCTATGTTTCCGAAATCAGGATATTCTTCCACTGCCTTAATGATTATCGGAGAATTTGGCTCTGCCACGGCCCAAAGCACATTTGGAGAGCATCCGTTAATCCAGTACATATCAACATTTTCATTCAGTTCTGAATATCCGTTGTCATAAGCATACTCAATAGTGCTTGTTGTCGCTATGACTCCGCCCTTTCCGTATCTGAAGATTGAGAGCGTGGGCGCTAATGAGTCGCCTGTCAAAAGCACATTATATGCGCCTGCAGGAAGGTTTGTAAGTCGTCCGTGAAAGACTGTTCCCCAATCGACAAGCAGAGAAGAGTCCATTGCGACAGGTTCATTGAGAAGCGGGTGCCAAGCACTGACTATTGTTGCAGTGTCAATCTGCTGAAAAGTCATTGAAAATCCGCCGGGCATTACGAGTCCGTCCCATGCCTGAGCGCTGAAAGTCGCTCCGTTAAGCTGGAAAATTCCTCCATCGGAAATCCATGTTTCAAGCATTGTTCTGTTGTCTGCAATTGCCTGATAGAAATTATAATCCTGAGCGCTTGGGAAAATTGCTTTTTGAAAATTTGTCAAGTCCATTGTAGGCAGGTCAAGAACTGAGAAATAGTGAAAAGCAACATTGTTTTTATACAATATATCTTCATTTGATGTTGAGCTCCACGGAGCGAGGTCTTCAAAATATGCCACTCTTGTTTTTGTATATCCGATGTCGTATCTGAATATCTGAGGATCATAAAAAGTGCCCATCCAAAGGTCATTACCGTCAAAAGCAATTCCCTCTCCTATATTGGTTGAGCCGCTTGGAACTTGAATGCTGTCAAGCTTGAGTGGCGGGTTGACTGAGATGTCAAGCTTGTAGGCAAAATCTGTTACTCCATCATTTATCCACAGAGTGGAGTCTTTGCTGCAAAAAGCCATATCCATCGGCCAGCCGATAACTGAGGCAATATAAAGGGTATCAAGAATGTTCAACAATGTATCAGTGACAAACAAATATCCGGAATAATTCGCGCCTCCGGTTGAGGATATGTAAAGAAAATTTCCATCGCTTGTCACTCCTCTTACCTGAGTTGCTCCTGGCGCTGCGATTGACGTTACAAGAGATCCGGTCTTTGTCATTTTATCAATGTTGCCTGTGGTCCAATTGGAAACGTAAAGAATGTCATTCACAATTCCTATCCCCATGTGGCTTCCCGCAACCGGAAATGCAAAAGAATCGAGAAGTCCATAGATGTAATCCATTTTATAAATTTTAGCAGAGCCGTTATTCACTATGAAATAAAATCTCCCGTCAAATTCAATTCCGGTGGATTGCGTCAGCCCGGTATTCATAGTGTCGATTATTGAATCAATGGCAAAAACAGAATTGATTGTAGAAATTGGTTTTTCCGGCCATCCTCCGGAAGATGCTGTCAAAGCTAAAAATAAACACATGACAATTGAAAGACAAACTACCCTTTTCATAAAACCTCCTTTTATAGCAGGAGCGCAAAGAGCGCTCCTGCTTAATTTCTTCTACTTTTTGTTTCCTATGCCGATTTTGACTTTCTTAAATCTTGCAGGTGCGGAGCCGTGGGACATTTCAGCTCTCTGTCCGGGCTGTCCCTTTCCGCAGTTTATAACTCCCCACAAATCCCAATGATTTTCATTGCATATAGCATCGCATTTTCCCCAGAATTCCGGAGTTATATCCTGATATGAGCAGTTCTTCAGCATCTTTCCCTTTTTTCCATTCTTTATCTCATATCCGATTTCGCATCCGAACTGGAAGTTTAGACGCATCTGGTCTATTGACCATGATTTGTTTGTATCCATATATACGCCGTTTTTTGTATCTTTAATTAAGTCGTCCAATTCCCATTCTCCCGGAGCAAGGGAAAGGTTGGCAATTCTAATAATCGGAATTGAAGAGAATCCCTGAGAGCGAGAGCATCCTTTTGAACGTTCGTCTCCGATTTTATGAGCCAGCTCCCTGTTTGTCATATATCCCTTGAGAGTGCCGTTCTTGACAATATCCCATCTCTGCGCCTTTACTCCATCATCATCATATCCCATTGTAGCAAGACCCAAAGGCATTGTCGTATCTGCAAAGAGGTTCACAATCGGAGAACCGTATGTGAATTTTTTGTATTTCTCAAGAGTGGCAAATGACGTTCCTGCATAATTTGCTTCATATCCCAAAACTCTGTCAAGCTCAGTTGCATGCCCCACTGACTCGTGTATCTGAAGAACCATCTGAGAGCCGCCGATTATAAGGTCAGATGTTTTCTCTTCGCATTCATCCGCAGTCAAAAGCGCTATCGCCTCTTCACGCACTCTTTCGGCATTCTGCAAAAGCTCCATCTGCTCTATGATTTCATAACCTCCGGAGTAATACTGTCCTCCGAAAGATGCAGGATAGGATCTTACCTGCATGTCATTGTTTCCCACTGACGTAACAGAGTAGCCTGCTCCGCTTCTTAAAAGGTCCTGCAGAATTTCGCTTCCCTCGGAATTGACGAACCACTTTCTTATGTTTTGAAATGACATCTCTACAGTGGAAACTTTGATTTCCGGTTTTTTTCTCAGGATTTCGTCTATACTTAGCATGAGTTCAAGCTTTTTTTCAAGAGGTATGCGGAAGGGATTCTTCAATGCGGGAGTAAACCAATGGTCTTTGTATGACGGTTCTTTCGCCCATTTGACTTTTGCCGTCTGGAGAGAGCTTGAAGCTTTTGCTATGAGAACCGCCTCTTTTGAAATCCTCTTTACCTCTTCAGAAGTAAGAGTGTCGCTGGATGCGAATCCCCAAGAGCCTTTATAAAGAACTCTTACTCCGAATCCGAGGGTTTGAGAGTAATCCGCATTCACCTTTCCGTTTCTCACATTCAAATCTTCATTCTTTGTCTCAATTATTCTGATATCTGCATAATCCGCACCAAAGTGCTTTGCAGTCTCTATTGCCAAATTTCCAAGTTTAAACATGATTCCTCCTGTCCTAAAACTCTGTTTTGCTTGTGAAATGGAAGTCCCTCACTTTCATTGCAGGGACCGAAAATCCGCCTCCGAAGCCTCCGCTCTGCACAAGAGTCTTGCTGCCGAGCATTTCGGCATTCATAAGAGTGTCCATTATTGACTGTGTGAATCTGAGATTTTTCAGTCCGTGTTTGAGCTGTCCGTTTTCAATCAGGAAAATTCCGTTTCTCGTCATTCCGGTTATGAGAGTCTTCATCGGATCAAGAATATTTACATAATGGAATTGCGTGACAAGAATTCCTTTCCGCGTTGATTTTATCATCTCTTCCATTGATTTGTCTCCCTTCTCAATGTGAAGGTTCAGAGGAAGAGGCCCATACTCGTCATCAGCTCCGAGAGAGTGCCCGGAGTTTTCCATTTTGAGCATCTCTGCGACTTTTCTGTCAGTCGGTATATCCTTAAAAACACCCTTCTCAATGAGAGAGAGCTTCTTTTTCGGAAAACCTTCAAAATCAAAAGGCATTCCTCCGATTCCCTCGATGTAAGGGTCATCGAATAGATTTATTTTTTCATCAGCGACTTTCTGTCCCAATTTCCCCGACAGAAAAGTTCTTCCCTCTGCATACCTAAGTCCGTTGAAAACAGTGTAAGAGAGAAAAGAAATAATATCCGCAACTGCGGCAGGCTCAAGAATCACAGTGTATTTTCCTGCTTCAATTGATTTTGGATTCTTTGACAGCTTTGCTTTTTTTATTGCAGTTTCTGCATCATGCATTACATTTATTTTCTTCAGGCTTGTCTGAGTGTCCTCCGACCATCCTGAAGAATTCTTTGTCTGAGCAGTGATTGAAAATGTTGCATTTGAATTTTCATTGAATGCAAACAATCCTTTTGAATTGGCTATAGCATAGACTACGGCGGTGTTAGACATTATTCCTGCGGCTGACATCTTCTCCTTAGCGCACATTTTGACTGCTGTTTTGACCATGTCTGCCCTGACCTGCGGAGCAACTTCCTCTGTGGATTTGTCATAACCTTTGCATGTTTTATATTCCTGCATCTCTGCAAGCGGAAATATCTTTTTTCCGGTCTTCTGGTTCAATGCTATCTGCTTTGCCATCTCAAGAAACTTTTTAATGTTCTTTGCTTCAAGCGAAGTCCCTGTGACGACTCCCACTTTGTCTTTGTAGACGCACCGTATGGTGAATGTGTATCTGAGGGAATCGACATTCTGCGTTATCTCATTGTTGGAAAATCTTGTCAATGCCTCCCTCTCTCCGGCAATAGAAACAGTTGTCATATCAGCATCAGATGCTTTTATGACTTTGTCTGTGAACTGATGAATCTTGCTCTTTGTAAGCATAGAATCTCCTTATTTCAAATGTTTTTTAATTTTCTTATAAAATCCCGGGAAGAGACCGCACCCTCCCGCACAAAATCAATGTTTCCGCCGAAGACACGCACCACTGTCGAAGGAACGCTTGCTTTTGACAAAGCGCCGAATATTGAGACTTCAGGCAGTTTTTTGTGTGCCTCTCTCTCATCAATTATGATTTTCTCTCCCGACAGATTCAAAGATGTCACTGCAATGGGTTTTCCGGCTTTCAGTAAAAGCTCTTGAAGTCTTTTGTCAGCAGGGACCCTGAATGATGCCAGAGAATCCTTCATAAGCATATTGTGAAGCATTCTCCGCGGAGAAGCAATTAAAGTCAATGGCCCGGGCAAAAATGCATCAGCAATGATTTCAAGAGTCTTTGATTTTCTGAAAAACATATAAACCCATTCCACTGAAGGAAAGAATAGCGCAAAGGGCTTGCTTTTGTCTCTTTTCTTCAGATCAAAGATTCTTTCAATGCCTTCAAAATTGTCATACAGCACTCCCATTCCATTGACAGTGTCTGTGGGGAATCCTATGATTTTTCCTTTTTTTAAAAGATCGACCGCAGATTCTGTATTAATTCCAGCCATCTCTCATCTTCTTGATTTTCTTCTCCAAATCTTCGTCATTTACAGCAAACATTTCAGCAGCGAAAATTGCGGCATTCTTTGCTCCGCTCTTGCCTATTGTAAATACTGCGACAGGGACTCCTGCAGGCATCATCACGGATGCATATAAAGAGTCGACGCCTTTTAGCGGAGATGAGTCTATTGGAACTGCGAGAATTGGAAGAATGGATTGGGAGGCGACCACGCCTGCAAGATGAGCCGCAAAGCCGGCTCCGCAGATTATCGCTTTGAATCCGTTTTCTTTTGCATTAACAGCGAAATCTTTGACTTTATCAGGGTTTCTGTGCGCTGACATAACAAATGTCTCAAAAGGAATTCCGAAATCCTTCAATGTAATCTCTGCAGATGACATTGTCTCTCTGTCGGAATCCGAACCCATCAGTATCGCTACTTTTCCTTCCATCACTCCTCCAGTCTGTTTATGTATTCAATCATTTCAAATTGATCAGCACTGCTCTCTATGTTTAAAGAATCGCTTATGTCTGTTATTCTTTTAAGAACAGTATAAACGAATCCGAAGCTGTCTCTCTTTATTTCATTTGTCAAGCCGAGCTTGTGAATGGAATTTGATTTGACTGCATCTCTTATTGCATAGAGAGGAAATGATGAATATTTGGAAACAAATTTTCTGTACTCTCTTGCACAGCTCTCCGGCTCATCCCTGAAATACATCAAAGAAACAAAAATGGAGAAATTATTTTCCGAATCGAATTCATTTGAAACATCCAAATAGTGTTTTGCCGAATCTTTTTGATCAAAGACAAAAAATGTATAGGATAATCCGCCTGTTATATCTATTGAATCCGGAAAATCCTTATAATCATTTAAAAATTTTGCATGCGCCTTTGAAAAATCTTTCTCTTTGACATAGACCCATCCGTCCTCTGACAGGGGATCTATGATTGAGCACGAAAAAAGCGCAATCAATAAAAGAAATGTCAGAACAGTTTTGCTATTTTCCATAATATTTTTTTTGATTTTACAAAATAAATTCCCGCAGGCAGATTTTCAAATGATATAGAATTTTCCTTTGCATTTAAAATAAACCTTCCGCTCTTATCAAAGAGCTTTGCGTTATTATCGCTGATTTCAAGAACCGAACTTGTGAGCAGTATGCTCTTTTTTGAAATTTCATCCGCAGAAGGATTCTTTACTCTGTTGTTTTCTACTATCCTGTAAACGCCTTTTTGTGATATCGTGAATTCTATTTTATCATCGAATGCTTCAACCGGGCGCGGAGATTCATTGCAGTATACCGCGACATGCTCTGCATTCTCATGTGGAATTGAAATTTCAATCTTGCTGTCTGACGGAGATATTATTTTGCCATTGTCAAAAAACAATACGAAATTATCTTCTCCGGACATCTGCACTGTGCCATTGTAAACAACAAGAGACCTGTCTGAGAGAGACCTTAAAGCGACATCTCTTTTAAATGCGTAACTCTCTCCGTTTTTTTCTCCGTAGGCAGTGATTGAATATAAGCCGGATTTTTCTGCAGAGAACTCTGTAAAAATTAAATTCCCCTTTTCAAAGAAATTCAGATTTTCATTCACCAAAAGAGAGGATAGTGTTATTGAATCAAGAGAAAATGTGTCATTCAGAAGAATCATGGAATAAAAAACTATATTTGAAGCTCTGTCAAAATCAATTGTTTTTATTGCTATCGGTTGCTCAAAGAGAGATTCCGGCTTTGGATAGCCCCAGCCGTATTCATTGTCATACCCTGCATCTCCGAGGTCGATTGAACCGTCAATCATCAGATTGACTATCTCATCCACAGTTGAGTATCCAAGAGAGTACAAGAGTGCCGCAAGGGCGCTGAGGTGAGGCGTTGAAAATGAAGTGCCTTCCATAAAATAAAGATAAAAATCATTTACATTTGCTCCGCTTTCCGTTTGCTCCGGCATCGGGCAGAGGATTCCTCCCTCATCATCTCCGTCTCCGTTTATGTCCTGATAGACAACTCCCCCGGGAGATACAAAGTCGAGATTCGTTCCATACTGCGAATAGTAAGTGCGATCAAAATAAAAATCCACTGCTCCGACAGAGACTGCCTCTTCAAACCCTGCAGGATATGAGAGCAGTGATACTCCGTCATTTCCGGATGCGGCAAGAACCATAACATTGCTGTTTCTTGCATCGATTATAGCAGAATGGAGTATGTCCCATCCGTTTGAGTCGCCTGGCTCTCCTCCCAATGAAAGATTTAAAACTTTGCATCCATTGGCAACTCCGTACTCTATCGCATCAAGGATGTCTGTAAGGTTTCCGGATCCTGTTTCGTCAAGCACGCGAAGAGGCATTATTGAAACATTATCTATGATTCCGGCAGTTGAGAGGGAATTGTTGATTGTTGCGGCAATGACGCTTGTCACTGCAGTTCCGTGGCCGTTCATATCATTCGGATGAGAATCGTCAGAGACAAAGTCATACCCTTGGACGAAATTAACTCCTTCAAAATCAGAGTACATCTCATATTCATTTGTTGCAGATACTACGAGACCCTGTTCATCTGACGGAATCGCGAAATTTTCAAATGCAATGCCAGTGTCGAGAACTCCGATTATTACAGACAAACTTCCGACGACTCCCCTGTCGAGAATATATGAAAGGTTGTAATGGTCTTCGCTTAAAGACCATTGGTATGAAAAATATGTGTCATTTGGAGTGTACAGAGAATGAAGTTTCGGCTCTCTGTATATTTTGGAAGCATCGGGATATGACATTTTTATCTTTTCAAAGTCGGAATCAATAACAATAAAATTATATTTTGTGTTTGATTTTATGAATCCTTCAGTTTTTCTTTCAGGCAGAGGGCCTTTGAATTCAACAATATACCTCTCGGCAGAGAGAGAAAGGAAGAATGTCAAACAAAGTAAAAGTATGAAATTCCTCATAATATATGATATTAACATAAAAAACAAAAGAATTCAATAAGAGAACAGATTAATTAATAATCTTTTTAGAGTACAAGAATGCTCTTAGAATACTCAGCGCCCTCTGATTTTCCCTTAATAAAGAAAATGCCTCTGCTTACTTTTCCCTTAAGGTCGTTTCTTCCCTGAATGAGAGTCATAATTTTTCTTCCGTTTATGTCAAAAAGAACAGGGTCGATTATTCCGGATATGTAAAGATTCTTGTCATAATAAACTGCCGCAGGCGATGATGCGGAGACCTTCTGCGTTAATGGCAGATTCTTTTCTTTTGAATTTGATGTGCCGTCCCACTCAAGGGGGTTAAACCAAAGGTTTGAAGTAAAATACTGCATATATGTATAAAACAAAACTGATGATATGTCAGACAGGTAGATTTTTTCTATGCAGTATCCGAAGAAGAGCGTGCGGTGCATTATTCCCTGATGCGACAATGCCACAAGATTATTTGCCTTTGTCTTTGTTGAAATGAAATAGTAAGTTGAATCAACATGCGTCCCTCTTAAATAAGGCCTTATGTTGTCAACATTCGAACCGACAGTCGGAGCGTATAATGAACACACTTTTGTTGCCGCATGTCCGTAAAAGTATCCGTCCGCATTTGCATAATAAACTCTTGAGTCAAGCGAACTTCCGAGGTAGTCAACCCTCAATCTCAATGACATGAATGTGTTTTCCGATAAAATGTTG
>Ga0074195_1002232_pt1 | contig 22630 bp, 26 predicted proteins | sample EPASupsiteHSE623_FD_64525 | JGI IMG/M metagenome (GOLD analysis project Ga0074195, IMG submission 64525) | Bioremediated contaminated groundwater from EPA Superfund site, New Mexico - Sample HSE6-23 | ecosystem: Environmental > Aquatic > Deep subsurface > Groundwater > Contaminated ...
CGCGGGGGGCGGGGGGGGATGATCCCCCCCGGACCCCCTGAATAAGGGGGGGCAAACGTGGGAAGGGACGGCGGATGGGCGCGGAAGAACGCCGTGAAGAGATCCCCTGGCTGTTCCGTGAACGCCCCCGAATCCCCTGGATAGACGGGGGTAATGGGGGCGCAAAGTGACTACAGACGGGCGCGAAAGTTCGGTGAAAGCTGGCAGAACGACCGCCAGAGCCGTGAACGCCTGCCTTTCCGTCCGGGAGGGTCCGGGAGGGGGTGACCCCCTCCCGGCCGCCGGAGGCGCTATGAACAGACCCTAGCCCTTGGCCAGTCCGGCCTCGATTTCGCGCAGCATGTCCGGATGGGGCTCGTAGCCGGTCTCGCGGGAACGCCCGGCCAGTTCCCTGGCCTTGGCAAAATCCCCGCGCTCCATGGCGACCAGGGCCAGATTGTTGATGGCCGGGCCGAACATGGGCTCGATCTCCAGGGCCTTGGCGCTGTGGAACTCCGCGCCCTCGTAATCGCCCTTCATGAACAGCGCGCTGCCCAGGGTGGCCAGCGCCTGGACGTACTTGGCGTCGATCTTGACGGCCCGGCGCAGGGATTTTTCCGCCTTGTCCACGTCGCCGCGCTGCAGATGCACGAAGCCGATGTTGCCGTAGGGCACGGCGAAAAGCGGCCGCACCCGGCAGGCCTTCTCGTTCCACTCCAGACAGCCGTCGAGGTCGCCCTTGTTCATGGCCAGTCCGCCGAGCTGCACGTAAGCCTCGGCCAGACTCGGCGAACACTCGATGGCCTGATGGAACTCGGCCTCGGCCTCGATGAGCCGGCCCTTGGCCACGTAGGCCGTGCCCAGGTTGTAATGGGACACGCCGCAGCCGGGATTGCCCTGGAGGCGCTTTTTGAGCTCGTCGATGAATTCGTCGGGAGTGCGGGCGGTGTAGTCCATGAAACATCCTTCTCGTATTATTTTGCCGGCCCAAGGTCGGCTTCGATGCCTTCCCTGGCCAGCAGTTCCCGGTGCCATTTGCAAAAGGCGTACATGCCCCGATGCCGCTCGGAACCGCTCATGGCGCCCATGCACAACTCCCAGGCGCCCTTGGCGAACTCCTCGGACGCGCCGGGCACGGCGGCCAGAAACTCGGCGACGAGCTGCTGGCCGGTGCGGCGCGAGGCGTCCTCGCGCAGATCAAGCGGGTCCATGGGTTCCTGGAAGGGGTCCCAGGCGTCGTAGCCGATCTTGTCGATGAACTTGCGCCGGCGGGGCTTGAGCTTGTCGTAGATGGCCCGCTTGAGTTCGGCCAGTTCCTCGGGGGTGTGCGCCATTACTTGTCCTCCGCCCCGCCCGGAGGGCCGTCCGGGCCGGGGAGCACCCAGGTGTTGGCGCCGCTGGCGCAGGCCGAACAGGCCGACGATCCGGCCGTCTCGCCGCAGGAGCCGCACGAGGAAGCGCCAAAAGGCGAAGCCGGCGGCACAGCCGACGCCGGCGCAACGGCCGGCTCCGGCAGCTTCACCATGTCGTCCTCGGTGAGGATGCCGAGGTATTCCTCGTCAAACTCCGTGACAAGGGCCAGGGACACGGGAATGAGCATCTCGCCCATGAGCGGCAGCCTGGTCGGCAACGCCGCCACCACGTCCTGGGACAGGGCCATGAGCCGGTCCTGGAGCTTCTCGATCCTGACCGTGGGATAGCGGCCGCCCGGGGCAAAGGCGCTCTCGCCGCAGGTGCGGGCCTCGCCGGCGATTTCCACGGGCACGCCGTAGAGCCGGCAGGTGACCGGCCGGAAGGCGTAGAGCGCGCAACGGTCGTCGTCGCCAAGAAGCGGGCAGCGGATGCGTTCCCGGGCCATGCTCTCCAGAATTTCCCGGGTGGAGACGCCCTGCTCGTCGGCGCGGAAGGCCTTGCGTTTGAGCTTGTAGTGTTCCCGGTCGGCCCGGTTGGCCCGCTCCAGGACGGCGTCGCGCGCCGGACCGGGAGGATAGGCCTTGTTGAACTGGTGGTTGAGGTACAGCGCCTCGATAAAGGTCAGGTCGAACAGGGCGTGGCAGCAGTCGCTGCAGCCCTGTTCGCAGGCGACCATGCCGGGGCAGGCTTCGGCGACCTTGGCAAAGGCGGCGTCGGCCTCGGCGGCAATGGCCTCGTAGCGGGCAAAGGCGGGGGAAAAATCCAGATCCATCGGCAGACTCCGGCGGCCCGGGCCCTGCCCCCGCCGGCGGCCCTGCGCAGGGTCATTCGGCCCGGGCCGGAGACGGCAGCGGGAGCGGACGGCTGCCGCCCGCTCCCGCTGCCGGTTAGTTTTTTGAAATCGTTATTCTTCTTCGACGATGATGGCGTCCTGATTGCAGACTTCGACGCAGGACTCGCAGCCCAGGCATTCTTCCATATTGACGGCCACGGCCTTGCCGCCCCGCATCTCGTACACTTCCACCGGACAGACGTCCGCACATTCGCCGTCGCCAATACACTTGGCGGCATCCACGATAACCCGATATCCCATGACAAACCTCCGGCAACGGCCCTGTCAACCGCATTTATGCTGACATAACGAAGAGTTGGATAGGCATCCCCAAGGCGGTCAAAAGAGTACAGGCAGGCTTAGCCCCCGGCCGGTTCCGTGTCAAGGGAGGGGCGGCGCACCCGGCGGCAGAAGAATATTCACCCTGCCGGGCTCCGTTCCAGTCCCCATGTAACCGGGAGCCTGTCCCTCCGTCCGCCCATCCCCCTTAATAAATGCGACTTTTTTCTTACTTGCAACGCTAAAGTTCCTGAGGGAGTCGGCCGATAAGTGTGATACAGCCATAATCCAACCTCTCACCAGCGATGTCTGAAAGCCAGGAAAGGCCATGGGCAAGCTCACCTATCTGCGCCCGCGACGCGGCGACGTGCATCCGGTTCTGGTGCTGCTCACATCGCACAGACTCGATTGTTTTCTCGTCTGCATCCGTTGCCTGGAGCGCTTCACCGACCTGGAACGGTTCAAGCACATCTATATTGTGGCCAATGCCCTGGGGACGGAGCATCTGGCCCTGGCCAAGGGCTTCGTGGCCCGCCACGAGAATGCCACCCTGGTCGAACGCGGCCCCCGGGGGCTGGCGCCGGCCGTGCTTGCCGTGCAAAATGAACTCCTCGCCGGCCATCTCAATGACGTCGTCATCAAGATGGACGAGGATCTTTTCGTCACACCCCACTGGCTCGACCACCTCCTCGAAGGCTATGCCGACCATGCCGACCGTTCCGACGTGCCGCTGGTCGTGCCGCTGACGCCCATCAGCCCGCCCGGACGCCAGGTGCTGGGCCGCTTCCTGCGCGTGGCCTATCCCAGCGAGCATCACATGTATTCCGGGCCGCCCGTCGAGGAAAACTGGATTTACCACCGCTGGATGTGGGAAAAGATCACAAGCGAGAACCTGATCGACATCTACCTCCGCACGGCTCCGAAAAAGTATGCCTACGTCCGCCATCTGACCACCAATTGCGTCATCCTGGACAAACGCGCCCTGCGCCTCGTGCTGCCGTTTGCCACCCAGCGCGCCGCAGACCAGCCCGTTTCCGACATGGCGGCCTTCAACAACGCCCTGCAGGACCACGACATGCGGGTGGCCGTGCTTGGCCGCAGCATCGCCCACCACTACAGCTTTTCCCAATGCGAGGACTATCTGCGTTCGCATCTGCCGCTGGACAAAGTCTGGCGCTACCTGCGCGACGTTCCCGCCGCCCCGGCGGCCGGCGGCCGCTGCCGCCTGGGCGGCTCCGGCCACCCCGAACTGACCCTGCTGCGGGCCGGCGGCTGACCGGGCGGGACGCGCCGTCCCGCCCGGCCCGAAACGCCGCGCGTTTCCCTCCGCGTTCCGGACTCCGGCCTTGCGCCCAAGGGCGGCCCTTGGGCTTCGCGACGCCGGGGCGGCGGCCGCAGCCTGTCCGGCCGGCCCCGATCAGCCGAGGCCCATGCGGGCGTAGTAGCCCCGGCCGCCCCGCTCGATCATGACCAGGATCGTGCGGTGCATGCGGTTGATGTACACGGCCCGGGTGAAATCCGCCTCGCTGCCGAGCTTTTCCCCACCGATCTGCACCAGGGCGTCCCCCGGGCGCAGCCCCAGCCGGGCGGCCGGCGATCCCGGCGTCACCGCGCCGACCTTCACCCCCCGGTCGAATTCCACGGCAATGCCCCAGCGCTCCCCGGCAACCCGGGCCGCGTCCCGGTCCGTGAAGGCCGCCGGCTCGGCGGAAAACCGTTCGTCCCGGCCGTCGCGGCGCACGAGCAGGGCCAGGGTCTCGCCCACCGTCGACGTGCGCAGCGCCCCCAGATACTGGTCCTTGTCGTCGAGTTCCGTGCCGCCCACGGCCAGCAGCAGATCGCCCGGCCGCACGCCGGCCCGGGCGGCCGGCGAACCGGGCGCCGCCTCGGTCACGAGCATGCCGCGCGGCCGGTCAAGACCGAAATACCGGGCCGTGCGGGCGTCCACGTCCTGGCCGGTCAGGCCGAGCCAGGCCGGGGTCACCCGGCCGCCGCCCACAAGCTGGGCCACCACCCGGCGGGCCTTGTTGATGGGGATGGCAAAGCCGATGCCCTCGGCTTCCGCCTGGATGGCCATGTTGATGCCGACGACCTCGCCGGCCAGATTGACCAGCGGCCCGCCGCTGTTGCCGGGATTGATGGCCGTGTCGGTCTGGATCAGGTCGGCGTAGGCCCCGCCCTCGTGCTTGAGCGAACGCCCGACAGCCGACACCACGCCGGTGGTCACGGTGTTGGTGTAGCCAAAGGGATTGCCGATGGCGATGGCCGTCTCGCCGATCATGATGTCGTCGGAATCGCCCATGGCCGCCTGGGGCAGCTTGTCGCCCCCGTCGGCCAGCCGCAGCACGGCCACGTCGAAATCCGGGTCCGAGCCGACCAGGGCGGCGTCAAGCACCCGGCCGTCCAGGAGCCGGGCCTTGATGGACGTCCCGCCGGCGATGACATGGGCATTGGTCAGCACCAGCCCCTTGGCCCCGTCGATGATGACGCCAGAGCCCAGGCTTTCCTGGGTCTGGCGTTCGGGGCCGCGGCCGTTTGGCCCGAGAAACTGGCGGAACAGCTCGTCTTCAAAAAAAGGGCCGGCATTGCGACGCCGGTCCACCGTCCGGGCCGAGGTGATGTTGACCACGGCCGGGGCCACGGCCCGCACGGACGTGACCACCGGCGTCAGCCGCGCCTCCCGCCCGGCGGCCCTGGCGGCCGGGGTCCAGGCGAGGCACAGGATGCAACCCAGGACCCACGGGGCGAATCGTCCCATAGTCATGTCTCCTTCTTGGAAAAACGGTGCAACAAGACGCGTTCCCGGCTCCCCGGCCCAGGCGCCGGCCGGGCGCGTCGCGCAACGGCCGGCGCGCCAAGGGCCGGAAAGCGGTCGCCGAAGAAACGCCGGCAGGGCGGCGTCAGTTGATGGGGATGCGGCGATGCAGGCGTTCGGGGCGGACCTTGGGCACGGCAACGACCAGCAGGCCGTCCTTCATCACGGCCGTGATCTCGGCCCGGGCCACGCCCCGGGGCAGGGGGAAACGCCTGGCAAACGGGCCGTAGCTGCGCTCCAGCATCTGATAGAGCCCGCCGTCGGCCTCTTTCTCAAAATGCCGTTCGCCGGCAACGACAAGATAGCGCCCCCGGATCTCCACGGTCACGTCCCGGCGCTCCACGCCCGGCAGTTCCAGGGTGACGCGATACTCCGCAGGCGTTTCGACCATGTCGGCCACCGGTTGCCAGACATAGGCGCATTCCTTGGCCCCGGACGATTCCTCGACCATGCGCTCCGCGTCGCGGCCCAGTTCGGACAGGGCCATCCAGGGAGTCCAATGCAGCTTGGCCATGGCGGCTCCTTGGCCGGGAACGGTTTCCCGGCCGGCGCTTATTTCGCCGTATCCTTCGCCGAGCGCCTGCCGGCGTCCCAGTCGGCCCGGCCGACGGCTTCCTCGACCAGCATGATGGGGATGTCGTCGCGCACGGGATACACCACGCCGCAGGCCGGGCAGGCAAGCCCTTCCCCGGCGCCGAGCGGCGCAAGCGCCCCTTTGCACTTGGGGCAGGCCAGGATGGTCAGCAGATCGGGATGGATGCTCACAAGCGATCTCCTTTGCGAGAGTGTGGGCAAGAGATAGCCAAATCGGGGACGGCGCGCAATGGCGGTTCACAAGTTCGCGGCCGCAGGCTACACAGCCGCATGGCACTTATTGATCTGCACACCCATTCCACCGCTTCCGACGGCACCCTGTCCCCGGCCGATCTCGTGGCCGAGGCGGCCAGGGAGGGGCTGGCCGCCGTGGCCCTGACCGACCACGACACCCTGGCCGGACTGCCCGAGGCCCGGCAGGCCGGAGAGCGCCTGGGCATCGACGTCATTGCCGGCGTCGAACTGTCCGTGGCCGACGGCGACCGCAGCGTCCACCTGCTGGGCCTGTTCCTGCCCGACCGGCCCGGCCCCCTGGCCGAGGCCCTGGCGGACCTGCGCGAAAAACGCCACGGCCGCAACCGGCGCATCCTGGAAAAACTCAAAACCCTCGGCATCGCCATTCCCTACGAAGCCGTCACAGCCCTGGCCGGCGGGACGGTCGGCCGGCCCCATATCGCCCGGGCCATGCTGGACGCCGGGGCGGCGACCAGCCTCAAGGAGGCCTTCACCCGCTACCTCGGCATCCACGGCCGGGCCTACGTGCCCAAGGACAAGCTGGCCCTGCCCGAGGCCATCGCCCTGCTCCACGCCGAGGGGGCCCTGACCTCCCTGGCCCATCCCTACATGCTGGGCCTTGGCGGCACGGCCCTGATTGAGACGGCAAAGCGCTACCGCGACGCCGGGCTCGACGCCGTCGAGGCCCTGTATACCGAACACTCCCAGGCCCAGACCCTGGAATATCTGGCCCTGGCCCGACGCCTCGGGCTGGCCGTATCAGGCGGCTCGGACTTCCACGGCGCGGTCAAGCCCGAGGTGAAGCTCGGACGCGGCCGGGGCGGCCTGCGCGTGGACATCGCCGTCCTCGACGTGCTGCGGGCCAGACGCATCCGCCCCCGGGACCAGGAAAGGTCCGCCTGCCGTGAAAAAGGACTTGACCGGCAGAGCAACCCGATATAAATGGAGCCTCTTCCCTATCGGAGGTCAATACCCATGTACGCAATCATTATGGCTGGCGGCAAGCAATACAAGGTCCAGGAAGGGGCCACCATCACCGTGGACCTGCTTTCGGCCGAGGCCGGCGCGGAATATGTTCTGGACAAGGTGCTGCTGGTCGGCGGCGCCGAAGTCAAAGTGGGCGAACCGTTTGTCCCGGGCGCGGCTGTCACCTGCGAGGTGGCCGGACACGTCAAGGGCAAAAAAATCGTCGTATTCCACAAGCGCCGTCGGCAGGATTCGCATAAAAAGCAAGGCCATCGCCAGAGCTACACCCAGCTCACGGTGAAGTCCATCCAGGCCTAGTCCCATACTTTCAAGGAGTCCGACATGGCACATAAAAAAGCGGGCGGCAGCTCCAGAAACGGCCGCGACAGCGCCGGACAACGGCGCGGCGTCAAGCGTTTCGGCGGTCAGCAGGTCCTGGCCGGCAACATCATCGTGCGCCAGCTCGGCACCAAGTTCCACCCCGGCGACGGCGTGGGCATGGGCCGCGACTACACCCTGTTCGCCCTGGTGGACGGCGTGGTGAAATTCGAGAAGTACGAGCGCAACAAAAAGGTCAAGACCCGCGTGCTGGTCGTTCCGGCCGTCGGCTCCGAGACCACCCAGTAGCATCCGCCTCGCGGATACGTTTTTTCGCCAGGGGCGAGGGGTCCATCCCTTCGCCTCTTTTTTTGGCGCGGCCGGGTGGCCGCTGTTTTTCCAGCCAGCCGTCCTGCCTTGCGGTTGCCCTTTGGTCCGCCGGCGCGTAATTTCTGCAAGACGCGACCATCTGCCCTAAACGCCAGGGCCGCGCAGCCGATAGGTATACAGTACGGAGGGTCCATGGCCGAACAGGGGCACAAAGCCAACATCATCATCAAGCGGGTCAAAAAGGTCCAGGCCGGCGCGCACGGCGGGTCCTGGAAGGTGGCCTACGCCGACCTCGTGACCGCCATGATGGCCTTTTTCCTGCTCATGTGGCTGCTCAACATGGTGCCGCAGGAAAAAAAGGAACAACTGGCCTCCTATTTCAACGAGTTCAGCCTGTTCAAAAACCCGCCGCCCTCGTCCCAGCCCCTGGATTCCGGCGGCATCGGACCGCCCGCCGCCCTGGTCGGGGCCAAGGCCGAACGCCCCGACGTGACCGTGGACCGCGACGGCGAGCACCTCTCCGGCGGCCCCGGCGACAAGGAAGGCGAGGCCAAGGCCAAGGCCCTGGAGCAGCAGCTTGAGGCGCAGCTCGAAAAGCTCGTCCCGGATCTGGCCGACCAGGTCTCGGTCAGCCAGGACAAGGACAAGGTCCGCATCGAAATCATGGACAAGACCGACCATCCCCTGTTCGATCTCGGCGGCGTCACCCTGCTGCCCGACGCCCAGCGGGTCCTGGCCGCCGTCACCGACGTCCTGAAAAAGGAAGGCGTCAAGCTGGCCGTCGAGGGCCACACCGACGCCTACCGCTATTCCGGGACCTACACCAACTGGGACCTCTCGGCCGGCCGCGCCCTGTCGGCCCGGCGGCTGGTGGTGCAATACGGCTTCCCCCAGGGGAACATCTCCGAGGTGACGGGCTTTGCCGAAACCAGGCCCTACGTGCCCGGCAAGCCCTACGACCCCAAAAACCGGCGCATCAGCCTGCTCGTCTTCCGGCCGCCCCAGCCCGGCGACAAGCCGGCCGGCGGCAAGTCGGGCGCTTCCGGCAACGCCGCAGGCGGCGCCCAAACCGGCCCGACCGATCCGGCGTTCGTGCCGGGCCAGACCCCGGACGTTGGCCAGGTCTTGGAAAAGCAGATCGACAACCTCTACGACAAATCGACCGAGGGCCAGTTCTAACGGCACCGGTGGTTTCATGGCGAGGCTATGTTCGCAATACTCGGCGTCATCATTGTTATAGGCTGCATCCTCTCCGGATTCATCCTGGAGAAGGGCAACTTCGACCTGCTTTTGTCGGCGGCCCCCCCGGAACTGCTGATGATCGGCGGCGGCGCCCTTGGCGCGCTGGTGCTCAGTTCCCCCAAGGACGTCCTGGGGTCGATCTTCAAGTCCATCGGCTCCATTTTCGGCCCCATGATCACCAGCAAGGAATACTACCTGGACCTGCTGATCACCCTGTCGGGGCTGTACATGAAGATCCGCCGCGAGGGGCTGGTGGCCATTGAAAAAGACGTCGAGCGCCCGATGGAGAGCCCCATCTTCAGCAACTTCGCCGCCAACAAGCGCAACAAGGAAGTGCTGGCCTTTATCTGCGACACCATGCGGATTTTTTCCACGGTCAACATCGAGGCCCACGAGTTCGAGTCCATCATGGACGCGGACATCGAGGCCACCGTCCATGAGGCCCTGGTCCCGGCCCACAGCATCGGCAAGGTGGCCGACTCCCTGCCGGGCCTTGGCATCGTCGCCTGCGTGCTCGGCGTCGTCATCACCATGGGCAAGATCAACGAACCGGCCGAAGTGCTTGGCCACAGCATCGGCGCGGCCCTGGTCGGCACGTTTCTCGGCGTGCTCGGGGCCTACGGCTTCGTCGCCCCCGTTGGCACCAATATCGAGCACCGGGCCAAGGAAACGGAATCCATCCTGCTCGTGGCCAAGGCGTCGCTGACCGCCTTTGTCGGCGGCAACCCGCCCCCGGTGGCCCTGGAAGCCGGCCGCCGGGCCATCCCCATCCACAAGCGCCCGACTTTCGAGGAACTGGAGCAGGCCATCAAGGTCAGCAAGGGCAAATAGCCGGCCGCCCGTCGGCCGGATGCCGCAACGGCCAGGGGCCGGGGAGAGCGAATGCCCTCCCCGGCCCCTGGCTTTTTCCGGGCGGACCAGACGCCCGCCCGGGCAATGCGCGGCAGCCGCCTGCGGGCCAAGGCCCCGACGCCCGGGACAATGCGGCCGGCGGCGGCCCGGCTCCAGGAAAACAGGATCAGCGGGAATGCTTCGCAGGCGTGGCGAAGGCAGGCGGGACGGCTCACTCAGGCCGGGGGACGGACCTCGACCCGGTTGCGGCCGCCGCTTTTGGCCTGATACAGCGCCGCGTCCGAGGCGGCGAGCAGCGCCTCGGGCTCAAGGTCCATATTGGGGACCACGCCCGAAATGCCGATGCTGACGGTGACCACGCCGGCCACCGGGGAGCTGGCGTGCTCGATGGCCGCCGCCCGGATGTTGCTGCGGATGAGTCCGGCGATGGACAGGGCCCCGGCCAGATCGGTGCAGGGCAACAGCACGACGAATTCCTCGCCGCCGTAGCGGGCCTCGAAATCCCCGGGGCGCTTGAGGGCCTCGCCGATGGCCTCGGCCACCCGGCGCAGGCACAGGTCGCCCTGGAGATGGCCGTAGGTGTCGTTGTAGTTCTTGAAACAGTCGATATCGATCATCAGGGCCGAAAGCGGCGTGCCGTCCCGGCGCGAACGCAGCCATTCCTTGCGAAAGACGTCCTCGAAACAGCGCCTGTTGGGCACGCCGGTCAGGCCGTCCTGGTTGGAGAGCTGCTCGAACTTGCGGGTCAGGGCTTCCAGTTCGCGTTCCCGGGCCTTGCGCTGGTCCATCTCCTCCTTGAGGCGAAGGGCCGAGCGCACCCGGGCGCGCAATTCCATGCTGTTGACCGGCTTGGCCAGAAAATCCATGGCCCCGGCCTCGAAGGCCCGTTCCAGATTGCCGGCCTCGTCCTTGACCGTGACAATGATGATGGGGATGTCGCGCAGCCTGGAATCGGCCTTGATGAGCCGGGTGGCGTCGATGCCGTCCATGTCCGGCATGACCACGTCCATGAGGATGAGGTCCACGTCGGAGACGCCGTACTGGCGGCAACGGTCGTCGAGCAAGGCCAGCGCCTCTCCGGCGGAGCCGGCGCTCAGGGGCTCCACATAGCCCGCGCCCTTGAGGATGGTGGAAAGAAGCAGGCGCGAAGAGTCGGAGTCGTCCACGATCAGGATATTCATGCCGATCCCGGTGACACACGTTGAAAACCGTTTCGCGTCGAGGGCGAAAACGTCGGCCGGCCCCGGCCGCCGGCCCTGCCGCAAGCATCCATGACAGGACGGATCATGCCGCATCGTACAAAAAAAGCAACCGTCAACCAACAGGCAAAAGGCGCTCGGCCAGCCGGGCCATGGTATCGCGATCCGTGAAATCGAACCGCAGCGGCGACAGCGTGATATAGCCCTGGGTCAAAAGCGCCCGGTCGGTGTCCGGGGACAGGGCCTCGGGCGGGATGACGCCGGTGAGCCAGTGGTAGTCCCGGCCGCGCGGGTCCTGCCGGGTGACGTACCAGTCCTTGTACACGGCCGGGGTCGGCGGACAGATGCGAAGCCCCAGGGCCTGCTCCACCGGGCGGGCCGGGAAATTGAGGTTGAGCACGCAGCGCGGCGGCACGGCCTCCCAGGGGCGGCCGGCCAGAAACCCGGCCACATAGCGGCCCTGTCCGGTCTGATCCTTCGGGGCGTAGTCGTCGCCGGAGACGGCCACGGCCGGAAAGCCCATGAGCGCCCCTTCGGTTGCGGCCGAAACCGTGCCGGAATAGAGGATGTCCACGCCCACGTTGGGGCCGGCGTTGATGCCGGACACCACCACGTCGGGCGGTTCCTGCATCAGCGTGGTCAGGGCGAGCTTGACGCAGTCGGCCGGGGTGCCGGAAACGCCCAGGCCCGAAAAGCCGTTTTCCCGAAATTCCTTGACCCGAAGCGGCGCGGCAATGGTGATGGCGTGCCCCACGGCCGATTGTTCGGAAATGGGGGCCGCGACCAGGACGTCGTGGCCGGCGGCGACAAGGGCCTTGTACAGGTCGCGGATGCCGACGGCCTGGATGCCGTCGTCGTTGGTCAGCAAAATACGCATGGGTTCCTCCGATGCCGGGGCGCTGCGCGCCCGGCGCACTATGCCCAAGCCCGCCGGGATTGACAACCGCCCCGGCCCCGGGCACCTTCCGGTTTCCATCAACCAGGGCGACGCCGCAGTGATCCAAAAAACACAATTCGTCAAAGACCTCGTTCCCGGCCAGCCGACGGCCGAAATCTTCTGTCTCGCCGCCGCCCGCCTCGGCCAGGCGAAAAACGGGCCGTTCTGGACCCTGGCCCTGGAAGACGTGTCCGGCCAGATCGAGGCCAAGATCTGGAGCCCGGCCGCCCAGGCCTATGCCGATCTGGCCCCGGGCCAGTTCGTGCTCGTCGAGGGCATGGTCGGCTCCTACCGCGACCGGCCCCAACTCAACATCGACCGGCTGCGCGTGCTGCCGGCGGAAGAGTTCGCCCCGGATCTGGCCCAGTTCGTGGCCTCCAGCGACGAGCCGCCCGAGGGCCTGCTGGAAAAGCTGGCCGAGCTGTGCCGGGCGGAAATCGCCCACGCCCCCTGGCGCAAATTCACGGCCAAGGTGCTGTCCCACGCCGATTTCCGCGACAGGATGCTGGAAGCGCCCGGGGCCAAAAGCGTCCACCACGCCTACCGGGGCGGCCTGCTGGAACATACGCTGTGCGTCTGCCGGCTGGTGCTTGCCATCTGCGACCGCTACCCGGCCCTGGACCGCGACACGTTGCTGGCCGCCGCCGTGTGCCACGACATCGGCAAGGCCTGGGAGCTGACCGCCGGTCCGGCCCGGGACTACACCGACGCCGGGCGGCTGCTCGGGCATATCGTGCTGACGCTCGAACTGGTCGAACCGCTGCTCAAGAAATCCGGCGTCGAACCGGAACTGGCCCTGCACTTCAAGCACATCCTGGCGGCCCACCACGGCGAATACGAATACGGTTCGCCGCGCCGGCCCAAGACGGCCGAAGCCTTCATCCTGCACTTCGCCGACAACATCGACGCCAAGATGAACCAGATCTTCGGGGCGTTCGAAACCGACGCGCCGGGCCAGTGGTCGCCCTACGTGCGCACCCTCGAGCGCTATCTCTACAACCCGCCGCGCACCCCGCACGCCGTCCCGGAGAAGGCCCCGAAAAGCCGGGAGAAGGATGCCCACCAATGTTTATTACCTTTGAAGGCGTAGAAGGTTCGGGCAAATCCACCCAGATCGGGCTGTTGCGCCAGGCCCTGGAGCGCGCCGGCCGGACCGTGGTCGTCACCCGCCAGCCCGGGGGCTGCGAACTGGGCAAGACCCTGCGGGCCATCCTGCTGTCGCCGGCCACGAAAAATCTGGACTACCGGGCCGAACTGTTCCTCTATCTGGCCGACCGGGCCCAGCATGTGGCCGAGATCATCCGGCCGGCCCAAAACGCCGGGCACGTGGTCCTGTGCGACCGTTTCGCCGATTCCACCGTGGCCTACCAGGGCTACGGCCGGGGCCTCGACGTGGCTTTGCTCACCCAACTCAACGACGTGGCCGTGGCCGGGGCCTGGCCGCAGCTCACCCTGCTGCTCGACCTCGACCCCGAACAGGGGCTGCGCCGGGCCCTGGCCCGCAACCTCCAGGCCGACGCCTGCGCGGCCGAGGGCCGCTTCGAGGCCGAGCACCTGGATTTCCACTGCCGCGTGCGCGAGGGCTACCTCGCCCTGGCCGCCCTGCACCCGCACCGCTTCGTCGCCATCGACGCCGCCCAGGAGCCCCGGGCCGTGGCCCGGGACATCTGGCAGGCCGTGGCGGCCCGGCTGGCGTAATACCCCGTTTAAAACGCAACGTCCGTTGTATTTTAAAAACATATAAGCATATCAATGCGGTGTCTCATATCGTTTCGCTCTTGAAGGAGAACCGGAGCAAAGGGAGAGGCCCCCTGGACCGGGCGTTGGCGGGCGGGAGCGTCATGGCCGGGCGACGACAGGCCCGCACTTTTCGCCAGGGCCGGCTTTCTTTTCGCCGCGATTCTGGTACCCCTCGATCGTCGGCCCTCATCGCCCAGGCCTCTGCCAACCCTTTCCTCCGGGAGGTTCCTCCATGATCCGCTTTATCCGCATCGCAAGCCTTGCCTTTGTCGCGCTGACCATGTGCTGCGGCACGGCCCTGGCCGTGACGCCCTTTGACGTCTACGAGGGCAGCGCCCTGCGCAAGATCGTCACGCGCGGCAAGCTGGTCGTCGGCATGGAACTCAAATTCTGGCCCTTCGAATACGTGGACGAGCAGGGCAAACCCGTCGGCTTCGACGTGGACGTGGCCAGGACCCTGGCCGAAAAACTTGGCGTCGAGCTGGAAATCAAGGACATGGAGTGGACCGGGCTGATCCCGGCCCTGACCTCCGGCAAAATCGACCTCATCATCTCCGGCATCACCGGCACCCTCGAACGGGCCAAGTCCATCAGCTTTTCCTCGCCCTACTTCACCACCGGCCTGTGCGCCCTGCTAAGCGCCAAGAAAGCGGCCGGCGTCACGATCGTGGAGCAGTTAAACGCCCCGGACCGGGTCATCGCCGTCAAGACCGGCACCACCGCCGATCTGGTGGCCGCCAAACGCTTCCCCAGGGCCACCATCAACCGCTACCAGGACGAAACGGCCTGCACCCAGGAAGTGGCGGCCGGCCGGGCCGACGCCTTTTTCTACGACCAGATTTCCATTGCCAAGCACCACAGGCAGAATCCCGAGACCACCCGGGCCATCCTCACGCCGTTTACCTATGAGCCCTTCTGCATCGCCCTGGGCAAGGGCGATTTCGACCTGTGGCAGTATCTGGAGATGTATCTGGCCACCATCAAAAGCGACGGCACCCTGGACGCCCTTCAGGCCAAACATTTCAAGGACATTCTCGACAAGTAGCCGCCGCACGGCCGGAAGGCGCCAGCCTCCCGGCCGTGCGGCGGCAGGCTGCGCCCCTGGCCGGGCACGGCCCCGGTGCGCCCGGCCAGGGCGGGCGGCGCACGCAGACAGGCGGGCGGACGGCGTTTTCGCCCCGCCCGCCGCAACGTCCCGCAAGGGAACGGATGCGGTCCGGCCGGCGGCCGGCCGCGGCAAGGAGTCTTCATGTTCCATCGTATCCGGCCGCTGGCCGCAGGCCTGTGCCTCATGCTGCTTGTGGCCGCGGCCCCGGTCCGGGCCGAAACCGTGCAGGTCTTCGCCCATCTGTTCGTCATCCCCGTGGCCCTGCCGGACGGCTCGGACGCCGCGGAGCGCATTTCCGCCTTCGAGGCCTGGCTGATCGAAGCCTTCGGCGGCTACACCCGGCTGGGCTTTGGCGCCGGCGGCTGGAAAAACGAATCCGGCCAGCCGGAAACCGAGGCCAACGCCGCCTACCTGACCACCGCGACGCGCGACGTCTCCAAGGACCTCGCCGCCAGGATGCTCCAGGATTTCGGCATGCGGGCGCCCTACGTCCTGGTCTTTCCGGCCGGAGCGTTTGCCATGCGGGGGCAGTAAATGCCCCGCGTGGCTGTGCGCGTCCTGCTTCTGGCCGCATTTGCGGCCGGACTTTGGCTGGTGCTGTCCCGCATCCAGTACCACTGGGACTGGGCGGCGGCGTGGGGCTACCGCAGTCTTTTCGTCGCCGGACTCGGCGCCACGGTGCTCGTCTCGCTCGGGGCCATCAGCCTGGGACTTCTCCTCGGCGTCGCCTCGGGACTGGCCTCGGTCTCGCAAAGCATCCTCCTGACGGAATTGTCCGCCCTGTATGTGGGGGCCTTCCGGGGCACGCCGCTTCTGGTGCAGATCCTCATCTTCTATTTCTGCGTGGGCGTGGTGATCCACGTGGACAGCCCCTATTGCATCGGCACGGTGACCCTGGCCTGCTTTTCCGGGGCCTACATTTCCGAAATGGTGCGGGCCGGCATCGAGTCCGTGGACAAGGGCCAATGGGAAACGGCCGTCTCCTCGGGCCTGACCCACCGCCAGACCCTGCTCTACGTCGTCGCGCCCCAGGCCGCCCGGCGCATCGTGGCCCCGGTGACGGGCCAGTTCGTGTCCTGCATCAAGGACTCGTCCCTGCTCTCGGTCATCAGCGTGCGCGAACTGACCAAGGCGGCCGAGGTGGTCAACGCCACCACCTACAAGACCTTCGAGGCCTACCTGCCCCTGGCCCTGCTCTACCTCCTGCTCACGTGGCCCCTTTCACACTTGACCCGCCGTCTGGAAAAAGGAATACGAAACGGAACGCACTACACGCCGCGATGACCCATCCCCAAAGGAGGCCCCCGTCATGGCCGACGACGTCAAGGTTTACGCCCTGTCCACCTGCGTGCACTGCAAGCACGCCAAGGAATACCTCGAAGAGAACCACATCTCCTACGACTGCGTGCATGTGGACTTCCTCAGCGGAGACGAGCGGAACACGGTCATGGACATCGTGCGCAGGCTCAATCCGGCCCTGTCCTTCCCCACCATCGTCATCGGCAACACGGTGATCGTGGGCTTTCGCCGCGACGAGATCGAAACGGCCCTTGAGACGTGCGGGAAAAAATGACCGCCAGCGAACTCTACGAAAAGCTCAGGCCCATCCAGGAAGCCAGGGGCCAGTATTTCAACCCCGACATGGACATGACCCTGGACCTGCTCGGGGGCCTTCTTACCAACAAGGCCCGCTACGGCTACATGGCCTGTCCCTGCCGGCTGGCCTCGGGGACCTTCGCCCTGGACCGGGACGTGGTGTGCCCCTGCGCCTACCGAGACCAGGACGTGGCCGAATACGGGGCCTGCTTCTGCGGGCTCTACGTCTCCCCCGCCGTGCGCGACGCCAGGACGCCCCTGCCCGCCGTGCCGGAACGCCGGCCTGTGGAAAAGACCCTGGCCGCCCTGGGCTAGCGTCGCGCTTTTACTTAAAAAACAGGTATGGTTTTTAAGAACAAATAGCGCCTCCGGCGGCCGGGAGGGGATGATCCCCTCCCGGACCCTCCGCAAAAGGGGGAACGGGCGCATCACCTTTGCCCCCTTTGTCCAGGGGCCGGGGGAATGATTCCCCCCGGCGGCCCCGCTTCTGTGCCCGATTTCATCTTCCTTGAAAAACGGGAGGATATGGTCTAGCCTGCACTCCGCCAACGCGCTTTCCCGGCGGCCTCTCCAAACCGGGTCGCGCAAAAACCGCCCGCCCACGTCATACCGCCGCCTCCATGCCCGAGCGTCGCCCGGTCCCGTGGCCGGCACACCGTCGGGGAGAATCAGGGCGTGGACACCACCGCATACGCCGCAGCCGCTTTGCTCCTGTCGACCCTGGTCGCGGCCTTTTGCGTCGTCCGCTTCCTGCGCTTAAGGGCCCGGCGGCCTCCCCCCTTCCTTGACCGGGTCATCGGCATCATGCCCGACCCCTTCTACGTCAAAGATCCCGATGGCCGCTTCGTGCTGGTCAACGACGCCTTCTGTTCCCTGGCCGGCCGCCCCCGCCAGGACATCCTCGGCCGGGACGCCCGGGCCGTTTTCCCCGACCGGGCCGGGTCCGCCTCGCTGCAACACGACGCCATGGTCCGGGCCTGCGGCATCGAGGACATCGCCGAGGAATCGGGCGTGGGCGTCGACGGCCGCGCCCACGCCTTCATGACCCGCAAATCCCTCTATCTCGACCCGGCCGGCAAAGGCTACGTGGTCGGCGTCATCCGCGACATCACCAGCCGCAAAAGCGCCGAACGGGCCCTGGCCCGCAGCGAGGCCCGCTACCGCCGCATCGTGGAAACCGCCAACGAGGGCATCTGGTCCGTGGACGCCGACTGGCGCACCACCTACGTCAACGCCGTCATGGCCGCCATGATCGGGGCCGAGCCGGCGGACATGCTCGATCGGCCGGTGACGGACTTCCTGTTTACGGAGGACCGGGAACTGCACCGGGCCATGGTCCGCCGCGAATCCCTGCCGCCCGGCGGCGGCATCTATGAACGCCGGCTGCGGCGCTTCGACGGCTCGGCGATCTGGGTCCTGGTCGCCGTCAGCAGCGAATACGACGCCTGGGGCCGGTTTGTCGGCGCGTTCGGCATGTTCACCAACATCACCGCCCGCAAAAAGGTCGAACAATCCCTGCGCCAGTCCGAGGCCAGCCTGGCCGCCGCCAAAACCGCCGCCGAGGCCGCCAGCCTGGCCAAAAGCGAGTTTCTGGCCAACATGAGCCACGAGATCCGCACGCCCCTAAACGGCCTGCTCGGCATGCTCCAGATTCTGGAAGACACCCCCCTTGACGAGGAGCAGACGGACTGCGTGGCCACGGCCCTGGATTCGGGACGCCGGCTGACCCGGCTTTTGACCGACATCCTCGACCTGTCCCGGGTGGAATCCGGCAAACTCTCCCTGGAAAACGCCCCGTATGTCCTGGCCGAGGTCTTCGCCGCCATCCGGACCGTGTTCAAAACCGCCCTGGACCAGCGCGGTCTCAGCCTGGAAATCGCCATCCACCCCGACGTGCCCCGGCTGCTGCTCGGCGACGAGGGACGGCTGCGCCAGATCCTGCTCAACATCGTCGGCAACGCCATCAAATTCACCCCGGCCGGCAGCATCACCCTGGAAGCCGGCACCGGCCCGTCCCCCAGCGACGGCCGGCCGCGCCTCATCCTGGCCGTCAGCGACCCGGGCATCGGCATTCCGGCCGACAAGCTCCACACCGTCTTCGAAAGCTTCACCCAGGTCGACGCCTCCAACACCCGCAACCACCAGGGCGCCGGCCTGGGCCTGTCCATCGTGGACCGCCTGATGCGGCTGATGGGCGGCGAGGTCCGCATCGACAGCGAGCCCGGCCTCGGCACCATCGTCCTGTGCGTCCTGCCGCTGACGCCGGCTCCGCAGCCGCTCCCCCACCACGCCGACCAGCCCGGGCCCGATCCGGCCCAGGGACTGCGCGTCCTGCTCGTCGAGGACGAACGCATCAACCGGCTGGCCGTAGGGGGCCTTTTGCGCAAGGCCGGGCACACCGTTCTCGAGGCCGCCAGCGGCCAGGAAGCCTTGGAAATTTTCGAACGGGAGACTGTGGACATCGTGCTGCTCGACATCCAGATGCCCGGCATGGACGGCCTGGAAACCCTGGCCATCCTGCGCGACCGGGCCATCCACGGCCCCCGGGCCGACGCGCCGGTCATCGCCCTGACCGCCTATGCCATGGCCGGCGACCGCGAACGTTTTCTGGCCGCCGGCATGGACGACTATCTGGCCAAGCCTGTCGAGGCCGACGCCCTCATGGCCGCCCTGGCCCGGGCAGCCAAGAAGGTGAAATCGTAACGCAGGGGAATAGGGAGACGCCGCCGGTCCGCCGCCCCTGCCGGGGGGGAGTCCCCCCCGGCGGAGGCCGGTTTACGGCGTGACGACCAGCCGCATGACGTCGGCCGGGGTGCGGTTGTTTTCCAGGGCGAGTTCCTCGAAGCTCATGTCGCCAAAGGCCGTGATGCGGTGTCTGGCCAGTCGCTGCACGGCCACGGACAGCGGAATGTCGCGCTCCCGGCAAAACGTCTGGAGCATCGTTTTTTCCAGTCCCGGCGGCGGCGCCATGGCCCCGGCGGCCGGCACGTGGGACGCGCCGGGCTGCCCGGCCTGGGCCGGCCAGCCCGGCTGGGCGGGCTGGCCGAGGTAGCCCGGCTGGGCGGTCTGGCCCGCCTGGGGCGCGGGGGATGCCGGCTGGCCGGCCGGCAACGGCTGGCCGGGCAGCATGACCGGCGTCCCTGACGGGACGGGCTGGACGGGCGGCGGCAGATGCTGGGCGGCGGGCTGGGCCTGCGTTGCCGGCTGGGGCGCGGCCGGCGGCGGGGCGGCGGCCGGATATTGTTCGACCGGGGCCGGCGGCGGCGTTTTGACCACTTCGGCCGGCTCGGCCGGGCTCACTTCCACCTGGACCGCCGTGGGCGTCTTTTCCGAACGCAGGGCCTCATAGACGACAATGGGCAGCACATTGCTGGCCTTGGCCGTCTCGGCCAGGGTCCAGGCCGGCTGGGCCCTGAGTCCGGCCGCGGCCAGCCGGGCCATCACCGAGGCCTGTTCCAGGCCGTATTCCTCGCAGATGTCGGACAGTTTGCGCCGGCCGAGCCCCGGCGGAGGGTCCTTGGGCAGACCGGCCGGACCGCCGCCCGACGGTTCCATCACCATCCGCAGGGCCTCGAACACGCCGCCGGGAGCCACGCCGTTTTGCCGGGCGATCTCGGCCAGCGTCAGGTTGGCGCTTTCGGCCTTGATGTTTCGAAGCCGCAACAGCGCCAGGGCCTTGTCGCCGTCCATGCCCATGCGCCGGGCAAAATTCTCGAGCGTCGACCGCTCGGCCATGGAGTACGGCGGCTCGCCGTACGTGTCCTCGGCCCGCTCCTTGAAGTAGCCCGACAACGCCACCAGTTGGCCCACCGGCGGCAGGCCGGCCAGCGCGCCGGCAAAAAGGATGACCGTCACCGCCAGTCCCAGCAGAAAGGGCTTGGTGAAAATGACCAGCGCGCCGTCGTCGTTGCGCAAAAGATTGAACAGCTCCTCGCGGTTGAGCATCAACTGGACAAAGGCGGCGGCCACGAAAAGCAGCCCCATGCCGAGGTGCGCCCCGTCCCAGCGGGGCCGCGACAGCCCCAGAAACGTCCAGTTGGACCAGGAGGCCACGCGCGCGGAAGGTTCGATGAACACGACCAGGGCCGTAAGCATCATGAAGAACAGGGAGAAAAAAAGGATCAGGGAGACGACTTTTTTGAGCATCAGTTAGGACTCCGTGGCCGGGCGGACAGGCCGGGCGCGTCGAGTTGCCGCCGTTTAGCATGCCTTGGCCGGTTTGCCCATCCCCGGCTGGCTCCCGGCGTCCGGCGGATCGGTTGACGGCGCGGGGCAAAGGCGCTACCTCCCGGCCACGCGGCCGGCCGGCAGCGCCGGCCAACGCCAAGGAGATCGATCATGAAAGCACGGATCGAGGCAGTGTTGGCGAAGATCCGCCCCAGCCTCCAGGCAGACGGCGGCGACGTGGAACTGGTGGAAGTCACGGACGCGGGCGTGGCCCGGGTGCGGCTGACCGGAGCCTGCAAGGGCTGCCCCATGTCGCAGATGACGCTCAAAAACGGCGTCGAACGCCTGCTTCTGGCCGAAATTCCGGAACTCAGGGGCGTGGAAGCGGCCTGACCCGGACACGCTGCGTTTTCCCGGCGGCGCGGCCCGGCCGGAAGCCCGCCGCACCGGCATTCCCAAAACGACACCGGGGGAGTTTCCGACGAAACTCCCCCTTTTACGCTTCGGAGCCCCCTATGAGCACCATCGTCACCCGTTTCGCCCCGAGCCCCACCGGCTATCTGCACATCGGCGGCGCGCGCACGGCCATCTTCAACTGGCTGCTGGCCCGGCATCTCGGCGGCAAATTCCTGCTGCGCATCGAGGATACGGATCTGGCCCGCTCCAACGCCGACATGACCCAATCCATCCTCGACGCCATGGAGTGGCTCGGCCTCGACCACGACGGCGAGATCAGCTACCAGAGCCGGCGTTTCGACATCTATAACACCTATATCGACAAGCTCCTGGAGACCGGCCACGCCTACTGGTGCTCGTGTTCGCCCGAGGAGGTCGAGGCCATGCGCGAGGCGGCCCGGCAAAAGGGGCTCAAGCCCAAGTATTCCGGCCGTTGCCGCGAGGCCGGCCTCGGTCCCGCGCCGGGCCGGGTGGTGCGCCTCAAGGCCCCGGTGTCCGGGGCCACCCTTGTCGACGACATGGTCAAGGGCCCGGTGTCGTTTGACAACGCCGAACTCGACGACATGGTGCTGCGCCGGGGCGACGGCTCGCCCACCTACAACATGGCCGTGGTGGTGGACGACGCCACCATGGGCGTGACCCACATCATCCGGGGCGACGACCACTTGAACAACACGCCGCGCCAGATCCTGATCTACAAGGCCCTCGGGTTCCCCCTGCCCAGGTTCGGCCACGTGCCCATGATCCTCGGCCCGGACAAAAAGAAGCTGTCCAAGCGCCACGGGGCCACGGCGGTCATGGAATACGAGACCGAGGGCTTTTTGCCGGAAGCCATGCTCAACGGGCTGGTGCGTCTGGGCTGGGCCCACGGCGACCAGGAGATCTTTTCGCGCGAGGAGCTGGTGGCGCTTTTTTCCGCCGACAACCTGGGCTCCTCGGCCGCGGTCTTCGACAAGACCAAGCTCATGTGGCTCAACGCCCACTACATCAAGGAAAGCCCGGCCTCGCGGCTGGCCGTGCTGGTCAACGCCTTTCTTGAGCGCAAGGGCCATCCGTCCCAGGACCTGGAATACCTCGGCCATGTCGTGCCGCTGCTCCAGGCCCGGGCCCAGACGCTGGTCGAGATGGCGGACAAGGCCGAATGCTTTGTCGTGCCCGACGCCGAACTGGCCTACGACATGGCGGCGGTGGCCAAGTTCTTCACGCCCGAGGTGCGCGGGCATCTGGCCGCGCTGCGGGCGCTGCTCGACGGGCTGTGCTGTTTCGACCAGGCGTCCATGGAGCCGGCGGTGCAGGGCTATCTCGACGCCAGGGCCATCAAGTTCAAGCTCATCGCCCAGCCGCTGCGGGTGGCCGTCACCGGCGGCACGGCCAGCCCTGGCCTGTTCGAGACCATGGAGGTCATGGGTAAAAAGCGCGTGCTTTCGCGCATCGACCGGGCACTGTCGCTCTAGGGCGTGTCCTCAATTAAGCCAAATGACGGTGGCGGCGAGATGGATAGCTGCGAGAAAATTTCGAGCCGTTTTGTCATAGCGCGTCGCTATGGCACGGTACTGTTTGAGACGGCAGAAAA
>Ga0074195_1002233_pt1 | contig 22624 bp, 22 predicted proteins | sample EPASupsiteHSE623_FD_64525 | JGI IMG/M metagenome (GOLD analysis project Ga0074195, IMG submission 64525) | Bioremediated contaminated groundwater from EPA Superfund site, New Mexico - Sample HSE6-23 | ecosystem: Environmental > Aquatic > Deep subsurface > Groundwater > Contaminated ...
GCGGTCGTCGGGGTAGACGAGCTCGAGGAATGAGCGGCCGAGGAGGTACTCGAGCCGGTACCCCGAGACGTGCACGACCACGGGGCTGATGTAGGTGATCCTGCCTTCGACATCGATCGAGTAGATGATGTCGTTGATACTCTCCACGAGCGCCCGATACCCTGCCTCGCTCCTTCGGGACCGCTCCTCCGCCTCCTTCCGTGCGGTGACGTCGCGGATCGACTCGATCGCGCCGGCCACGGTGCCGTCCGGTGCGACGAGAAGCGAGGCCTTCCCCCAGAGGTAGGCCCCCCGTCCGTCATTCCACGACGGGACGAACGTCTCGGCCACGAGCGTACCGTTGCACCGCTCCACGCAGGAGTACGCATCCAGCCCTTCGCCGGTCCCGTTCAGGACGAGGTCGGCGAGGAGAGGAGGGCGGGACTCGCCGTAGAACGGTACGGAGTACGCCCGATCTCCCCGGCCGAGCATCTCGGCTTTGGCCACACCGGTCAGGTCCTCCATGGCCCGGTTCCACGCGACGACCTTTCCCTTCCCGTCGATCACGAAGGTCGCGTCCGGGAGGAACTCGATGATCTCCGTCAACCGCCGGTTCGCCTCCTCCAGGGCCTCCCCGTGGCGCACGACTCCGGTCAGGTCCTCGTAGACCAGGAGTCGGCTCCCGTCTCCAATCGCGACCGATCGAAAGAGGACGGAACGGTCCGTCCCGTCACCGGAACGGACCCTGCAGAGCCGGGGTGTGACCTCACCGGTCCCCCCTTCGCTCGTATCCGCCGTCCGCGCCTCGATCGCCTGCCATCCCTCCACGACCTCCGGGAATGAGCGGGTGAACCACTCGTGTCCCTCGGGCACCTCGCCGGGTGCGAGGCCGAAGAGCTCCCTGAACTTCGCATTCACGAACCGATAGCAACCGGACGCGTCCACAAGGGCCATCGGAATCGGGGAGCGCTCTGCGACGAGCTCGAACGAGATGGCGGCAGGGCCTTCAGGGCTCTCCTGCCCGCCGCGGTCGGAGTCGGAGTCCGTCATCGCTCTCGCCCGGCGAGCCCCGCCGATATCGGACGTCCGGCCCCTCGTCGGTCCGGGTCGACCACGAAGGGGCGAAGGGGGGTCATCGGATCGATGATTGGTGCGGGGAGACTTCAAGGTTCCTTATCGTGCAGTACGTCCTCTCTTGGTGCCCATATGTCCGTTCCCGGCCCCATTCTCCCCCCAGGAGCTGTCCTCCGTTCTGCGATAACCCCCTCTGATTGACTCCGACCGCCCGGAAAGCTCTTCTTGGGCCCTGTCCTATAGTTTCCGTCAGGCCCGGCATGCCGGACCCTGCATCGAGGGGACAGAGATGAACCAAGAGATCACGAGGACCGGGTGCGCGGCTGCCTGGGCTGACCGGATGCGCCAGCATCTGGCCACACCGCACCTTCTGCCCCTCCGTCCGGGGACAGCGCTTGAGGACATCGCTCGGAACTCACTCCCGGCGATCGAGGAGGCCCGGGCCTACCTCGCCGAGATCACCGACGACGAGGCCGCGCTCAAAGGCCGGTCGGTCCTGATCGTGGAGGGGACACCGCTTCTGCCGTACCTGATGGCCCGGCGCGGCGTCCGGGTGACCGTGACAACGCGCTCCCGGCGCTACGCTGCGTTCCTGCGCGCCTGTTCCAGGCAGAGGCGTGTGGAGCAATCGGTCACGGTCCTCGACGGACCGTACGGGGTGGCCGCTCCCTCGGCACCGTTCGACCTCGTGCTCGGTTCGGCCGCGCTCTACACGCCGGAGGTGGAGTCGACGATCGAAGGTCTGCTCGCTCTGACCGGCGGATCCCTCCACCTCTTCTGGCCCGAGAGCGCGCCTCCTCAGATCAAGTTCCTCGCCGACGCCTGGCCCGACGTCCACGGAGCGCCGTACGTCCATCCTCCCTATGCGGCGAGTCTGGCCCGGGTCCTCGAGTCCCTCGGGTACACCTACACGATCACCTACGCCGAGGTCGGGGAGCCCGCGATCTATCCCACCATCGGCGACGCGGTCGCGGACTGTGCCGCACGGATGGGCGGGGTCGACGAGCGGGGCATGAATCACCTCCGGAGGGCGCTCAGGACGGCCCTGACCATGCACAAGGAAGGGCTCCGGTTCCGCGGCACCTACCGGCGGGCACAGATCGTGATCCCCGCCGGAGGGCAGAGCAGAGCCGAAGACTAAAAGAGAGGAGGGAGCCGGCCCCTCCTGAAAGGCTCTCCGTGACGCGAGTGCCCGTCCAGGGCCGGGGCGTGGTTATTTGAACTCTTTCTCGGCCCTCTCGAACTCGGGCCCGAGCTCGCGGATCTTCTCCTCGCCGAGCATCCTCCTCGCGGCCGGGAGGAGATTGCCCTCCTCCTCCTGCACGTGGTGCTGGATCCCCTGCTTCATCATCTGGAGGTGGCGAGCCCACTCGTCCTCGGGCATGCTCCCGGCCGTGAGGTGCTCGAGATGCTGCCGCACCTCGTCGTGCTCCTTGATCGCGTCCTGGATCTGTTGCTTCATCTCCTTCTCGAGGACCGGGTAGAGCAGCTTCTCCTCGGCGGCCATGTGACCGAGCAGCTCCCTCTTCATGGGAGCGAAGACCGGGTTGTCCGAGCTCGGACGTCCCTGGACGCGCTTCTCGAGCTCCGCGATGTGTTCCATGGTCTTCTGGTGGTCCATCTTGATGTGATCGATGATCGTCTCACCCATCTGTGCCTGCATTGCCATATCTCATCTCCGTCTGATGCCCTATCCACCGGGCCGGTGTGGTCGAATCGGATACGAACCATGTGTGGTTCTTTGTATCTCTTTACGTCACATTATGTGCCTAAAGTTCCTGTGGTGGCCCCTAGGGGGGCCGATGCAGATAATGATTTCGGCGGACCCTTCCGCGGCAGGGCTATCATGCCTGAGCGCGATCTGGTACCGGATGCCCCCCGACGACGAGTTCCGGTACAAGCAGTGTCTGCTGATCCGTGCGGACCTGAAGATCTCCTGCGGGAAGCGGTGCGCCCAGGCCGCCCACGCCGCGGTCATGGCCTACGAGCACGCTGGCAAGGAGGAGCGACGCGCCTGGCTCTCCGAGGGACAGAAGAAGGTGGTGCTGAAAGCCCCCACGCTCCAGGCCCTGTACGAACTGAAGGTGATCGCCGAGCGGCAGGGGATCTCGACGGCCCTGATCCAGGACGCGGGCATGACCGAGGTGCCGCCGGGCACGATCACGGCCCTCGGGCTCGGCCCGGCGCGCTCGGAGGTGCTCGACCGGGTGACGGGCGGGCTCTCGCTCCTATGATCCCGTCCAGGGAGCCACTCGAACGCTCGCTCGGCCTCTGCTGGTACGCCAACGAGGGCCCGGGGATCGGCGGCCGACTCCGGGCGTCGCCCGAGGACTTCCGGGTCGAGGAGTGCGAGACCCCGCCCCCGCTGACGGGCGGGCCGTACCTGATCTGCCGGCTCACCAAGCGGAACTGGGAGCAGGGCAAGGCGATCCGGGCGATCACGAATCAGCTCCGGGTCAGCCACCGCCGTTGCTCGTTTGCAGGGACCAAGGACCGGCGCGCGGTCACGACCCAGCTGGTCGCGCTCTACGGCGTGACCGACGAGGCCGTACGGGCTCTGCAGATCCCCGACATCGCCCTCGAGCCGCTCGGGTACGCGAACCGGGGCTTCGCGCTCGGGGACCTCGCCGGGAACCGATTCCGGCTCGTGGTCCGCGACTGCGAGACCGAGGAGCTCGAGGCCCGCACCGCTGCCGCCATGGCAGCCGTCGCGGGCGGTATCCCGAACTACGTCGGGCTCCAGCGCTTCGGCGTGGTCCGGCCGGTCACCCACCTCGTCGGCCGCCTCCTCGCCTCGGGGGACGTCGAGGGTGCGGTCACGGCGTACATCGGCCTCTCGTTCCCGACCGAGGCCGAACCTGTCCGCACGGCCCGGGACGAGTACATGGCCGACCGCGATCCGAAGGCCGCGCTCTCCCGCTACCCCGTGCCGCTCCGGTACGAGCGGGCCATGCTCCACCACCTGGCCGGGAACCCGGAGGACTACGAGGGGGCGCTCCGCGCCCTTCCGCCGAAGCTCGCCTCGATGCTCGTCTCGGCGTACCAGTCCCACCTCTTCAACCGCGTCCTCTCGGCCAGGATCGAACGCGGGCTGGCCCTCGACGAGCCCGAGATCGGCGACCGGCTCGTCTTTGCCGAGGGCCGGCTCGACGTGGTCGAGAGCCGCTCGCTCGGGCCGGCCCGGCAGCTCGTCCGGCGCGGACGGGCGCACGTGGGGATCGCGCTCCCTGGAAGCGAGCCGTTCGAGGAGCGGGGCGAGACGGACCTGGTCATCCGGCGGCTGATGCAAGAGGACGGCGTCGACGAGGCCGGGCTCGGGCGGGCCGCAGTGCTCGTCGGGACGCCGTTCTCGGGGGCCGTGCGGCCGATCCGGCTCGTCGCCCCGATCGAGACCGGGGTCGGAGAGGACTCCCTGACGCTCGCATTCGCGCTCGGCCCGGGTCAGTACGCCACGACGGTCTGCCGCGAGTTCATGAAGGCCGACCCGCTCCGCATGGTCTAGGGGTAGAGCACGTCGTACTCGGTCACGAGGTTCGTGCCGCAGAGGTAGTGGGCCTTGAGAGAGAGGCGGATCATCTCCTCCTCCGAGTCGATCCGCATGCCGCCGACGAGCGACGGCGTGTCCTCGCCTCCGACGATGAAGGGCAGGTGGATCAGCCGGATCTCGTCCACGAGCCGGTGGTGGAGCATGTGCCAGTTCAGGGTCGGACCGCCCTCGACCATCAGCGACGAGACCCCGTAGTCCTCGACGAGCCTCCGCATCAGGAGGGGGAGGTCCACCCGGTCCGAGCCGGCCACGATCACGTCCACGCCCGCAGCGCGGAGCGCGGCCACACGGTCGGCCGGAGCCCGTTCGGCGACCGCAACCACGGTCCGGGCCCCGGGCCCGAGCACGTTCGCACCGGGCGGCAGTGACGCGTCGGAGGACGGGATCACCCGGAGCGGGCTCTTGCCCTCGACAAACCGGACGGTCAGGTGAGAGTCGTCGATCCGGATCGTGTTCGACCCGACCATGATCGCGTCGCAGCGTGCGCGGGTCTGGTGGAGGAGGACCTCGGTCTCGGGGGCCATGTATTTCATGAGGCGTTTGCTCGAGGCTCCACGCTTGAGGGTCAGCTTCCCGTCGGCCGTGATCTCGGACATCATCAGCACGTGCGGCCGGATGCGGTCGTCTGGCATGATATTCTCCCTGATATCAGGCGTTCGCGCCGGAGAGATAAAAAGGGAAACGATCGCGTCTCCGTCCGACCCGCGTCTTTATCCCCGTCCGCATCAGAGCATGTAAGAGCAGTCCCCGATCCGGGGACCTTGGAGTTCGGACGTGAATATTACGGCGCTTCGGCCCAGGTTCCGGCAATACCTGGAGCCGCTCGCGGGCTGGTTCGTCCGCCTGCGTCTCTCCCCGAACCAGCTCTCGCTCCTCTCGCTCCTCGCGGGCTTCGCCTGCGCCACGCTCTTCGCCACGCAGCACTTCTTCTCGGGGGCCCTCCTGCTCTTCGTCTCGGCCGTGCTCGATCTCGTGGACGGATCGGTCGCCCGCCTGACCCACCGACACTCCTGCTTCGGTGCGGTCTTCGACTGGATCGTCGACAAGTACGTCGATGCGGCGGCCCTTCTCGGCGTCGGGCTATCGGGGATCCCGATCCTCTCGGCCGTCCTGCCCGTCCCGCCCATGGCCGACACGGGCCTTGTGATGCTCGCGATCGTCGGCTCGCTCATGAACACCTTCATCAAGCCGGTCGTCTACGCCGAGGTCGGATACGTCGAGCGCGAGGGCGGCAAGATCCAGGACCCGCTCGAGGGGGTCGGGTTCTTCGGCCGGCCCGAGACCGTGCTCTCCCTCTGCCTCGGCGGAGCTGCGTACCTTCTGGTCGGGCCGATCGCGATGGGCGCCGCGATCATGCTGATCGCGGTCTGCACTAATCTCTCGGCCGCACAGCGGGTTCTCTACCTCTACCGACGGCTCGCATGAGGTCCCCGCGGTAGACTTCGACGAGATCGGCGGCGAGGTCGCCCAGCGCCGGGATCAGGCGGAAGAGACCCCAGGCGATCAGGATCAGGACGACGAGCGCTCCGAGCTCGGCCAGCACGTTGTGGGCCCAGAAGAAGGACTCGTACCCGATCTCGCCGTTGCCGGCGATCGCGGGGAGGAACGGAAACCACTGGTCCGTGTACGCGATCACCACGAAGACGTTCCGGACCAGGTTCAGGGCGTAGATCACGGGCGCGACGGCGAGGAACGCGAGCGCTCGCTCGCGGAGGGTCGCGGGGACCGCCAGGGCGACGCCGAGCATGATCGCGATCGACTGTATCCCCGTGCAGGCGAGGATGATCTCGACCCGGAACCCGTTGTGGATGAGGATGTTCCAGGCCCACATCCCGAACGGAAATCCGATCGCGGCGAGCAGCCAGGCGAGCTGCCCAACCACGACCCCGATCAGCCAGTTGCCCAGCGGCTCGATGAACGCGAAGGGGGCATAGAGCACGAACGCGATCGCGGCCCCGCGCGTCAGGGACTCGACCGTCGCGTCGCGTGCGAGGAGACGCCTGACGGTGATCCAGAGGAACGGCAGGGCGGCAACGGTCAGGGCCGGGTAGACGAAGTTGTTCTCGGCCGCGAACTCGGGGAGGAGAGCGACCAGCACGAGCACCATTCCGACCCAGCCGGCGCAGCCTGCGAACGGGCGGTGCGGCCCGGGCACCAGAAAGAGGGCGAACGCCAGGGCGGAGGCGAGGACGAGGTACTCGATCATCAGTATGACTCGGCACAGGCCGCTCTTATGGATTTCTCTCGGGGCAGATGCACCCGGCGGAAGGCTTAATCTTCTCCCGGCCCGAAGTTTTAACCGATGTTCTGTCCGCAGTGCAAGAGCCTTATGACCTCCTCGGCGGGCCAGCTCAAATGCCGGAGATGTGGGTACATCCGGCAGATCACCGACAAGGATCAGATGAAGAAGACCGACCTCCGGCAGGAGAAGGAGATCATCTTCTTCGACGAAGAGGACGAGATCGCGACCAAGCCGACGATCGCGACCAAGTGCCCCGAGTGCAGCCACAACCTGGCTTTCTGGTGGATGCGCCAGCTCCGTTCGGCCGACGAGTCCGAGGTCCGCTTCTTCCGGTGCGTCAAGTGCGGCCATACCTGGCGCGAGTACGACTGAAAGGTCAATCCCGACCTTTTTACCCCCACTTCTCCAATCTCTTCCTGCATGCGTCCTCTTTACCTCGGCAGGATCCACCTTCGCTGGTGCGACGCCTGTCACGTCCCGGTCCTCGACGAGCGGTGCGGCCGGTGCGGCGCCGCCACGCGCGAGGTCCCTGTCACGCCCCCCGGTGACGCGCGCCCGGCATTTCCCTCGGACATCGCGCTCGTCAACCGGATCTACGTCGAACACTTCGGCGCGCCGCTCGTCCCCGAGGGCGCGATCGCCCTGCTGAACAAGGTCCCCGACCCCGACCGGATGGAGGAGGTCGTGGTCGGCGGGGCCGTGGTCGGCCATATCCGGTACATCCCCGAGGAGGACCGCTGGGAGCCGATACCGCGCGTCGAGGCCGCGGCAGTGCTGCAGCCGGCACGCCGCTACGTGGTCGCCGACGAGGGAGCGGTCCCCTCCATACGGGACCAGGGCGCAAGCCTGCTCGCGCCGGGGCTGCGCGAGATCGACGATGCGGTCCGGGCCGGCGACGAGGTCTTCATCCTCGCGCCCGACCGTACGGTCATCGGGGTCGGACGCGCCCGCGTCTCCGCCGACGAAGCCCGGAGCATGACCCGGGGCGCAGTCGTCCGGACGAGGCGGAACGTGACCGGCCTCTGCGTGCCCGGCGCCGCCTCGTGGCGGGACGCCATCCGTGCGAACGGGACGGTGCTCGACCGGTACGAGTCGACGGCCGGCGCATTCGTGCGCGAACTGGTCGAGGCCAACCCCGACCTGCCGGTCACGGTCTCGTACTCGGGGGGTAAGGACAGCCTCGTCACACTCCTCGTGGTCATGAAGGTGCTCGGCCCGGTCCCCATGCTCTTCGCCGACACCGGGTTCGAGTTCCCGGAGACATACCAGAACATCGAGACCGTCGCGGCACGGTACGGCACCGAACTCGTCCGATCCTCGGGCGAGACCGTCTTCGACGAGACCTTCTCCGAGGTGGGACCGCCCGCGGTCGACGCACGCTGGTGCTGCGGGGTCTGCAAGCTCGACCCGATCGGCGAGGCGATCCGGGGGCGCTTCGGCGAGTGCCTCTCGTTCATCGGGCAGCGGAAGTACGAGTCGGCCAAGCGGGCCAAGAGCCGGCGCGTCTGGCGGAACCCCGCCCTCCCGATCCAGCTCTCGGCCGCCCCGATCCACACCTGGACCGCGCTCCACGTCTGGCTCTACCTCTTCCGCGAGGAGGCCCCGTACAACATCCTGTACGAGCGGGGTCTCGACCGGATCGGCTGCTATATCTGTCCGTCGAGCGACCTCTCGATGCTCAGGATGATCGAGAGGGAATACCCGGCCCTGATGGCCGCATGGAACGAACGCCTCCGGGCGTGGCAGGAGTCCCGCGGACTCCCCGACGAGTGGGTGACCCGTGGCGGATGGCGGAGGGCCGGAACGGATGGAGCGGGTCGCGGTCGTTGACTACGGTCTCGGCAACCTGCGCTCGGTCTCCCGGGGGCTCGAACGTGCCGGCGGGACGGGCCGCCTCACGGCCGACCCCGAGGAGGTCCTCGCGGCCGACCGGATCGTGCTGCCCGGCGTCGGGGCGTTCCACGAGGGGATGGCGCAGCTCCAGCCGCTCGTCACGAGCATCCGGTCCGCCGTCGAGAGCGTCCCCGTGCTCGGGATCTGCCTCGGGATGCAGATGCTGCTCGAGTCGTCCGAGGAGCACGGGCGGCACCGGGGCCTCGGTCTCGTCCCGGGCGAGGTCTGCGCTTTTCCCCGGGTCCCGGGGTACAAGATCCCGCACATGGGCTGGAATACGATCCGGATCGAGCAGCCCGACGACCCACTGCTCGACGGGCTCGCTCCCGAGGAGTACGTCTACTTCGTTCACTCGTTCTACGCACGAACCGGGGCCGCCGAGTGTCTCAGCTCGACGGAATACATCCGATCGTTCTCCTCGACCGTGAGGTCGGGGAACGCCTGGGGGGTCCAGTTCCACCCCGAAAAGAGCAGTGCGATCGGCCTCCGGATTCTCAGAAACTTTATCGAGCGGTGCTGACCCTCGGGGTCAGTGCACCGCGATCCAGAGGTTGACGTTCCGGTAGGCCGCCGCGACCCGGTCCGCACCCGAGACGGACTCCGGCGGGACCTCTCCCGATTTGAAGAGGAGGAACTCGAGCTTGTTCGGGCCCCGTTCATTGATGACGACCTGGTACGGCTGTTCGTAGGTCTGGCCGTTCGCGAGCTCCACCGGAACACTCCCGAGCCGGGTCATGGATACGATCTCGGACCGGTTGGTCGCGTTGTTGATCGTCTCGGTCGCCGCAAAGACCTCGACCACGTACTGTGCGGCTCCTCCCTCGCGGTTCGTGATCCCCATGATCACGGGCTCACCCCGTCCCACACGGAGGTCGTAGAAGTAGTCCTCTGCGATCCCGTCGTTGCCCAGGAGGTAGAACTCGGTGAACGGCTCCTCCCGGGGCGGGACCTGAGTCAGGAAGATGGCGACCCCGATCGCGGCGACGACCGCGATCAGCAGGACCCAGGTTAGCAGCTTGTCAAGACCGGACGTGGCCACGAGAAATCTCCGTTCCTCCGGAGTCGCCGGACCGGGCCGTGCGCCTGATCCGCTCCCGCCTGCGGCGGGCGATCTCCGGGATGCAACAGTCTATGTCTGTGCCGGGACGAAAAAAGGGTATCGGACGGGGTCAGAGGTTCTTGAGCGCCACGAGATCCTTGACGCCGGTCAGGCGCCAGACGAGCGAGCGCTCCTCCCGTGCGATCGACTCGGGCGGGTCCTGCGGCGAATGGCCGAGGGCCGCGAGTATGTTGCTCGAGAGGTGTCGGCCGACGATCAGATCGACGAACTGCTCCCGGATCAGCTTCTTCTCGATCGAGTCCTCGACCTCCTCCAGCCGTCCCTGCATGGTCACGAAGGTGTAACTCGACAGGTCGGAGCTGTACCGTTCGACCTCGACCGAGACGTACGGGCTCTTTCGGAAGTACTCGAGCTTCTTGCCGTACTTCGTCGAGAGGAAGTAGAGAAACCGGCCGTCGAAGACGTAGAAGAAGGGGGCGATATACGGGTACTTCTCGCCCTGAAACGCGATCCGACAGATATATCCCTCCTGGATCAGCCTGTCGTACTCCTCCTTCTCCATCCGGGGTATCTTGACGATCTCCATCGTGCCCTCGGAAAGTGGTGGACAAGCCCGGGTATTAAATCATTTGATCTTCTGTCGCGGGCCGGGACGGGACGAAAAGAGGATATGGCGCAGAAGGCCATGCTATCCCGGCCATGGCAGTCCGAACCCCCAACCCTCCGCCACTCCCGGGCTTCTCGGAGACGACCCTCTCGCACCAGCGGGCCGTTCGCCGCGCGTCGGACAAGGCAGGCCTTCCTCCCGGGAGTCTGGTCTACGTGGGCGAGCGGGAGGAGGGCGAGGTGCGTATTACGGTCACGGGCTTCTCTCGCGACCGCTTCGTCGAGCAATCGTTCGACCGGATCGAGCCGGCGCTCTCGTACGACCCGGCCCTGACGATCTCCTGGATCGACGTGATCGGCGTCTCCTCGGTCGAGACCGTGCAGGCGATCGGCGCCCGGTTTGCCATCCATCCGCTGATCCTCGAGGACATCCTGAATACGCGTGCGCGGCCGAAACTCGAGGTCTTCGACGACTACCTCTACTTCTCTCTCAAAGCGATCACCATCGACGAGAAGACGGGCACGGTCGAGTCCCAGCATGTCGGCATCATACTCGGCTCGAACTATGTCTGCACCTTCCAGGAGGGGCCCGAGGACCTCTTCGTGCCGATCAGAGAGCGGATCAAGAGGGACGGCAGGATCCGCAACCTGGGGGCCGACTACCTGGCGTATGCGCTCGTGGACGTGATCGTGGACGACTACTTCGAGGTGCTCGAATGGATCGACGAACAGGTCGAATTCCTCGAGGAGCAGGTGCTCGACCGGCCGACGCCGGCCACGCTCAAGGAGATCCACGCCCTCAAACGGTCCATGGTCGACCTCCGCCACGTCCTCTGGCCGCTCCGCGAGCTCGTGCTCCTGATGGAACGGACCGAGACACCCCTGGTCTGCCCCCAGGTCCTCGTCTTCTTCCGGGACGTCTACGACCACACGATCCAGATGATCGAGACGATCGAATCCCTGCGCGATGTCGTGGCCGGCATGCTCGACATCTACCTCTCCTCGGTCTCGTTCCGCCTGAACCAGGTGATGAAGGTCCTGACCGTCTTCTCCACGGTCTTCATGCCGCTCACGTTCCTCGTGGGTGTCTACGGGATGAACTTCGAGTTCATGCCCGAGCTCCACTGGGCCTGGTCGTACCCGATCCTCTGGGTGGTCATGATCCTGATCGCGGTCACCATGCTCGCGTGGTTCCGGAGAAAGCGCTGGATCTGACCTCTTGGTCAGGCCCGGCCCCGGAGGAGGAGGCGCCGGGCCCCCTTCCACGGGTAGGGCAGCACCGCGTACAGGACGGCGGCCAGGAGGAGCAGGGGAAGCACGGTGGCGAGCGCGATCGGCAGGGACCAGTGGTCCGCCACGAGGCCGGTCGCGGCCACGCCGAGGCCCCCCGCGCCGACCACGACGCCGAGCATCATCCCCGAGGCGAACCCGACCGCGTGGGGCATCAACTCATGGGAGAGCGCGACCGTGATCGCGAACGTCGACCAGAGCGAAAAGCCGAAGAGCCCGAGCAGTGCGAGGGAGAGGGGACCGTCGGTGAGGAGGAACCCGGCATACGCGGGGATCGCGATCGCGAGGCCGACCAGGATGAACTCCTTGCGGCCGTAACGGTCCGAGAGCGCCGCACCCGCGAGCTGGCCGGCCACGCCCGCGAGGAGCATGCCCGAGGTGACCAGATTCGCCGAGACCAGGTCGACACCGCGGAGGACGAGGTAGGCCGGCAGGAACCCGAGCACGGCAAAGAGCGCCCAGGCGCGGATCATCGAGGCGACCGAGAGGAGGGCGAAGGCGCCCGGCCGGTTCGGCCCCTCGCTCGCCGGGACGACTGCGGCGCCCGGCATCACAAGGGACGAGCTGCGGAGGAGGGGGGCGATCAGTATGGCCGGGATCGCGAGCAGGGGCAGGCCGGCGAGGCCGAACCTGCCGATGGCGAACCCGGCCAAAAGGGGCCCGAGCGCGAAGCCGAGGTGGCCGCCGACCACGAAGTACGAGATCGTCCGCCCCCGGTCGCCGGCCGGCGCCGCCCGGCTGACGGTCGAGAGCGCGAGCGGGGGGAACGAGGCGTGCATGACCCCGGCGAGCGCCGCCAGGACGAGGAGGGCCGGGAACGAGTCGACGAGGCCGAAGAGCCCGAAAGCGCCGCCGCCGATCAGCATGGCGGCCGCGAGGGGGATGCTCCGGCCCTTCGCGTCGGCGAGCCAGCCGAAGACGGGCTGGGCCAGAGAGGAGGTCGTGTTGTACGCGGTGAGGAGCAGGCCGGCGAGGAGAAAGGAGAGCCCGCCCTCGCTGACCAGGACCGGTATCATGGCCGGGATCACGGTCGTGTAGATATCGATCCCGAGGTGACCGAGCGAGAGCCGGACGATCGCCCCGGGGATGCGCGTCATGCGACCCGGCTCCGGAGGCGCACGCACTCGACCGGGATCGCGACCCGGTCTTTCGTGTGGTGGCGCATACTCCGGGGCAGGACCAGTTCGGCCGCGACCGCCTCCGTGCACTCGCCCCGGTCGCCGACGTAACTCGTGACGAAGGGGAGCGACCCCCGGTTGAAGATCCCGTAGACGATACGCCCGCGGGCGAGGGCCGCGTCCACGAACGGCCGGTCCGCGTGCCGGACCTGGGCCCCGAAGGGCGGGTTCATCACGACCGTGTCGAAGCTCCGGTCCCGGACCGGGGCCGGCAGGTCCGCGACATCTCCCTCGACCCACTCGACCTCGACCCCGAGACGGGACGCATTCGTCCGGGCGACCTCGAGCGCTGCGGGATCGACCTCGACTCCGGTCACGCCGACTGCGCCGAGGAGTGCGGTGCCGCAGGCGAGGACCCCCGTGCCGGCACCGAGGTCGAGGACTGACCGCCCCTCCAGGTCGCCGTGGCCGGCGGCGAGGAACAGGAGTCGGGCCGCGAGCGGGGCCGGGGTCGTGTACTGCTCGAGCGCGGCCCGGGGCCCGGAGAAGCCGGCCAACCCCTGGAGTGCGATCTCGAGCTGCCGCAGGCGCATGGTCACTCGCACTCGTCGACCACGTAGTCGTCCCATGCCCGGAGCCCGAGCGCGATCTCGTACTCGGACGGCGCGAGTACAGGGACCGGGAACCGGACCTCGTCGTCGTACGCGAGCCGCGGGCAGGCCGTGTTCACGCAGGCCTCGAGGCCGAGGTTGACGAGCGCATCCGGAGTCACCTCCTCGATCGCGACCACGACGCTCCGGTCGGGGGCGAGCGCGGCCAGCCGGCGGGCGAGGGGGTCGCGCCGCTGCCCGGTCTTGGTCGAGAGGAGGATGCCGATCGTCGAGGCCCGGCGCGCCCGCTCGATCAGGCCGAAGCGGCGGCGGAGCAGCCGATCGGGATCGACCGCCTCGGCTGTTCCCCGGTACGGATCGCAGGCGATCACACGGGCGCCCGTGGCGAGCGCGACCCCGAGGGGGTGGAAGACCCCGCTCCCGAGGTAGAGGATCTCCGGCGCGCCGGTCTCGCGGGCCGCGCCGAAGGAGCATCCCAGGACCTGGCCCGCAAGCGGCGTTCGCGGCGTCGGACCTCCGATCCGGACCTCGATGCCGTGCGACTCCAGGAGCGCGGCTCCCGCCGGCAGGAGGTGGGCGTGCTGGGCCGTGGTCACGAGCCCGACGGTCCGGCCACGGAGCAGGGGAATCGCCGCCTCGAGAGCGGCGAGGTCCGCGTCGAAGGAGAGTGGAAGGTAGATGACGCGGTCGTCGCCTTCCCGGCCGAGCGGCGTGTGCCCGACGTGGACGAGCACGTCCGCGCCCCGTTCGTGTGAAAGGTCGCAGGCTCCGTAACAGGGGTTGCCGTCGAGCGTCACCTCGAACCCGTCGGCCCGGAGCGCGAGGGCGAGCCCCGGCCCCCTCCGGCGGAGTCCGTCGGGGAGCTGGAGCACGACCGAGCGGGCGCCGCGGCGCCGGAGCTGGGCTGCGAGGGCCGTCGCGTCGATCCCGAACGGGTCAGACTCCGTGCCCGATCACCTTCACGCAGTCCGTGACCTCGATCTCGACCAGGTACTTGTAGTCGCGGCCCACGTCGGGGTCCCCGCGCTTGATCACGATGCAGATGTCGACGACCTCGATCCCGATCGCGGCGAGCGCACCGAGGATGGCACGCATGGTCCCCCCGGTCGAGAGGACATCGTCGACGACCGCGACCCGCATGCCGGGACGAAGGCCGTTGATGTAGAGCTCCCCCTTCGAGTACCCGGTCGTCTGGTGGACCGCGCATTCGCCGGGAAGCTCGTACTTCCGCTTGCGCACGACGTTGAGGGGGATGTCGGTCATCAACGAGAGCGTGGTGCCGATATGGATCCCCATCGCCTCGGCGACCACGATCATCTCGACGTTCTCGAGGTCCATCACGCGGACCATCGCGCAGCCGATCTCCCTGAGCAGGGCCGGATCCACGACGGGGATCCCGTCCGAGACGGGGTTGACGAAGTAGTTGTAGTCCCCCCGGGGGACCATCGGGCAGGTCTCGAGCGACTCGGTCAGTCTTTCAAGCATAGAATCTCTCCGCATCGGCGAGGAACTGTTCGACAACGTCCGCGGTCACGTGGGGCATGCAGACGCACCGCATGTCCCCCCGGCGGGTGAACGAGACCCGCCATCCCGGCGGCGCGGCCGTCGTCCGGAAGGTCGCGACGTTCACGTCGGGCGTCGCGGCCCGAGAGACGCCGAAGGCCTCGAGCCCCTCGATCATCCGCCGCGTGTTCTCCATGCAGCCCGTGACGACCGCCCGGAGCCCCTCGCGCCCGAGGTGCTCGAGGACGGCGAGGGCCCCGGCCACCGGCGCACCGGGCCGGGTGCCGGCGAGCGTGTACTCCTGCTTGACCGTCAGGTACGGCGTGTCCACGTTCAGGAGGTCGAGGAGCTCCTGGTTCCGCACCAGCAGGCACCCGGCCGGGATCGTGGACATCCCCATCTTGTGGGGGTCGACCGCGATCGAGGAGACCCCCGGCAGTGCGAAGTCGAAGGGCGCAGGGTCCGGCAGGAACGGGACCACCAGCCCGCCGAAGGCCGCGTCGACGTGCAGGAAGAGGTCGTGCTCGAGCGCGAGGTCGGCGAGGGCCGGGATCGGGTCGATCATCCCGTACTCGGTCGTGCCGACCACTCCCACCAGGGCGATGGTCCGTTCGTCTATCAGGCGCTCGGTTCCCTCGACCTCCATTCGCAGCTCGTCGTCGAGGGGCGCGGTCCGCATCTCGATCCCGAGCATGCGGCACGCCTTGTCGAACGAAAAATGGGACGATGCCGGGATCACCACGTTCGGATCATCGAGCGGCCGACGGGCCTTCGCTATCCGGAGGGCTTGGATGTTCGACTCGGTCCCGCCCGAGGACGCGTACCCGGCCGCGTCGGGCAGGTGATAGAGGTCGCCGAGCGAGGCGATCAGCTGCCGTTCGATCGCGGCCGTGCCCGGGAAGAGCCCGGGGTCGCCCAGGTTCGTCTCCATGAAGAGGCAATGGGCCCGGACGGCGACGGGGTGCGGGATGGTGCACATGGAGGAGAGGATCGAACAGTGGGCGAGGTCCTCCGCCTTGCGCGCCTCAAGAAAGGAGAAGACCTCGTCCTCCGACAGGCCGCACTCACGCATTCGAGCGCCGCGCCGCCTCAAGGAGGATCCGGTGCTCGGTCCGGGCGACCGCGTGGCGGATCTTCGCGACCGCATCGATGTTCGCCGAGATCGAGCTGATCCCGTGCTCGACAAGCCACTCGGCCATGACCGGGTCCGAGCCGGCCTGACCGCAGATGGAGCACTCGACATCGTACTCGCGGCAGACCTCGATCGCGTAGTCGATCAGTTTCAGCACGGCCGGGTGCTTCGGCTTGTACATATCGGTCAGGTACTCGTTGTTCCGGTCGATCGCGAGCGTGTACTGGATCAGGTCGTTCGTCCCGAACGAGGCGAACTGGATGCCGACCTTGCAGAACTCCTCGATGATGAGCGCCGAGGACGGGATCTCGACCATGACCCCCAGGGTGACGTGCTCCACGTCGACGCCGAACGAGGCCATCATCGCCTTGGCCTGGACGAACTCGTCGGGGTGACCGACGAGCGGGAACATCACGCCGAGGTTCTCGTACCCCTCCTTCCAGAGCCGCTTGAACGCCTCCACCTGGAGGCGGAACTGCTCGGGCGAGTGGAGGTCGCGCCGGATCCCGCGCCAGCCGAGCATGGGGTTGTGCTCGTGCGGCTCGTCCTCGCCGCCCTCCATGTTCCGGAACTCATCGGTCGGGGCGTCGATCGTCCGGACCCAGACCGACTTGCCCGGGAAGGCGTCGAGCACGGTCTTGATGCCGGTGTAGAGCTCGGTGATGAACTCCTCCTCGCGCCCGTTCTTGATGAACCAGCTCGGCGTCTTGCCGAGCCCGAGCATCAGGTGTTCGATCCGGAGGAGGCCGACCCCGTCCGCCCCCGTGGCTGCGGCCCGCTGAGCCGCCTCGGGGATCGAGACGTTCACCTTGACCGAGGTCGCGGTGATCAGAGGAGCGGCCATGGCCGCACTCGCGACCTCGGCGACCGACTTCGGCGTCGGCGCCTGGGCCACCTCTCCCTCGTACACGACCCCCTTCTCGCCGTCGACCGTGACGATCTGTCCTGCCTTGAGGGTCTGGGTCGCGGTCCGCGAGCCGACCACGGCCGGCGTGCCGAGCTCGCGCGAGACGATCGCGGCGTGACAGGTCATACCGCCCTCGTCGGTCACGATCGCCTTCACCTTGCGCATGGCCGGGACCATGTCCGGGTTGGTCATGCGCGTGACAAGGATATCCCCGTCCTTGACGAGCCCGATCTCCTTTGCGTCCGCGATGATCACGACCCGTCCCGAGGCCGTGCCGGGCGCGGCGCCGATCCCCTGGACGAGCACCTTCGCCTCGGCCCCGCGGACCGGGCCGCCCGTCGCCTGCTTCATCCCGATCGTGGTGATCGGCCTCGACTGGAGGATAAAGAGTTCCTTGCCGACGATCGCCCACTCGACGTCCTGGGGCACGCCGTAGTGGTCCTCGGCGATCCGGCCGAACATCGCGAGCCGGGCCACCTCTTCGTCGGAGAGGACCTGCGCCTCCTGCCGGGAGAGGGAGACCTCGATGACCTTCGTCCCCTTGGTCCCGTCGGAGACGATCTCGACGAGCTTGCGAGCGATCCGGCGGTCCACGACCTTCCCGGTCCGCTGGTCGAAGATGTAGTTGTCGGGCGAGACCGTGCCCGAGACGACGGCCTCGCCGAGGCCCCACGACCCCTCGATGATCGTCATCGACTCGCCCGTCACCGGGTGCGAGGTGAACATGACCCCCGCCTTCTCCGAGTGGACGAGCTGCTGGACCACGACCGCGATGTTGACCGAGTGGTCGTCGAAGCCCTGCTTCGAGCGATAGTAGACGGCCCGTGCGCCGTAGAGCGAGGCCCAGCACTTCTGGACGGCCTCGATCAGGTCCACCTCTCCCCGGATGTTCAGGAAGGTCTCCTGCTGACCGGCGAAGGAGGCGTCGGGCAGGTCTTCGGCCGTGGCGGAGGACCGCACCGCGACGATCATGGGCTCGGGCGCGAGCTGTTTGTAGGCCGCGCGGACATCGTCCTGGATACGCGTCGGCATGGGTGCCTCGAGCACGAGGTCCATGGCCTCGCGCGCCGAGGCTTCGAGCGCCTCGTTGTCTTCGACGTCGAGCTCTTCGAAGCGGGAGAAGAGCCGGTTCTCGAGTCCGGTCTCGATCAGAAACCGGCGGAAGGCCTGGGCAGTCACGACGAAGGCCTTGGGCACGGGAAGGCCGATCGAGGCCATCTCGCCGAGCGAGGCCCCCTTGCCGCCGACCGACGGGATATCCTCTTTTCGGATCTCCTCGAGCATCAGGATATTGGGTACATTCTCTGGAACGCCGTTCATGAGGCACCTCTCGTGGTCAGAATGAAGGACCGGCCGCGGCCGATGTTTCTCATCTATGCGTTGGGCCCGGTTCGGTGAATACCTTTGCTATCGAGCTGAGGCATCGGATTCCGGATAAGAGTGCATGGTATGGGATAAAATTATTTGCTTTATCTATCCCCGCGACGTTCGCGTGCCTATCGCCGCCGGCGGCCGGCGACCAGGGCGCCTCCTGCGAGGACGGCTCCGAGGGCGACGACGGCCGTGATCGCGGCCGTCCCCGACCGGGTCTGGGCCTGGACCGGCGTCAGGTTCGCGTTCACCGTCGCCGTCTGCCCGGCCCGGACCTCCACGACCTGTTCCCGCTCGACGTAGCCGGCAAGGGTGAAGACGAGCGTATGCGGCCCGGCCGGCACGTCCGTGATCGTGAACGGCGTCGTGCCCTTGAAGAGGCCGTCGACCGAGACCCTCGCTCCGGTCGGGGTCGAGTTCGCCTCGATCGCGCCCCGGTTCGTGATCGGGGTGGGAGTCGCGGTCACGCTCGGGTTGCCCGACGCGACGAGCCTGGGCTGGACCTTGACCGTCGCGCCCGGGCTGACCTGGACCGTGATCCGGTACTCCTGGTAACCGCTGAATCGGAGCGCGACCGTATGGCTCCCCGCAGAGATGTCGGTCAGCTCGAGGTCTCCGTAGGCCGGGGTGACTCCCTGGTACGCGTCGTCCAGGTAGATCTGGGCCCCGGTCGGGATGGACGAGATCGCGATCCCTCCCGTCGACGAGGTGGAGAGTCGCTGGAGGTCCGCACTCATATAGACCGTCGTGCCGCTCGTCACCTGAATCGAGCTCGACCAGTCCGAGTACCCCGAGAGGTCGAGTTCGACCCGGCGCAGGCCCGTCGAGGTCGAGACGACGAGGGGCGTCACGCCCCTGTATGCGCCGTCGACGTAGACGTACGCACCCGAGGGGGTCGACACGATCGAGACGTATCCGACGGCGGTCGAACGTGTCAGGACCGGGTCGAGGTAGGTCATGACCCCGTTCTGGACCTGGACCGAGGAGGTGTACCTGACATAACCGGGCAGATCAAGCGCGACATCGTGCCGGCCCGTGGTCAGGCCGCTGATCGTCAGGGGCGTCCGTCCGCGATACTCGCCGTCCAGCTGGATGTCCGCCCCCGGGGGGGAGGAGATGATCGAGAGCGAGCCCGCGTCGCTCGTGGTCGAGGTCAGGGTCAGGCGGATCTCGCTCCGCTGGCCCGATCCGATCCAGAACTGGTGGTGGTTGTCGAGGTAGCCGCGTTTCGAGACCACGAGCTGGTGGGGGCCCGGGTCCACGTTCTCGATGATGAGGGGGTTGTTCCCCTGCGGCGTCAGTCCCTGGTACGTCCCGTCGAGGGTGACGGCCGCACCACCCGGGATAGAGCTGACCGTGATCGATCCCGCGGCCACGTTCGAGCCGATGACTCGTGGGGCGGCCGAGGCCGGCAGGACCAGGGCGGAGGCGAGCAGGAGGACGAGGCAGAAGCAGGTGAGGAATGCACGGATCGGGCGCATACCATCTCCATGTCCGATGTCCTGTATAAGCGTTGCCTTTCTCTTCTGCGTTCGGTGCCCCGCGACCACTCGACCTCCGGGCTGCGCGTTCCGGCACGGTCGAACGGCCGGTATAGAGCTGCCTCGACCCGCCGGTGATCCGCATCCGATCGTTCATCGGCGTCCGCGGCCCGGTCCGAGACCTCGTTACCGGGGCCGATGGCCGAGCCGTATGCTCGCCGCGCTCTGCTCGAAGGCGGTTGCCGCCATGCGGAGCGGGTTCGGCGGCCGGATCGCCTCCGCCCCCACACCCGCGGGGCGAACTCTTTTTGGGCGGGAGGCCGCACCTTGGTACTGCATTCTTATTGACGGAGTCGTTCTGATGGCGGATAAGGTGACGGATAAGACGGTCTGTGTCGTCGGCCTTGGATACGTGGGCCTGCCCCTGGCCGAGGCGTTTGCAGAACATATGAGGACGATCGGCTTCCGGCGCGACCGGAAGAAGGTCGACGAGCTGAACGGTACGCCCGGGAACCGGATCGAGGCGACGACCGATCCGGCGATGATCAAGGAGGCGGACTTCGTGATCATCGCGGTCCCGACCCCGGTCACCCGGTCCAAGGACCCCGACTTCGAGCCCGTGATCTCGGCCTCGGAGACCGTCGGTCGGAACCTGAAGCCGGGCGCGATCGTGGTCCTCGAGTCGACGGTCTATCCCGGGGCGTCGGAGGAGTTCATGATCCCGGTCATCGAGCGCGAGTCCGGCCTCGTCTGCGGCCGGGACTTCTTCATCGGGTACTCTCCCGAGCGCATCAACCCGGGCGACGAGGCCCACGACCTCCCGCACATCTTCAAGATCGTCTCGGGCCAGGACGAGGCGACGACCGACGCGCTCTGCGAGCTGTACGCCCTCGTCACCAACGTCTACCGGGCCCCCAATATCCAGACGGCCGAGGCCGCGAAGGTGATCGAGAACGTCCAGCGCGACCTGAACATCGCCCTGATGAACGAGCTCTCGATGCTCTTCGCCCGGATCGGGCTCGACACCAACGAGGTGCTCAAGGCGGCCGGGACCAAGTGGAACTTCCACCACTACCGCCCCGGGCTCGTGGGCGGCCACTGCATCCCGGTCGACCCCTACTACCTCGTGCAGAAGGCGAAGGAGGCCCGGTATCACCCGCAGGTGATCCTCGCGGGCCGGGCGATCAACGACTCGATGCCGAAGTACGTCGCGGACATGGCCGTCAAGGGGCTCAACCGCGTGGGCAAGACGATCAAGGGTGCGAACGTCCTGATCATGGGCCTGACCTACAAGGAGGATGTGGCCGACATCCGCGAGTCGCCCGTCGAGCAGATGGTCGAGGAACTCAGGGAGTTCGAGACGAACGTCTACGGCTACGACCCCCTCCTGCCCGAGTCCGTGATCGAGCACTTCGGCGCGATCCCCCTCCAGAAGCTGGACAGGCCCATGGACGCCGTGATCATCTCGGTCGCCCATGAGCAGTTCAGGTCGATCTCGTTCGAGGAGCTCGCACGGCTCATGCCCGACCGTCCCGTCATCGTCGACGTGCGCGGACTCCTCGACCAGGACGAGGCACGCCGGCGCGGGATCGACTACCGCCGGCTCTAACCCACCCCTTTTTTCAGGAAAAGGTTTTTCCCCCGGACTCTGCAAAGTCCCGGCATGAGTTCTCCCGTCTACTTCGCCTCGGTCCGCGCCAGGGGTGACGCCGAGAGCAAGATGGTGAAGGTCCGGCGGCTCTTCGACGCCGCGGGATTCGCCGACTGCATCCAGCCTCACGACCTCGTCGCGCTCAAGATCCACTTCGGCGAACGCGGCGGGGACGCCTACATCAACCCGGTCTTTGCCCGGCAGGTGGTCGATAGGGTCCACGAGCTCGGGGCTCTGCCGTTCCTGACCGATACCAGGACCCTCTACAAGGGAAGCCGGGCGAATGCGGTCGACCATATGACCGTCGCGTACGAGCACGGCTTCTCGTTCGCGTCCGTGAACGCGCCCGTCCACATCGCCGACGGCCTCGCGGGGCGCCGGGGATCCTCCGTCGTAATCGACAAGAAGCACTTCAGGGCCGTCTCGATCGCGGCCGGGATCGTCGACGCGAACGCGATGATCGCGATGAGCCACTTCAACGGCCACGACGTCGCGGGCTTCGGCGGCGCGATCAAGAACATCGCGATGGGCTGCGCGACCCAGGCCGGCAAGCAGCAGCAGCACGCGGTCAGGACCATGGTACGCGAGGAGAACTGCGAGGCCTGCGGCCGGTGCATCCCCGTCTGCCCGACGGGCGCTCTCTCAAGGGGGCCGGACGGGAAGGCGCGGATCGACAGGGAGCACTGTGTCGGCTGCTTCGACTGCATGAACGTCTGTCACACCCACGGCGTCGATATCGACTGGGAGGCCGACGTGACGCCGTTCATGGAGCGCCTGGCCGAGTACGCGCTCGGAGCGGTCAAGGGCAAGGAGGGCAGGGTCGGGTTCATGAACTTCCTGATCAACATCACGCCCGACTGCGACTGCGTCCCCTGGTCGGACGCGCCGATCGTCCCCGATATCGGGATCGTCGCCTCGAAGGACCCGGTCGCGATCGATGCGGCCTCGTTCGACCTGGTCAACCGGCAGATGGGCCTCGCGGGAAGCCTGCTCGAGGCGAACCTCGCGCCGGGGGAGGACAAGTTCCGGGGTCTGCGCTGCCTGACCGACGGGTGCGAGCAGCTCCGGTACGCCGAGGAGATCGGTCTCGGGACACAGGATTACCAGCTGATCGAGATCTGAGCCTCCTCCTATCCGAAACCCTTTTCTCTGCCCGCTC
>Ga0074195_1002234_pt1 | contig 22614 bp, 11 predicted proteins | sample EPASupsiteHSE623_FD_64525 | JGI IMG/M metagenome (GOLD analysis project Ga0074195, IMG submission 64525) | Bioremediated contaminated groundwater from EPA Superfund site, New Mexico - Sample HSE6-23 | ecosystem: Environmental > Aquatic > Deep subsurface > Groundwater > Contaminated ...
TGAAAATATTCAAAAGCGTACGCACGAGAAAATAAAAGTACAGCAATCTCCCGGATCTCTTTTTCGGTTACGGGCTGTAAGATATGCCGCGGCAATTTTACTAGCCCTTTCCATCAGCAGTATTGCCTATTATTATTTCGACGGAAATGTTCAGATGATTGAAATGACCAGCGGGATCGGGGAGGTCAGGGTGGCGGACTTGCCCGACGGTTCAAGAGTATGGCTGAATGCGCAATCATCTCTCAGGTATCCTGAAAAATTTAAGGGAGAATTCAGGGAAGTGATCATGAATGGCGAAGTTTATTTTAAGGTGAAACATGACGATGAACACCCTTTTATTGTTCAATCAGATCACATTCGGATAAGTGTATTGGGAACAGACTTTTTGGTGAATGATCATGACAATGAACCCGCTGTTGATACTTATCTGGCAGAAGGAAGTATAGAACTGGAGATAAAGCAACTAAAAGAGACCATGAAGCTGGTTCCCGGCGATGAAGTCAGTTATGACAAAAAGACGATGACTTTCGTCAAGGTAAATAATCCGGATATGTCGATCGACTCCTGGCGGTTTGGCAAATTATCGTTTTATAATGAATCCTTGTTTGAAATTGCGCGCAAATTGGAACGGAAATTCGGCCAGGTTATCCGCGTTGATGAAACGATCGGAAATATGAAATTTACTGCTGATTTTGAATCCGAGTCGCTGGAACAAATCCTGGAATTTTTCAGCGTAGGATATCAGCTCGAATATGCAACAACTGAAAACGGATATATGATCACAAAAAAATAATTGCCTATGTAATAAAAGTCATTGAAAAAAGACAACGAAAATGCGGTCACATCTTCGTTGTCTGAAAAGTCGCATTAACGAATTAAAGGTATAATCGCTAACACCACAAATCTATGAAAAAAATTAATGTGTGGAAGGATTACCCGTGGGGTAAACCATACACTTTTTTGCTAATTATGAAATTGACGTTCATACTTACTTTGCTGTTTGTCTTAAATACAAGCGCAAATACGTATTCACAAGGAGCTAAACTGAACATCAGTGTTCAACAGGCTACTTTAAGAGAATTGTTTGACCAGATTAAATCTCAATCAGACTACAAATTTCTTTACAACAATGATCTGGTCAATGATGATTTAAAAATCAATGTGAATATCAAAACAAGTTCCGTAGAAGATGTTTTGACAGAAGCCCTGAGGCAATCGAACCTTTCATTTCGGGTCGTCGGAAAGCAGATTCTCATCTATCCGGTTGCCGAAACCGAGAAACCCGATGTTCAAGCTCAGAAGAACCTGGTGAGAGGAGTCATCACCGATCCTTCCGGGGCGCCGCTGCCTGGGGCAACTGTTACGATTGCAGGTAGTACAAGGGGAGTTATTACAGACGCCGACGGAAACTACAGCATTGAAGCCAACCGGGGAGAGAAGCTGGTTTTTTCTTTTATCGGGATGGAATCGGAAACGGTGGAAGTGGTCGCTCAAAAGGTGATCAACATGCAGATGAGGGAAAAATCACAAGAGTTGGAAGATGTGACTGTCGTGGCGTTCGGCAGGCAAAAGAAGGAAAGCGTAGTCGCGTCTATTTCGACTGTGGATGTTGGCGAACTTCGGGTGCCTGCATCGAATCTGACCTCAGCCTTAGCCGGAAAAATTGCCGGTATCATTTCGTATCAGACGTCGGGTGAACCGGGCGCCGACAACGCGCAGTTCTTTATTCGCGGAGTGACTACCTTTGGCTATAAAACATCGCCGCTGATCCTGATCGACGGCTTCGAGTCGACCACCGACGACCTGGCCCGCCTGCAGCCCGACGACATCGAGAGCTTTTCAGTAATGAAAGACGCCTCCGCAACGGTCATGTATGGTGCACGAAGCGCAAACGGCATTATTTCGGTAGTGACCAAAGCCGGACGTGAGGGAGACGTGAAAATCAGTTTCCGGGGCGACGTGAACATAGCGATGCCAACCCGCAAGATCGAGTTTCTGGATGGCGTAAGCTATATGCGGTTGTACAACGAGGCGCAGATCACGCGTAATCCGACACTTGGAGCCTACTATGACGAGCAGAAGATCCAGTCCACAATGCGCGGTGAATACCCCATGATTTATCCGAATGTATACTGGTATGATGCCCTGTTTAATAAGTCGACCATCAATGAAAAGGCCAATATCAACATTTCGGGTGGCGGAAAGGTTGCGACCTATTATGTGTCAGGAACGATGGAGCATGAGACTGGTTTGCTGAAAGTGGATAGGCGCAATAACTTCAACAACAACATTGATATTACCCGCACGAACGTAAGGAGCAATGTTATCTTTAAGCTGTCGCCCACCACAACGTTAGACACAAGGATAACAGGACGATTCGAGCGTTATACCGGTCCGTATGAAACGGCAAGCGAGATCTACCGGCAGATTATGTGGTCCAATCCGGTTGATTTTCCGTTCACTTACGAACCCGATGAGGCCAACCAGTTTGCCGAACATATTTTGTTCGGAAGTACGCTGATAAGCGGTGGGTTCAAGGTGAATCCTTATGCGAGCATGGTCAGGGGTTATGAAGACCGGAATGAGACCAGCATTACGGCGCAGGCTACTCTGTCGCAAGACCTGAAATTTATTACAGAAGGACTGAAGGTGAGTCTGAAGATATCGGCCAACAGTTGGGGCAAGTATACCAGCCGGCGTACCTATTCCCCCTATTATTACGCGTTGGAAAACTACAACCAGATCACTGGCCAATATACGCTGTTTGCATTGAACCCTACGACCGGACAGGCTTATCTGGGAGATGTTCAGCCGGGCCGTGATGCCAGTGGGCAATACTACTACGAGGGCATCCTGAACTGGAACCGGGAATTTGGAAAACACAAAGTTGGTTTTACCTCAGTTGCCATTGCCCAGGAAAACCTGGTGACCGGAGGCAACAGCTCGTCGATCTATTATACGCTTCCCGAAAAGAACCTGGGAATTTCAGGCCGCATGACTTACGACTATGATACCCGGTATTTTCTTGATTTTTCGTATGGTTACAACGGTTCTGAAAAATTCTCCGGCAGCAAGCAGTTCGGGTTTTTCCCTGCCCTGGCTGCCGGATGGCTTGTTTCCAATGAATCGTTTTTTGAGCCTTATAAAAATCTGATTAGTTCGCTTAAATTAAAATTTAGCTGGGGACAAGGTGGGAATGATGCTATTTCAGGACGTGAAGGCCGTTTCTTCTTTCTTTCCGACGTCTCCATACCTCAACCAAACACGGCATCTTCCTACCGTTGGGGCAACACGTTTCAGAACGCATATAACGGCTATGTGGTTTCCCGTTATGCCAATCCCAATATTACCTGGGAAGTTTCGACCAAGTACAATGCCGGTATCGAACTTAACTTGCTTAAGAATGAATCGATCCGCATACAGGCTGACTTTTTTAAAGACAAACGCGATAAAATTTATATGGTTCGCGAAAACTTTCCCGCTTCGGCAGGACTCGAGGCCTCGATCAGCGGAAACGTGGGGCAGGTGGATTCACATGGTATTGACGCGTCACTTGACATCGAACATCAGTTCAACAGCGACTTTTGGATGACAGGCCGTGCCAACTTCACCTATGCGACTAATAAATATGTGGAATTGGATGAAAAAAACTATCCGGACGAATATCTGAAACGCAAGGGACACAATATCGACCAATGGTGGGGATTGGTTGCGGAACGCCTTTTTGTTGACCAGGCGGAAATTGACAACTCACCGCACCAGGACTTCGGTGAGTATATGGCCGGCGACATCAAGTACAAGGATGTGAACGGTGACGGTGTGGTGAACAACAACGACCGTGTGCCGATGGGTTATCCCACCAAGCCGGAAATACAGGTTGGAGCCGGTTTATCTGTCGGGTATAAAAAGTTCGACTTCTCGTTCTTTTTCCAGGGGAATGCCCGGGTATCGATGTTCATCAACCCGGGTGTAGGCGGCGGCGATGACGGAGCCGAAGGAATAGCCCCGTTGGTTGGTAATCGCAATGCCATGCCCTTTATCGCAGATGACTACTGGAGTGAAACAAATCCGAATCCTTATGCATTCTGGCCCAGGCTATCAACCTCCACCGTCAACAATAACCTGCAGCAGTCGTCCTGGTGGTTACGTGATGTTTCTTTCATCCGTCTGAAAAGCGCGGAAATGGGTTACAACTTTCCGGTGAAAAAGCTGAAGCTGGAGAACTGCCGGTTGTATGTTTCCGGTGAAAACCTGTTTGTTCTGAGTAAATTCAAATACTGGGATCCTGAAATGGGACGCAAAGGTATTGGTTATCCGCCAAACAGAAGGTTTAACATCGGGTTCAAATTAGATTTTTAATCCCTAAATTAAGAAAAAGATGAAAATTGCGATTAAGAGAGAACAAAGCCAAACTTGTTTGGGCTTTGCCGAACATGAGCAATTTGCCGGCTTTAGCTGGAAAAATACGATATGGGTAGTTGCAGTTTTTCTGCTGGCTTCCTGCTCTGACTACCTGGATGTTGTTCCCGACAACACGCTGAAACTGGAAAACATCTACGCCACGAAAGATGATGCCTATAATGCGCTGGCCAAGATTTACAGCTACCTACCGAACGATGAGGCCACTCACGAAACGATATGGGAGATGGGCGACGAATTTATCGGCCGTATCGACCCCCCTGTTCAGGACAACACCGGCCAACTGCGCGCCGAACGTATCATGCGGGGCCTACAGACAACCGGTGATCCATTGCTGGGCAACTGGTCGGGTACAGGAGGAGGACGCCCTTACTACGAAGCCATCAGGTCAACAAACGTGTTCCTGCAGTACATCGTAGGTACACGGAACCTGGACGACAACGAACGGGCCGACTGGATTGCACAGGCGACTTTCCTGAAAGCGTACTACCATTTTCTGCTGTTGCAGAAATATGGCCCGATTATTATTTCCGACAAGGTGATTCAGCCCGATGCCTCGGCAGACGAGCTGTTTCCTTCGCGTTCCAAAGTGGAAGACTGCTTCGACTACATTATCCGCCTCATGGACGAAGCCATCCCGAAACTGACGGAAAGGGCCGAGGAAAACAACCTGGGGCAGATTGACCAGATCGCCGCTACAGCGATAAAAGCAAGGGTGCTATATTTCCGGGCAAGTCCTTTTTACAGCGGCAACAAGGAGTTCTTCGGCGACTTTTATGACCCCACCGACGGAGGCCCTTTCTTCCCGGTAGATGATTCTGCCGAACGGACAAAAGAAAAATGGCAGGAAGCCCTCACCGCCATCAACACGGCCATCGAAGTAGCTGAAAGGAACGGCAAGGGTTTGTATCGATTTGAAAAGGAAGTGTATGTAAAAGACCGAAATTTCTACGCGCTCAATCCTGACCGGATGAAGACTTACTATGACTTGCGGATGCTGATCGTCGACCCCTGGAACGAGGAACTGCTGTGGGCCAATTCCAATGTTGATATATACAACCAGGGCGAACTGGCCCATGCTACCAATATCCGACTGCCGGCAGGATTTGAAGGCGACGTTAATGCTTCGGGGTTCTCGTGGCAATGGTTGGGAGCAACCTACCAGATGGCCGAACGATACTATACTGAAAATGGCCTGCCGATTGAAGAGGATCTCACTTTTAACTATAACACGCGCCTGGACGCCTATCTTACCCCCGGTGCGGAAGATCCGGACTATCCGGCCATAGCAGGCCTGATGCAGCCGAACCAGCCCACCATTAATATGTATATGAACCGGGAAATGCGTTTCTATGCCAATCTGGGCATCACAGGAGGCTACTTCCGGTCGCACTTCGAAATCATACCGGTTTACATGATGCAGGGCACCAACGGCGGGTACAACCCGAGCGTAAACGCCACAGACTTTTTCTGTACGGGCATCGGCATCCAGAAACTGGTGCATCCCGAATCGCGGTCATCTAACTGGCAACGTCAGGTTAAATTTCCGTATCCAATTATTCGTATGGCCGACCTGCACCTGATGAAGGCCGAGGTGCTGAACGAGATCAAAGACCAGCCTGACCAGGAAGTATGGGATGCCATCAATCTGGTCAGAGAGCGGGCAGGTGTTCCGAATGTGGAAGAGGTATGGTCGAACGCGGCGCTGACGCGGACCGTGAACAAGCACCGCAGTAAAACAGGGATGCGCGATATTATTTTGGAAGAAAGGAGTATTGAACTGGCTTTTGAAGGCATTCACTTCTGGGATATGCTCCGGCACAAACGGGCGCACGCCGAATTCTCGGCTCCCATCCAGGGATGGAACTACAAGGGAACTGCTCCTTCCACCTTCTTTGTTTTAGGTGTGACACAGGCCCGTCGGTTCACGATACGCGACTACCTTTGGCCGATCGATCTGAACGAAATGAATACCAATGGGAAGTTGACCCAGAATCCTGGATGGTAAAGAAGATGATCAGATTATCTGACTGCTGGATTATCAGACTACCGGACTACCTGATTTTCAGATTGTCTGAACGTCCGAGTATCCGAACATCTGAGTATCAAAATTGAGAATTATGATTTATTCAAAATTTAAAACAGAAAAGCATATGACTATGAAAATATATCTGTGGATGTTAGCCCTGTTGTTGTTAGGAGTCGTTGCCTGCAAAGAGGGCTCCAGGTTTGAATCAGGCGCAGATGATTCCCTACCGCCGGGGAAACCGGTCATCAACCGGTGGGAGCCACTTTACGGGGGAGCCAGGTTCTTCTATTCCCTTCCGCCCGATGAAGATTTGCTGAGCGTCAATGCCGAATACAAGAATGCACAGGGTAAGACTTTTTACTTTACCTCTTCGTACTACGTAGACTCGCTCGATATCATCGGGCTTGGCAGCACCGATCCAAAGGTGATCAGCCTTTACGCCGTCGATCGTGCGGGTAACCGTTCGGAAATCGTCACGCAGGAGATTACACCGCTGGAACCCTCGATTACCCGGGTGGCCAATACCCTGACAGTGAAGCCCGGCTTCAGCTCCTTCCTGGTTGACTGGGTCAATGAACTGGAACAGGTGATCAACGTCTATATTTCGTTTAAATATACCCAGGATGGTGAATCTCGCGACCTTGTTTCCGTGTTTTCGTCGAATGTATTAAAGGAACGGAAGTTCATCGAAGACCTGTACCTGGGGCCTGACGAGCCCATCGAGGTGAGCGTCCGTGTGGAAGACCAGTACGGAAATACAACCGAGGAAATGCCGTTCGGGCAGATCCACCTCCTGGAAGACATGGAACTCGATAAATCGAAATGGACCATCCCCAATGCCAACGACTCGACCGTGACGGTGGACGGAAGGGTAATCAACACCGGTGTCCCTGCCATGTTCGGGGATAACCTCGAGGGACGGATGTCGAAGCTGATCGATGGCATCATCGACCAGGGTGACAACCTGAACTTCTTCCATACAGGGGGACGTGGACGCACCGGATTTTCGCGCGACGGGAACGTGCCCTGGAACATTATCATCGATCTGGGCGATTATTATCAGCTCAGTCGCGTGATCACCGTGCAACGCCACTCGGGCGGACTGGCCAATATTGAGCGAGGACAGTATTACCGGAGTGAGAATTGTGGTGAATTCAGGCTGTTTGTCTTCAATGAAGCGACAGAAGAATGGGATACAATTTCCACCCAACGGACCCCTATTCCGCAGGGCGTGAATGACCTGCAGTTTGTGAAGCTGGGCGAAGCCGGTGATATGGCTTATTTTTTTCCTGACGACCCGCAATACACGCAACCGACCCGCTGGTTCAGGTACGAAGGCCTGCATTGTTTCGATGATAATTATTCGTCAACAAGTGCGAACTGTATGTCTGAATTAACACTTTTTGGGAAGAAAGTCGAGTAAGTTTAACCATTAAATCGTTGAAATGAGAAATTTAATATTTTTCTTATTCGCTGTTACGGCGCTGTGCTTTGCATCGTGCGACGGGCAATATGACAACATCGAGAAATACGCGGGAGAAGTGATCTATCCCGCGCGGTTTGACACCATCTTTGGCCATATTGGTTACGAGCGGGTCGAACTGGATCTGATGAAGGCAGGACGTTTGCCTTCCAGCCAGCTTCATTTGGGGAAGGCCACCAAAACGGTAGTCGAATACGATGGTGAGAAGCATTATATCGACTCCGTTTGTTCGTGGGTCAATATCACCGGGCTTACCGAAGCCAAGCTCTACCGTTTCCGGGTTTACACGGAAGATGATTTTGGCAACGCTTCGGTAGCCCAGGAGATTGCCATGATCCCTTTTACACAACTGGATCGCGATTTGGTCGGGATTGCCTCTCCGAAGATGGCTGTTTCACCGTCGGCGCTGGTAGTGGAATGGCCCAACGGGCTAAATTCGGTCGTGATGGAGTACCACAGCCTGTCTTTTAATTATACAGACAAGGATGGCGCCGTGCAAAGCGGGACAGTAACCACGCCACGCTTTTACTGCGACAACCTGGCTTCGGGGCAGGAACTGACCATTAACGTAGACTACAAGGTCATCCCTATCCTGAGTGATGGATCGAAGATCCTGGATACGGTGATCGTATCAAAACCGATCGTGATCAACATCCCGACACCTGCCACGCCGTTTTCTCCTTCCGAGATTGCCATTCTCCAGGCCAACGGCATTACCACCTTCACTGCGGCAGCCGTTCAGGGCATTGAGAGCCTGACCTACCCGCTTCATACGACTACTTTCCAGGACCTGTTTTATTTTCCGAATCTGACTTCACTTGATTTGACCGGAGAAGGATTGCAGCATGTTCTGCCTACTTTGATTTATGACCGGAATGGGATGCGGACCCAATGCGGGGGCGGAGACTGGCAGCCTTTCATGCTGCGCGTAGAAAAGCCGGTGGATATTAAAATTTCGAGCATCGCATCGCTGACCGACCTGCTCGAATCGGGCCAATTAACGCACGTCCGTTACATTCCCCGTTCCATGGCTTTGGATGATATCCTGGCGCCATATGTGGAAAGCGGGGTGGTGGAATTGGTACAGGATAACGACCCGCTTTATCCTGATGCCGCGTTTATTCCGCCACAGTTTTTCGTCAATGGTAAAGTAGTTGACAACAACTGGGAAATGTACGCGTACTATTCAGGAGACTATTTGCCAAGAGATGGTTTTACCGACATTGGTAAGTTTGATGCCCACAACGAAGTGGTGAACGGGGAACCGGTCGATTTGCACCTGGAACAACTCATCCAAAGTGATGGCAGCAATATTTACAAATGCGTGATCCGCATGAGGAGCGCCTCGATGGCGATGTGCCTTCCGAAGGAATACCGGTACGACAATCAGCGATATAAGACACTCCGCTTCAAGATGTTCTGCGGGAGTTCAGCGACCCTGATGAGTGGAAGTAATAACGTATTTCTGCAACCCTGGATCCGCCCGATGAACTACATGTGGAACTTCGGTAACAACAGTATTTATGGACAGCAAAACTGGGACGTCTCACAAAGTCAGTCGAACTGGATCCAGACCGGCCAAATTCAGAACGAATGGCGGGAATATGCCATTAATATGACACCGAACGATGGTGGTGATAATTCGAATCGCCGCAACAGGGTCATCGTGTTCAATATCGGGCACGAGCCGGGATCGTTCAATTATGATGCAAACAATCAGGTTGTACTCTATCTGGCAGATATCCGGTTTACAAAAAACTAAGCATTTTCCCTAAATCAATTAGTTTTAAAAGCGGGCGGGACCTGACGGTCTCGCCCGCTTCCTTTCTAATTTGGGGATCAAGGCTTTTTATGGCGGCGAATGATGACATCACGATGTTAAGCGCCGCTACAGACTTCATACACGAACGAAGGTTGCCGTGAATGAGATGGTGAGGGCTGAGCGATAGTTTTGTCTTTCCTTTGTACAGTTCCGGAAAATAATTCTAAATTTGGGAAATCAACGCTTACACCTGTTTATATTGGAGAAGAAGTATTTAAATGCAAGAAACACGAAATAAAGACGATTCTCTCTGGAAGGATTTTAGGAATGGGGATGATACCGCTCTTTATAAACTGTATGACCTGTATGCTGATGCACTTTTAGGATTTGGGATGCACTTTTCACGTGATACAGGCCTGCTGAAGGACTGTATACACGATTTGTTCCTTGACCTCTTTAAATACAGGAACAGCCTTTCCTATACGGATAATGTTAAATTTTACATGTTTAAGTCGTTAAAACGAAAAATCCAAAAAGAACTTTCAAAAAAATCCCTGTTTGATTCAGATAGCGATTCTAAAAGTCTTCAGGGGGAAGCAGTTCCCTCCTATGATGAGGTCATTATCGAAACGGAGATCGAACAGGAGAATTTTAAACGATTGAGGCAAGCTGTTGATAAACTCCCTTGCCAGCAGCAGGAGGCGCTTTTTCTTAAGTTCCAGCAAGACCTGAGTTACCAGCAAATCGCACAAATTCAGAATATTTCAATTGAATCAGCCCGAACGAATATTTACAGGGCGATCAAGGCATTGAGGCAAAGCTTTGAAAACGGGCCGATACCCCTTCCGCTGTTTTTGATGTTGCCGTATTGAGATTTTTAGTTTTTGACAAGCGATTTAAATTTTCTTAAAAAAAAGTCATTTTTGCTGTCTATGTTTTCGTCACTCGTTTCTTTACTTAGAAACCTGATTAATGAATGACAAGAGAAAACAGACTGTAGAAGAGATCCTGTCATCAGACAAATTGTTGGACGATTTTTTGGAAGCTGATGATAATATGCAGTTGGACAAAACCGGTATTCATCGGATACGGCAAATTAATGACTTTCTGAAAATCCCCAGGTTTCTGTTTTCCGTGCGGGAAAAAGAAAAGCTCAAACTCAGAATTCAGCACTCGGCGTTAAAATTTGAGGCGAAACGCAGAATCGTAAAATGGGCTTCTGCCGCAGCCGTTTTTATTGTTGGCATTCTGGGCATTTATAATCTCTATATCCATCTCCAGGACCCTGATATTGTAAATTTTGCAAAAAATCTTGGCAACATTCAACCCAATGAAGAAACCCGGCTTTTCCTCAACGATGGACAGGAAGTTCTGATTGAAAAGCAGGAGTCGACCATTGCATATGGGAAAAACGGAAAAGATATCCTGATAGGTGCGGAAGAAAAAGTAGTACAAGCGCTGGATACAAAGGAGCCTGTCTACAATACGGTTGTGGTCCCATATGGAAAAAGAACACAAATTACTTTGTGTGACGGTTCGCAGGTTTGGTTGAATTCAGGCTCCAAACTAATTTATCCGGCGGTTTTTGCAGGTAAGAAACGAGAAGTTTACATTGACGGCGAAGCTATTTTTGATGTGACCCGTTTAGAAGGAGAGCCGTTCTTTGTCAACTCCCGTGATTTTTCAATTCGGGTTACAGGAACTGTGTTTAATGTGAGCTCTTATTCGGACGACAACCAGTCAAGCGCGGTGTTGGAAAGCGGGAAAATTGAGCTTTACAGCAACGACAAATCCTTATTACATCGTGAAAAAGTGGCTATTTCACCGGGAGAGATTGTCATTTTTAATCCCGATGAAAATACGTTTAGCAAAAGCACGGTAAAACCTCAAAACTACCTGTCCTGGAGAAACGGATATTTTATATTTAAAAATGAAAGGCTGAATAGTATTTTAAAAAAAATAGGCCGCTATTATAATGTTGACATCCAGGTGGTGAATGAAAAATTGTCGGCTGAAACGTTTACAGGTTGCCTGGACCTGAGAACAAGTCCGGACGAAGTATTAAAAATTATCAGGAATACAATTCGTTTCAATTATGAATGTAAAGAAAATAAGTTTTTAATTTATTAACCCCGTAACTATGAAATAAAGACTTTTTCAAATGTAAAAAGCTTACAAATGTTTGCACCATTTGTAAGCCTGAAAATTTAATGAACATCGCCCTTTGGCGATATTAACTAAAGACTGACAAATTTATGAAAAAAAAAGTGAATTGTTCTCAATACGTTCATTGGAATGCGTATTGGGGGCAGGTATTTAAAATTATGAAACTAACGTTGTTTCTTTTTTTAGTTGGGATGAATAGTGTTTTGGCGGGCTCTGTTTACTCGCAGAATATAAAGTTTTCTTTAAACCTGAAAAATGTGAGTATTCAGGAAGTTTTTGAAGAGATTCAGGAACGGAGTGAGTTCATCATTTTTTACAATGACAATCAGGTCGCATCAGACTTGCGTGTTGATCTGGAGGTAAATGATGTGTCGATAGATAAAATTCTGCAGCAGACGCTGGAAAAGACTTCGTTGACCTATCAGATCTTTGACCGGCAGATTATCATTATCCCCAACCTGAACGGCTTACCCAATAACGCTCCGTTACAGGCAAATCCTGAAAAGAATATCATCAAAGGGATCATTACGGATCCTTCGGGGACTCCGTTGCCTGGAGCAACGATTACGATAGACGGTACCACAAGGGGAGTGATTACAGATATTGACGGGAGTTTTTCAATTGACGCCCAGCCTGGAGAAAAACTGGTTTTCTCTTTTATCGGAATGGAGACTACAATTATTGAGGTAACCAGTCAAAAGCAGCTCAACATTCAATTGCAGGAAAAGAAATCGGAATTGGACGAGGTTACCGTTGTAGCATTTGCCAGACAAAAGAAAGAAAGCGTTTTATCATCTATTTCAACGATAGATGCAGGAGATCTAAAAGTCCCCTCCAGCAACCTTACAACTGCCTTTGCCGGACGAGTATCCGGACTGATTTCGTATCAGCGAAGCGGCGAGCCAGGTCAGGATGACGCCAGTTTTTTTGTTAGGGGGGTCACCTCTTTTACCTATGCTGCGGGACCCCTAATCTTAATTGATGGTGTGGAGATGTCTTCAACCGATTTGGCCAGAATGCAACCGGATGACATTGCGAGTTTTTCGATCATGAAAGATGCTGCTGCAACAGCTCTCTACGGCGCACGTGGTGCAAACGGAGTTATTATGGTAACAACCAAGGAAGGGAAAGAGGGCAAAGCCCAGATTTCATTCCGATACGAAACATCTGTTTCAGGTCCAACTCAAAAGGTCGATTTAGCTGACCCCATTACTTATATGAAGCTGAATAATGAAGCCTTTTTAACCCGCAATCCAAACTCTCCTGCTCCCTATTCCATGGAAAAAATCGAAAATACCGAGCGGGGAACGAATCCATTAGTTTATCCCGCAACTGACTGGTATGATATTTTGTTTAAGAATTATACCATTAACCACCGGGCCAATTTCAATGTAAGTGGTGGAGGCAAAGTTGCCAGATATTACATCGCTGGAACCTATAATCAGGACTACGGAACATTGAAGGTAGATCAAAAGAGTAATTTCAATAATAATATTGATTTGAAACGCTACCTGTTGCGGTCAAATGTTAATATCAATATCACACCCTCAACCGAAGCAGTTGTGCGGTTGCACGGGACTTTTGACGACTATACCGGGCCTATCGACGGAGGTTCCAGTTTGTATCAGAAAGTCATGCGTACTGATCCGGTACTGTTTCCTCCATTCTTCCCGCATACGGAAGAAACAGACTATATTCAGCATATTCTTTTTGGAAATTATGACCAGGGCCAATATATCAATCCCTATGCAGATTTGGTAAAGGGATATAAAGATTATACCAAATCAATGATCCTGGCCCAGTTTGAAGTAAAACAAAGACTTGATTTTATCACGAAGGGACTGAATCTCCGAGGGTTGTTCAGTACGAACAGGTATTCGTACTTTGATGTGTCCAGATCCTATAAACCTTTTTATTATATCGCTACAGGTTATGACAAAACAAAAGATACGTTTCAGTTATACAACCTGAATCCCACGGGCGGTGCAGAATACCTTTCTTACAGTGAAGGAGATAAGGATGTTACGGCTACAACTTATTCTGAGTTGGCTGTTAATTATGACCGCACCTTTAATGATAAGCATGGAATAAGCGGATTGTTGGTTAGCACAATGCGCAACTATTTTAAGGCTAATGCCGGATCCTTATCCTTGTCTTTACCCTCCCGTAATATGGGATTATCGGGGCGTTTCACTTATTCATACGATAGCCGTTATTTCGGTGAATTCAACTTTGGGTATAATGGGTCTGAGCGTTTCGCAAAAAAAGAACGTTTTGGATTTTTTCCGGCAATTGGTTTTGCATGGTTTGCTTCGAATGAGGACTTCTGGGGAGACCGTTTTAAGAAGACTTTTTCGAAACTGAAGTTTAAAGGAACATACGGACTTGTAGGTAATGATGCCATTGGTGACGAGAATGACAGGTTCTTTTACCTTTCGGAAGTGGACATGAATGCGTCAGCCCGGAGTTATACATTTGGTCAGGATTTTCAGTATTCTCAAAACGGCGTGTCGATTTCAAGATATGCCAATGATCTGATAACCTGGGAAACAGCCGCAAAATTAAATTTGGGTGTTGAAATCGGTTTGTATGACAAGTGGGAAGTGATGATCGATCTCTATCGCGAACACCGGAAAAATATTCTGATGGAGCGGGCAAGTATTCCAACAACAATGGGTTTGCAGGCAAATCCCCAAGCTAACCTGGGTGAAGCAATCGGGCGTGGAATTGATTTTTCTATCGATTATAACGAAATTTTTGAGAATGGCTGGTGGATAACTGCACGGGCGAATATGACTTATGCTACTGCTGAATTTGAATTTTATGAAGATGTAGATAATTCGGCAACTCCCTGGCTGAATCGTATAGGTCAGCCTATTAGTCAGCAGTTTGGCTATGTTGCTGAACGTTTGTTTGTTGACGAATATGAAGTGAATAATAGTCCGGTACAGACATTCAGTGAATATATGGGCGGTGACATTAAGTACAGGGATATTAATAATGACGGAATGATCTCGACTCTGGATCAGGTGCCCATTGGATACCCCACGGAGCCTGAGATTATTTATGGCTTTGGATTTTCGGCCGGATTTAAAAATCTGGATTTTTCTTGTTTCTTCCAGGGGCTGGCCAAGGAGTCATTCTGGATCGATGCAGTGAAAACTTCTCCGTTTATTGATACAGACGACAACTCAGCTGTTGTGTCCAAGAATGCTTTACTCGGAGTTTACGCGGATGATCACTGGTCGGAGGCTGACCGAAACATTTATGCCCTGTGGCCCCGCTTGTCGGACAGGCATTACAGCAATAATACACAGCGGAATACGTGGTTTATGCGTGACGGTTCTTTCCTCCGTCTAAAATCGGTTGAACTTGGGTACTCGATCCCCGAAAATTTCCTCAGAAGATTTGAAATCAGGGACCTGAGATTTTACGTAAGCGGGACTAACTTATTGACATTTAGTAAATTCAAATTGTGGGACCCTGAGATGGCAGGAAACGGATTGGGTTATCCGATTCAAAAAGTGTTCAATATCGGTGTCCAGGTCTCACTTTAAAGAACAGGAAGAGTATGAAAAAAATTAAGTTATTATCAATAATGGTTTTGATGGCATTGTCGCAGGCGTGTGATAACTACCTGGATGTAGTGCCTGATAATGTGGCCACACTGGAATATGCTTTTCGCGATAAGGTAGGTGCAGAAAAATTTTTATTCACCTGTTATTCCTATTTGCCCGAATTCGGAAATATCGGGTATGACCCTGCAATTATCGGGAGTGATGAACTTTGGATTCATGGTGAAAATGAATGGTATGGTGCTTTCGGCGGTTTTTATGCATATAACATTAAACGGAGCCAGCAGAATGTGACCGAACCCTTAATGAACTTCTGGGACGCAGGTCGAAACGGGAAAAACCTGTTTATTGCCATACGTGATTGTAATATCTTCCTGGAAAATATTCATTTAGTGGGCAAGGATCTGGATGATTATGAACGAAAGATGTGGATAGCTGAAGTAAAAGTTTTGAAAGCGTATTACCACTACTATTTACTGAGAATGTATGGCCCTGTTCCCATTGTTCATGAAAACCTTCCTATATCAGCAGGGGTGGAGGAAGTACGCGTGTTTCGTGATCCGTTTGACGACTGTATGGATTATATCGTGGAACTCATTGATGAAGCTGTGCCTGATCTCATGTTGACAGTTACCAATGTTGCATCTGAACTGGGGCGTATAACACAGCCTATTGCATTGTCAATCAAGGCTGAGGCTCTCGTAACCGCAGCCAGTCCGTTGTTCAACGGAAATACAACTTATGCCAATATGATCGATTCCAGAGGGGTGAAATTGTTTAATACAGAGTATGATGAAAACAAATGGAAGGTAGCCATGGAAGCTTGTAAGAACGCGATTGACACTGCTCACCTGGCTAATATGAAGCTTTATGAATTTAATGACAGCCGTTATCCGGTTTCGGACGACACCAGACGTGTCATGTCAATTCGGAATGCATTTGGTGATCGTTGGAATGAAGAGGTTGTCTGGGGAATATCGGATAATACCTTTGCAAACACACAAAATTACGCCCTGCCTTATCTGTTAACAACCGATTTGGGTCTGGCCTATTCAACTCCGGTGTTATCGCCGACCTTGATGTTGGCAGAACTGTTCTATTCCGGTAACGGTGTTCCCATCGATGAAGACAAATCGTATAATTATGAGGAGCGCTATGAGACATCAGCAGCAACCGGACAAAAATACTACGTTCAGGAAGGCTTTGAGACGGCTAATCTGAATCAGTACCGCGAACCCCGGTTTTATGCAAACCTGGGATTCGACGGAGGGATATGGTTTGGAAATGGTCGGTACAAGGAGATCGGGGAAGGTACCGCTACTGAAACTTCATGGGTGATCAGAGCCAAAGCCGGTGAAACAACCGGAAAAACCTCTTCCATCCGGTATTCCGCTACGGGTTATTTTGCCAAAAAACTTACCCATTTTGAAACAGCAACTTCTTCGACAACCGGTACAGCGGTGCGGATTGCATTTCCTTTGATCCGGCTCGCCGATCTGTATTTGTTGTATGCCGAAGCACGGAATGAATATTCAGGACCGGACGCTGAGGTTTATTCTCATATTGATGAGGTCCGCGAAAGGGCTGGATTAGCAGGTGTTGTAGAGAGTTGGCAGCAGTATTCCAAATATCCGGATAAACCGCTGAATAAAGAAGGCCTTCGGGAAATCATCCGGCGGGAAAGAGGAATTGAACTGGCCATGGAAGGAAAAAGATTTTGGGATTTACGCAGATGGAAGATCGCAGATCAGGTTCTTAATGCCCCGGTGAAAGGATGGAACGTTATTGGTGCCAATACAATCGACTATTACAATGTGGTTACTTTTGAAATGCTTGAGTTTACAACCAAAGAATATCTTTGGCCACTTAAACAACAAACCATAAGGAAGAATCCTAATTTGCTGCAGAACCCATTCTGGGAGAATTAATTATAAAAAAATGTCAATAAATCGTATGAAACGAACATGTTGCTTCACAACGCCCAGGGATATGATAAAAATTTTAAGCAACACGGAGTTCCATACGACCATTGAAAAACAAATTATCAACGTATGAAAAAATATTGTATACTCATTGTCATATTTACCGGAATCATCTGGTTTAACAGTTGTAAGGAGGAATCGATCGGTCAATTCCCGATAGACAATGTTGCTCCTAAGCCGGTAAAAGATGTTATAGTTGAAAACTTAGCCGGAGGTGTGAAATTTACCTATGAAATACCGGATGAAGAAGACTTATTATATGTTCAGGCTGTCTATACCCTTCCGAATGGCACTCAAAATACAGTTAAAACATCGGTATTTAGTAATTCATTAACAATAAAAGGATTCGGTAAGTCTCAAAAGAGCAACGTACGGCTCGTGGCCGTTGACCGCAGCAGAAACGAATCTGAAACCGTCAATGTTGAAATTGAGCCGCTTGATTCACCGATTTATTCCATATGGGAAAGTTTGCTTCTTCAGGAATCGTTTGGGGGTTTTAAAGTTTTTTGGGAGAATCCGTTGAAAGAGGATATTGTAGTTGATGTGTTAAAGAAGAATACAGGTACCGGAGAGTTAAGCTACGTTGAAAATTTTTACTCGTCCGTAGCATTAGCGAAGGAGGCAGTCCGTGGATTAGACTCAACCAGAGCTACTTTCTGTATTGTTGTTCGTGACACTTACGGGAATTATACCGATACTCTCGTGGCGGTACTGAAGCCTTTATTTGAGCAGGAAATACCCAAAAGCGAATTTGTACAACAAAAATTGTCATCCCGTTTCAAAGTACACAGTTACGGCGGGGCCAATATGGATCGGTTATGGGATGGCATCACGAATGTGGCTACCAATTGTTACTATATTCAGACTGGGAATACAATCATGCCCTATTATACCTTTGATATGGGGGTGACCGCTAAATTATCCCGTCTTCGCTGGTGGCAGCGGGTTGATTTTCTGTTTGCACTTCACAATCCCAAGGAATTTGAATTTTATGGAACGAATGATCCATTGTTGGCGGCTGATGCAGAAACACAGGGATGGGAGACTAATCCCGGATGGATAAAGATGATAAGTTGCATTTCTCATAAACCTTCAGGCGACGATAATACAACTGTTACGACAGAAGATCAGGCTTATGCTTATAACGGAGAGGAATTTGAATTTCCGTTGGAAGCGCCTTCTGTTCGTTTTCTGCGTTTTAAGGTATTAAAAACATGGAGTGGCTCGACCGGCGTCCATGTAGGCGAATTTACGTTTTGGGGACAAATTGAGGAATAAGGATTATGCCGTATCCTTGTTTCAGGAGAAGGCATAGAAACACAATTGAAATTAAATCAAAAAATTAAACAGAATGGAAAAGATATTATTAAAAATATTCTTTCTTGTAAACATCGTGATTTCGTTTACCGCTTGTTCGGATATGAACGATAAGCATGACATGTGGATGGAGGACGGAGAACGGATATATATAGGAAAAATTGATTCCTTAAAGGTTTTTCCAGGAAATGAACGGGTTAAACTCCGTTTCTGGGCATCGGACCCAAGAGCTAAATCGGTTGGATTCTACTGGGTGCCGGATAATGATTCCATGTTAGTGGATCTGAATAAGACTTCATCGATTGATTCGTTCGAAGTTTTTATAGGCGGACCCGGTAGTACGAAGCAGATTGCAGAGGCGAACTACACTTTAAGTATAATCACCCGCGATGACGCCGGACATAACTCCATCCCATTTGAGAAAATTATAAATGTTTATGGTGAAAACTTCCGGTCGACACTCACCCATAGAGTGCTAAAAAGTAAAGAATACAATGATCCCACCGGGTCATTGTCACTTCGTTACTCCGGACCCGTTAATGAGAAAGAGATCGGCATTAAAATCAGATATACCGACCGGAGCGGTGTTGCTAAAAGCGAGGTGTTTTCAAGTGCATCAATACCTGACCCTTTAGTCCTTACATATATAGATCCGGCAAAGACCGTGTCATATAGTACGTTATTTTTGCCGGATCCCCTTGCCATTGACACGTTTTATACTGATCCGTTTGTCGTAGCCATTGAAAATATAATAAATGTTGCTTTGGGTAAAAGTGCAACCGGGAGTGATTTTCTCGAAGCCAAATATGTTGCAACCAATGCAGTCGACGGAATTGTTTCAAGCGATTCACGCTGGGTTAGTTCAAATGCAGGAGAACACTGGATTGAGGTTGATCTGGGACAGGAGTATGCGATTCATTCCTTCAGAACCCTTGTCGGGAGTGGAACCTCCTATACGAACCCGGTAAAAGAGTTTTCATTTCAGGCAGAGGTCAACGGAGTTTGGGAAACGATTATTTCCGTGAACGATAATACTGACCCTCAGTTTAAGCGGGATTTTCCTGAAGTAAATACCCGGAAGGTACGGTATTTTGTGCCCGACTACGCGAGCAATATGGTTCGTATGTTTGAACTGGAGGTTTATGCTACTATCCGGTATGGGATTTAACTGCTTTATTGGACTGGAACAACAAGTAATTGAACGAGCAGTAACTGACTGAACAAATGGATAAATTCAACAGAAGACATTTCGTAAACCGAATAGGGTCCCTGTCTTTGGCAATGAGCGTACCTGGTTTGGCCTTTAGCACACAGGAAAAGGAGAAAAAGAACCGGATTTCCCTTAAGACGAGGATTCCGCTTGATGATCAGTGGGACGTAATTGTGGTGGGAGGCGGACCTTCCGGTTGTACTGCAGCGATTTCGGCAGCAAGAGAAGGTGCAAAAACGATCCTGATTGAAGCAACCGGAGCGCTGGGTGGAATGGGTACTTCGGGATTGCTGAATGCTTGGTGCCCTTTTACGGACGGGGAAAAAATAATTTACAAGGGTCTGGCTGAAACCGTTCTCAAAGCTTCGAAGCTTGGAACCCCTCATATCCCGGAAACCAGATATGACTGGCAGCCGATTAATACGGAACATCTAAAAAGGGTTTATGATGATGTGGTTACTCAGGCAGGCGTATCTGTCCTGTTTTTTTCCAGGGTATCTGCCGTAGAAATGAAAAACGAGGAGGTCATCGATGCGATTATAGTTGCCAATAAAAATGGGTTAACAGCCTTCAAATCGAAAGTATATATTGATTGTACCGGGGATGGCGATCTGGCTGCATGGGCAGGTGCTGATTATTATTATGGAGATGAAAGCGGATCGGTACAGGCCGTTTCACTTTGTTTTTCTGTTGCCAATATCAATGCTGACAATTATAGGAAAACCGGGGGCAGGCTGCATGGAGAAAATAGACAAAGTCCGATTCACCGGATTTACGATTCGGGAAAATATCCGCTGGTGATCGATAAACATTTGAATATTAAAGACGCTGATCCTTCTTTCCTGATGTTCAATGCCGGACATATTGAACAGGTTAATTCTACCGATACACGCCAGTTATCTGATGCAATGATCAAAGGAAGAAAGTTGGCTTTTCAGTTGCATGAGGGCCTTAAAGAAATAGCTCCGGAAATATTTAGTCATTCCTACCTGGCCGAAACAGGTGCAGTTTTGGGAGTAAGGGAGAGCCGGCGGATCAAGGGAGATTATGTGTTTACAATAGATGACTGGCTGGAACGGCGTTCATTTGAAGATGAAATCGGTAGAAACTGTTATTATATTGATCTTCATAAAAAGGATGCCCGGCGATATAGCCGTTATGGCAAGGGCGAATCGCACGGGATTCCTTACCGTTGTCTTACTCCTGAAAAATTGAGGAACCTGTTGGTCGGCGGCCGTTGTATATCGTCCGATTATCAATCGTATGGGAGCCTTCGGGTGATGCCGGTCTGTCTTGTCACGGGCGAAGCCGCAGGACTGGCGGCTTCGCTGGTAGCCCGGCAGCCCAATCCGGATGTACACCAGATTGACACTCGCTTTCTACGGAAAAGGTTAAAAGAGGAAGGTCAGTATTTACTATAAGATATCCATACATGAAGAGAAGAGATTTTGTGCGGGCTACATCGGCGGGGGCTGCTTTCGTTTCGTTGGGAGGATTGAGCGGGTGGGCTGCAGGGAATGGGGGTCATCCAAAATTTGTGAAGCAGTCATCGCGGGAGTTGCCGCTGATATTCGAGGTCGATGTGCTGGTTGCCGGAGGATCTACCGCGGGAGTAGCTGCAGCTGTGAAAGCGGCCCGGTCGGGTGCCAGAGTGATGCTGGTTACCGCGGAGCCTTATCTGGGAGAGGATCTTTGTGCGACCTGCCGGTTGTGGCGGGATAAAGATCAGCGGAGTTTTCATCCGCTCGAGAAGGAATTATTCGGAGAGGAAGGTTTTGCCACCCCCATGCACATCAAAAAAACGTTGGACGAACTGCTGATCTCCAATCAGATTCCCTTCCTGTATTCCACTTTTGTGACCGACGTGATCGTGGACGGGCGGAACCATATTTCCGGCGCGGTGATCGCCAATCGTTCCGGGCGGCAGGCAATCAAGGCAAAGGTGGTGATCGATGCTACGCCTTATGGCACCGTAGCCCGGTTGTCGGATGCCCGCTTTACAAGGGAGAATACCGGGGAGGTGCAGTTTGAATGGATATCCGTCGGCAACGAAAAAGCTGATGGAAGCTCTGAATTGTTGCCCAATGAGTTAACAGTCAAAGATAAAAAGTTCCGGGTATGGAAGTCGGTATTCCGGTTCGAATTAAACGATCTCTCGCAGGCATCGGTGGCCGGGATTGAACAACGGATACGCGATTTGACTTGGGATGCCGGGCAGGTAGAAGCTTCGGAACGTCCATTTTTCATTCCGCCGGACCATATTAACGGAGTGAAATTTTTAGAACATATTACCGATCCTGCGCGGATTGATCCGGGGGTGTTTCAGCCGAAGAAAACGGAACATCTGTATGTCCTTTCCGGAGCCGCCTCTGTTTCGCATGAAGTGGCCGTTTTTCTGTTAAAGCCGGGTACGCTGATTGCCGCCGGCGAACGGGTGGGTGAAGCTGCCGCGATCGCAGCATCCGCCGGGCGGCTATCTGACCGGCTAAGGGTAAAAGCTTGCTCTGTTTCTGTACCGTACCCCGGAGATGTGAAAGAACAGCTCGACGGGATAAGAAGCTCACTGAACTTAGATAAGATTGCCTCGGAAGAGACTGTCCTCCCCGTATTGGGCGTCTATGATGTGGTCGTTGTAGGAGGTGGAACTGCCGGGGCCCCCGTGGGTATAGGT
>Ga0074195_1002236_pt1 | contig 22592 bp, 20 predicted proteins | sample EPASupsiteHSE623_FD_64525 | JGI IMG/M metagenome (GOLD analysis project Ga0074195, IMG submission 64525) | Bioremediated contaminated groundwater from EPA Superfund site, New Mexico - Sample HSE6-23 | ecosystem: Environmental > Aquatic > Deep subsurface > Groundwater > Contaminated ...
CTTGATGCCGACCGGAACTTCTTTTTTATGGAAATGAATACCCGTATACAGGTAGAACATCCTGTAACTGAAATGGTATCTGGTGTTGATCTCATTGAATTACAGATAAAAGTTGCCAATGATGAGGAACTTCCTTTGAAACAGGAAAATGTTAAGCTAAATGGCTGGGCCATTGAATGTCGGATCAACGCGGAGGATGTTCAGGCAGGTTTTTCTCCGAACCTTGGAATTATTGAGAAAATTGCCTATCCCAAGGGCAAAAACATTCGGGTTGACAGTGGTGTTACCGATTATTCCGTTATTACTCCCTATTTTGATTCAATGGTCGCCAAACTGATTGTGCATGCTGAAACCCGTGAAAAGGCAATCGCTTGTGCATCCAATGCGCTCCGCAAAATCTGGATCAGGGGTATTAAAACAACAATCCCGTTCTGCCAGGCTGTCATGAACCATAAAAAATTTAAAAAGGGGGATTTCAATACCTCCTTCATTGAAAAGGAGATGGAACAATTGTATTACAATGAACAAGAAGATGAAATGCTTGCAGCTTATGTGGCCGCCTTTGATTTTGCCGCTGAAATAGAGACTGACCGGACTACAAAACCCGATTTTGAAAGGGGCAAAAACATCAGTCCCTGGGTACTTAACAAACGCCTGAAATCACTTTAATACGGGAATATGAAACTTATTGGATCTAAAAAACCTGCTGAACCAGAATACATTGCAGTATCACCAACTGAAAACAAATACGTGGTAAGAAATCCTTTCAGCGAAGATTTAAAAATTAACGGGCATAAAAAAGACATTAAGATTTTTGAGGATGAGGACGGCTTCACCTTTCTGGAATTTAAGAATAAAAAATACCTTGCCGAAATCACCGATAAAACGCAGAATAAATACACGGTTCTGCTGAATGGTGTAAGTTATTCTTTCACAATCGAATCACCCATATCCTACCGCAGGAGAAAGTACCTCGAAAAGTATAAAAAAGCAAACAAGATTGAAGTTGTTATTGCCCCTATGCCGGGTAAAATAATTGAACTCCTTGTTGAAGAAGGCACCCAGGTAAAAGACGGCGAGGCCATGCTGATTCTTGAAGCCATGAAAATGCAAAATGAGATTATAGCCCAGGTTTCAGGCAAGATAAAGAAAATCAACGTGAAAGCTGGTGATTCTGTGACCAAGGATGATGTGCTGATGGAAATTGAACGATAGCCACCTCCACAAAAGCTGCTTTTATGTTTGAAAAAATCAACGATACGGTCAATTTCCTCAGATCCGCAGGTATTGACTCACCGGATATTGGTATTGTACTGGGAACGGGTCTCGGTAAACTTGTCAATGAAATTGAGATCATCCGTTCGATTGATTATTCCGGGATCCCCCATTTCCCGATCGCCACTGTTGAATCACATTCCGGTAAGCTCATCTTCGGCAACCTTAAGGGGAAGAAGATTCTTGCCATGCAAGGCCGGTTTCATTATTATGAAGGATATTCCTTGCAGGAGGTCACTTTCCCCATTCGGGTAATGAAGCAACTTGGGATCAGGTACCTCCTTTTGTCAAATGCTGCAGGGGCAATGAATCCGGCTTTTAGGAAAGGAAGCCTTATGCTTATCGACGATCATATTAATATGCTTCCGGATAATCCGCTGAGAGGAAAGAATCTCAACAGCCTCGGACCCAGGTTTCCCGATATGAGCCAACCCTATTCAATGGATTTGAACAACCGGCTGCTGTCGATTGCCAACATAGAAAACATTGTTTTGCACAAAGGGATTTATGTGTCGGTTACAGGACCCAACCTTGAAACACGTGCAGAATACAGGATGTTCAGAAATTTTGCTGATGCTGTAGGTATGTCAACCGTACCCGAAGTAATCGTAGCCAATCACATGGGCCTCCCTTGCTGTGCAATTTCCGTATTAACGGATGAATGTGATCCGGATCATCTTGAACCAGCCAAAATTGAGGACATTCTGGCAATTGCCGGAAAGGCAGAGATCAATCTGATCAGGTTGTTTGTTTCCCTTATCAAGGATTTACATTGAAAACCCTTACCGTCATTCACACCGCATTATGATTGTAGTAACCGGATCCACCGGACTTTTGGGTATGCATGTATTGTATGAGCTTGCTGCCCGGGGCCATTCCCTGAGAGCGCTGTACCATTCAACGGAAAAGCTTGAAAGGGTAAGGAAAGTCTTCGGATTTTATTGTTCCGATCCGGATGGTTTGTTAAAACAAATAGAATGGGTGAAGGGAGATATCCGTGACACCTTTTTTATTTCCGATGCACTTCAGCACACTACCCATGTTTATCATACGGCAGGTCTGGTCTCCTTTAATGAAAAGGATAAACACCGGCTGATGGAAATCAATGTAAATGGGACATCCAACCTTGTGAATGCATGTTTGGAGCAGGGGGTACAGAAACTATGTCATGTAAGTTCAATAGCTTCGCTCGGAGAAGCACAGCCCGGAGAACCCATCACCGAAAACATGATCTGGCGTCCTGATTTATCAGCCTCTTCATATTCAATCAGTAAGTTCAAAGGTGAAATGGAAGTTTGGAGAGGCATCCATGAAGGTTTAAACGCGGTGATTGTAAATCCCTCTGTTATTGTTGGCCCGGGCATGTGGTTTTCGCAAGGTGCCTCACTGTTGAAACAGGTCCGCAAAGGATTGTTGTATTATCCGGCCGGTACAAGCGGATACGTTGATGTCCGTGATGTTGCTCATGCCATGGTGGTACTTACTGAAAGCGATACTACCGGTGAACGGTACACGATCAATTCCCAAAACCTGCCTCACAGGGAAGTAATCAATTACATGGCAGAAGCCATGAACAAAACGTTACCTACCCGCCGCCTGAGCTCCACCATTATTAAACTGGCCTGCTCCTATGAATATATGAGGGCGCTGGTAACCGGACAAAGCCCCCGCATTACTTTAAAATCAATGGATGTGGCTTCTCAGACCACATCCTATTCCAATCAGAAAATCCTTTCTTTCCCCATTCAGTTTATTCCCATCCGGGAATCAATACAATTTGCTGTCGGACTCTACCTGAAGGAAATCAACGTTAAATAATCCTTTGTCAGGCAAGTGTATATTACACATTAACTGCATATTAGAGAAGTCCGTTCGGGAATCTCAAAAAAAAAAATTTACCCCGAGGGTTACTTTTTACATTCATACGGAATTAATGTATGACAGAATTTACATTATTAACCCTTTTCACAATACGTTTATATGAAATTTATCAAAGTTATTGGGATTCTTATGTGTTTACTGGTGGCCTGCCAGAAAGAGGATGGCAACAAACCTACCGGTAAGTTAAAAATTGACCTCGGTGTATTCATCACCGTAATTGAGGAAGACGGCAGTCTTAAATCGACAGAAGCTGCCGAAGATTTTAAAGTGGTTGTTTACAATACAACCGGTGTTGAAATTATCTCATTTGAAAAAGCATCTGAAATGCCCGAAGAAGTTGAGCTTGAAACCGGTGATTATTACGTGGTGGCCCATTCAAACAATGACCTGCCGGCCGCTTTTGAAAATCCGTACTATTACGGAAAATCGGATGTATTCAGGGTGTTGCCAAACAGTGTGCAGTCGGTTGCAATAACCTGTGAACTGGCGAATACCATTGTATCCATCGTGTATTCAGACAATGTTATACAACAATTCACTGATTATACAACTACTGTTGCTTCTCCCACGGGTTCCCTTGTATTTGACAAAACAGAAACCCGTTCCGGCTATTTTCGTCCTCAACCCTTAACCATTACTGCATTGCTTACCTGGCAACAGTCCGATGGCACAACCCAGCACAAAACAATAACCGGAAGCATCCCCAGCCCGGAACCAAAAAAGAGGTATGAGATTCATGTGGACGCCTCTGCCGGAGGAGGATCGGCAATGTTTCAGATCAACCTGAATGACTCATCAGCAGCAGTTGAAACTGTGCTGTTAACAGATGAAACACCTGCTACAACACAGATTCAGCAGGGAGACCTTCTCATCAGTGAGATCATGTATAATCCTGAAGCCCTTACCGATGCAACAGGTGAATGGTTTGAAGTTTATAACAATACCAATCACACTCTGTCATTGCAAAACCTGGTTATTTCAAAAAATGGAACCGAGACCCATACGATATCAGTTCCGCTGGATCTTGCGCCCTTTAACTATTACGTTTTTGCGCGAACTGACAATGCTGTTTCTGGTAATAAATATGTTTATGGCACCGGTATATCGCTGAACAATACCGGTGCCGTTTTATCCATCTCCACCCCCGGCACAGACGGCATTTTGATCTGTTCTGTAGATTATGGTGCAGAAGCATTTCCAACAGGGACAGGCGCCTCCATATGCCTTGGTGCATCCCATCTGAATCCGTCGGATGCCGGTACAGGAACATCCTGGTGTGTTTCCTCTTCCGTTTATAATACTGGAGACCTGGGTACACCCGGATTCTATAATGATGTTTGCAGTGAATAACAACAACATATTTTTTTAGCCCGTTAAAGCCCAACAACTGCCGAAGCTTATTCTCAATCTGAAAACCCGTTATCAGCGCAACCCCTCTTAAGCAGTGAGGGCTTTTTTTACCTGAGTGAATGGAATAACATCTACAAGCAAGCACCATTTTAACTACATTTGTTTGTAGGTTTGTATTATTTATACGCTCGCTTTGCATGCAGAAACGACTTGTTGCCGGTTTTATTCTTGACCTTATCATCGTTACCGTATCGTTTTTTCTATGTGTATGGCTGAAACCGGGGGAAAATAAAACCTACTACCAGGATTATTTCTATTCCTTTCTGCTGTTTCTGACCATATGGGTTATCATCTCTTCTTCACTTGAAAAGTATAAGTTTGCGGATAATATGACCTGGGGACAGGTCATTAAGAAAATGCTTCTTGTTAACCTGGTAATCTTTTTTATAGTTACCAGTATGATGTACATCTTACAAAGCTTTAATTACTCAAGGTTTATTGTGCTTGGCACCGTGGGAGTAGCCACCCTGGCTGAATTGCTGGTAGGCTCCCTGTATTTTATAATTATCAGTACGCGGATCAGGTATGAAAACGGAACAGCCCTTGGTATGCTCAGCAAGGGCAAATTGATGCGCAGAGACGCGAGGATACCAACGCAGAAAAAAAGACTGCCTGTCCGTTACGGATTTAAACAACGCGATGAATACCTCCTGAATGAGATTGGCAATGAGGCCTTTAAATATATCCAGCATTATGCTGCCCTGGATTCGCCCAATACCCTTGTGGTGTCAACCACCACACGTTTCAATATCGATGCACAGATCCAACAGTCTTTTGAATGCATCATAAATATTAGGCGTGTAAATGATTTCAGGTATATAAACAAGTACTTTGAATCTGTGAATTCGAAACTGCCGGTTGGTGGTATATTTATAGATTTTTTTGAGACCAAGAATATGCGCAAAAAGCGCATTCTTGCCAAATATCCCCCCGGTTTGAACTATGTCTATTATACACTTGATTTCATAATAAAGCGCGTCTTCCCAAAATTCGTAATTACAAAAAAGCTCTATTTCATTCTAACCCGTGGTGAAAACAGGGTGCTCTCCAAGGCTGAAACTTATGGACGATTATATTCCTGTGGTTTTGAAATACTAGATGAGAAACTCATTGAACGAGGGCTTTACTTCATTGCCATTAAGGTGAAAGATCCTTTGTTTCCTAAAAATCCAAGTTATGGTCCTCTCATTGCGCTCGAAAGGATCGGGAAAGGAGGCCGGCCTATCAAAGTATTTAAAATGCGTACCATGCATCCGTTTGCAGAATACCTGCAGGATTATGTATACAACAAAGCAGGTTTGCAGGAGGGCGGCAAATTCAAGGACGATTTCAGGGTCACTACCCTCGGAAAAATTATGCGGACATTCTGGATGGATGAGCTTCCCATGCTGATAAACCTTTTTAAGGGCGACCTAAAACTCTTCGGTGTTCGTCCGTTAAGCAAACAATATTTTAAACTTTATACTCCGGAATTGCAGAAAATAAGAACGCGAAGCAAGCCTGGTCTTATTCCTCCATTTTATGTTGATTACCCCAAAACCCTCGAAGAAATTATAGCCTCAGAACTGAGGTATCTGAAATCCTATGAAAAGCATCCTTTGCGAACCGACTGGGTTTATTTCTGGAAAGCTGTTTTTAATATCCTCTTCCGCAGGTACAGAAGCAATTGAGGATGAACCTTACCCACGATGACCCGGCTAATTATTATTAATATAATTCAGAACCAGGATCAGGGTGGAAACAGAGGTGAGGAAAAGGGAAAGCGTTGGAATGTTGATACGGAAGGTTTTGCTCTTAATGGGTTCAACATATACAATGTCATTTGGCAGCAGGTAAAACCCATCCGAAGTAAGTATCTGACGGTCTGTGAGATCGAGCCTGAATGACTTGGTACCGCCAACAACCGGTCTGAGTACAAGCACGCTTTTACGGTTGCCATAATCGGTGATATCTCCAGCCAGGCTAATCACTTCGAGAACAGTCAGCTGGCTGTTATAATTGTTATAGCTCCCGGGCCGGTTCACCTCGCCGATAACCGAAACCTTAAAAGAGACCAGTTTAACGACAACAGTGGCATCTTTGAGGAATTGTTCTGAACGCTGACGGATTAAAGAAATAATTTCTTCCATAGTTGCACCTTCCACTTTGATTCTTCCAAGGATGGGAATCTCAATATCCCCTGAATCACTTACCGTATAACCATTTATAAACAAGCTCGTCTCATTTTGAAAGAGATTCTGCTGATAGGATCCTCCGATCGTTTGATTGATCAGATTGCTCATATCTTCATTCAGTGAATATATTCTTACATACAAAATGTCCCTTGTCTGTATGCGATATTCCGGACGGCTTTTCGAATAAAAATTCTCTGCCAGTGCTGAGTCTGCATCTTTGAGGTATACCAACTGCTTGTGCGATGTACATGAAGTTATGGAGGCCAGTAGACCTCCGATAAGCAGTAATCCGAACAGTTGTTTTAACATCGCAAGGTTGTGTTTATTGATTGTCAGGTCAGGTATTCGTTATAGACCCTTTGTATGCCCTGCTCAAGGCTGATCTGCTCCTGCCAGCCCAAATCATGGATCTTTTTCACACTGAGAAGCTTCTGAAATGTGCCATCAGGTTTTGATGTATCCCATTCGATGAACCCGTCAAAACCAATAATCCCTTTTACAAGATTTGCCAGTTCCTTAATGGTGAGATCTTTACCTGTGCCTATGTTAATATGAGTGTTCCTTATCTCTACCTTGGTTTCACGCGAAGTGATTTTATCTGCATACTTATCCTTTACCAGATCTTTAAAATCAACGCTCTCCATAACAAATACACAGGCATCCGCCATGTCATCGGAATGCAGAAATTCGCGTTTTGGTGCACCTGAACCCCAAAGTCGCACTGTTACAGGTGATTCGGCCGAGTTATGCCTGAAAATTCCGTATTTTTCAAGTTTTTCTCCAATTTCAATCACCGTGGATTTCCCGTCAACACCTTCCACCGGATTCCTGTCAAAATCCCTGCGTATGGTATCCCAGTTATTCTCAATCAGACATTTTGCCAGGTGCATCTTCCGGATAATGGCAGGCAAAACATGCGATTTTTCAAGGTCATAATTATCATTTAACCCGTAAAGATTCGTTGGCATCACGGAAATATAATTGGTCCCATACTGTATGTTATAGCTCTCACACATTTTAATACCTGCGATTTTTGCAATGGCGTATGGTTCATTGGTATATTCCAGCACATCTGTAAGCAGGTATTTTTCTTTAAGTGGCTGGGGGGCAAGTTTGGGATAAATACATGAACTACCTAAAAACAAAAGTTTTTTAACTCCATTTAGATAACAGGCATGGATCACATTGCTCTGGATCATTATGTTTTCATAAATGAACTGCCCGCGGTAAATATTATTGGCTACAATACCACCCACTTTGGCAGCAGCAAGGAATACATACTCGGGCTTTTCGGTGGCAAAGTATTCATTCACAGCCTGTTGATTGGTCAAATCAAGCTCAGTATAATGACGTGTAACAACATTGCGGTAGCTTTTTTTTGTAAGGTTACGCATGAGTGCACTGCCCACCAAACCTGTATGACCTGCCAGGTATATTTTGCTGTCCTTTTTCATATGAATGGAGTAATTGCCTTATTCAAAATAATTAAGTGTTTGAAACCCTCCCTTTTTAAGATATACCTCCTTATGCATAAGTTTTATATCGCTTTGGATCATATCTTTAACAAGGGACTTCAAATCATATTCCGGCTCCCATTTTAACTTTGTCTTTGCTTTGGTTGGATCTCCAAGGAGAAGATCTACTTCGGTGGGGCGGAAATACCTTTCATCAATACCCAGGACTTCCTTCCCTTTTTCAACCTGGTACCTTTGGTCATGACAAGCCTTAATATATCCCTTTTCATTTACACCTGTACCCCTGAATTCTATTTCAATTCCAACTTCCTCGAAAGCCATTCTTACAAATTCCCGGATCTCCGTCGTTATTCCTGTAGCGATAACGAAATCTTCCGGTTGGTCCTGTTGCAACATCAGATACATAGCCCGAATATAATCCTTGGCATGGCCCCAGTCCCTTTTCGAAGAAAGATTTCCAAGAAATAGTTTTTCCTGCAGGCCCAGTGCAATTCTTGAAACCGCCCGTGTTATTTTGCGGGTAACAAAGGTTTCTCCCCGAATGGGTGATTCGTGGTTAAATAAAATTCCATTGCAGGCAAACAAATTATAGGCCTCACGGTAGTTCACCGTTATCCAGTAACCATACAATTTAGCCACTGCATAAGGACTGCGGGGATAAAAGGGCGTCTTTTCAGATTGGGGAACTTCCTGTACCAATCCGTATAATTCACTTGTAGAGGCCTGGTAGAATCTTGTTTTCTCCACAAGATCAAGTATTCTTATGGCTTCCAGTATTCGCAGTGTTCCAATCCCATCAGCATTTGCTGTATATTCGGGCGTGTCAAAACTTACCTTAACATGGCTCATGGCCGCCAGGTTGTATATTTCATCCGGCCTTGTTTCCTGAATGATCCTTATCAGATTGGTAGAATCGGTAAGGTCGCTGTAATGCAATACAAAGTTTCTGTTCTCCACATGCGGATCAAGGTAAAGATGATCGATTCTTTCCGTATTGAAAAGTGAACTTCTTCTTTTAGTACCATGTACGATATAACCTTTTTTAAGCAGAAATTCTGCAAGATAAGCACCATCCTGACCTGTAATACCCGTAATAAGAGCTACTTTGTTCTTCGTCATAATCCGTTTTATTAATATAACATTATTCCTTTAAAGCCTTCCTGCACAATTCATGGTAATCACCCTGAAGACCAACAGGTGTGGCATTTCGTATTCGGTAAGCAATTTCAATGGCGGTCTGAGATTCCCTGAGACCAAAACCCCTGCCCTCCAGAATGTCTTCATAACTTTTGGTATGCAAATCTGTAAATCCCTCGCTGAATTCCACTTCATTGTTGTCCATCACAATAGAACGGTATGTGCGTAAACCCCTTTGTTTTACCTGATCAGGAAGATCATTGTAATCAATACTCAAAAACCATCTAACACGGGCCCTTTCCAGTTCAAGATATCCGGATGCCTTATTGGGCTGCAGTAAGTGTACAACTTCTTTTTTAACATCGCCGAACATCCAGGTAAGCATGTCAAAAAAGTGAATTCCGATATTTGTGGCCACCCCTCCTGATTTGTGAATGTCGCCCTTCCATGAGGTATAATACCAATTCCCACGGCTGGTAATATACGTAAGGTCAAGATCATGGACAAACCCGGCGGGGCCCTGATCAATCTGTTTTTTTAAATTAATGAGCACCGGATGCAACCGAAGCTGTAATATGTTACAGATTTTTTTATTGTATTCTTTTTCGATTTCCGAAAGCGCCTCAATATTCCAGGGATTCAAAACCAGTGGCTTTTCACAAATGGCATTTGCACCCGAACGTAAGGCGAACCTGATGTGGGAATCGTGCAAATAATTCGGGGAACAGATACTCACATAGTCAAGCTGAACACCGGATCTCCTCAGCTTATCCACATGCCTGTCAAACCGTTCAAATTCAACAAAAAAATAACTGTCCGGAAAATAACTGTCAATTACTCCCACACTGTCAGATGGGTCCAGCGAAGCGAGGAGCACATTTCCGGTTTCCTTAATAGCCTTAAGATGTCTGATGGCTATATAACCCCCTACACCGATAATCGCAAACTTCTTTTGAGTACCCATACCGCTCTTAAAAAAAGACCAATTAAAAATAAGAAAATATTACTATTCAAGAAGCATATTTCAACATCTGAAAGTACATAATAGTATGCTGACCAACCCACCTGATTGTTAAAGGCTCATGTAGGTAAGTTTTCTGATTCTATTCCGGTAAATACCCTTCACATCCATAACAATGCCCTTTTCTGACAAATGCGATGCAAAGAAATCTTCATTGAAATTGGCATATGCGGAATGTCCCACTGCCAAAATAATAGCATCGTAATTGCGCCCGGGTGTTTCCGTTAATGCAAATCCATATTCCTCTTCGAGTTCTGAAGACGAGGCAAACGGATCCACGATTTCAACACAAACGCCATACGATTTCAATTCATTTACCACATCTGCCACCTTGGAATTCCGGATATCACTTACATTTTCCTTGAAGGTAGCACCAAAAACCAACACCCTCGAATTCAGAACATTCTTCCCTGCCCGGATGATCTGTTTTACAACCTCTGTGGCAATGAACTTGCCCATCCCGTCATTTACTGAGCGCCCGGAGTTGATAACCTGGGCATAATGTCCCAGTTCAGCAGCTTTAAAAGTCAGATAATAAGGGTCTACACCGATACAATGTCCTCCAACCAACCCAGGATAGAACTTGAGAAAGTTCCACTTGGTACCGGCGGCTTCAAGTACTTCATAGGTATTAATCCCCATTTTATTGAAGATCATGGAAAGCTCATTCATCAGGGCAATGTTAACATCCCGCTGCGTATTCTCAATAATTTTAGCTGCCTCTGCCACTTTTATCGACGATGCCTTGAATACGCCCGCCTCCACAACAAGTTCATACACTTTTGCCACCTCCTCCAGCGCCTCTGAATCACAGGCCGATACAATCTTAGTAATTGAAGTAATGGTATGTTCCTTATCGCCAGGATTGATCCTTTCGGGTGAATAACCCAGTTTGAAATCATGCCCGCATTTCAGTCCGCTTATCCTTTCGAGGATTTCCCTGCATTCTTCATCGGTGGTTCCAGGATAAACCGTTGACTCATATACTACATAATCTCCTTTTTTCAATACCGATGCCACCGCTTTTGTGGCTGACAGAAGGGGCTGCAGATCGGGCAGATTATGCCTGTCAATGGGTGTAGGAACAGCCACGATGTGAAAGGCAGCCTCTTTCAAATCACCCGGATTTGCAGTAAACAGAATTTCTTTGTTTTCGAAGTCCTCCGCTATGAGTTCATTGCTGGGATCAATCCCTTTCCTCATCAGGTCAATGCGTGCTTCATTAATATCAAATCCAATAACGCTAATACGTTTGGCAAAGGCCAGCGCAATCGGCAGTCCAACATAACCCAGGCCAATAATAGACAATTTTGCCTCCTTGTTCAGTAGTTGATCATAGATGCCCATGAAGGTAAATAATTAGTTGATAAATACCTATGCAATGAAATGATGTTGTTTTACAGTCCGAATTCCTTCCGGATTTTATCAACATAGTCAAGCTTTTCCCAAGCAAAGAATTCAACCTCTCTGGATTCTGGAGTGCCATTTCTTAACAAAGTCACCTTCTCCCTAAACGATTCCCTGCCCATGTGTCCATAAGCAGCCGTGGCAAGAAAAATCGGATATTTCAAACCCAGTCTCCTTATAATTGCGGCAGGCCGCAAATCAAAAAGCTTTTCAATCCGCAGAGCGATTTCTCCGTCTTCCATTTTAATCTTTGATGTACCAAATGTGCTGATATAAACACCTACAGGTTTTGCAACCCCAATGGCATATGCGACCTGAGCCAGCACTTCATCAGCAACCCCTGCTGCAACCATATTTTTGGCAATATGCCGCATGGCATATGCTGCAGAACGGTCTACTTTTGAACTGTCTTTTCCGGAAAAAGCACCGCCACCATGCGCTCCCTTGCCTCCATAGGTGTCAACAATTATCTTCCGTCCGGTGAGACCGGTATCACCATGTGGTCCGCCAATTACAAATTTGCCTGTGGGATTTACATACAAAAGGTAATGGTCGTTAAACAAGGCCTTTACCCGATCAGGTAATTTTGTAATTACCCTGGGTATTAATATGTTACGTATGTCTTGTTCTATTTTATCAAGCATAACCTTTTCCCCTCCAAAATCGTCATGCTGGGTTGAAACTACGATTGTATGAATTCTGCGTGGCTGCTTGTCTTCACCATATTCGATGGTTACCTGTGATTTGGCATCCGGTCTGAGGTAGGTCATCACCTGCTTTTCGCGCCGTATGGCCGATAATTCCCTTAAAAGCAAATGTGAAAGTTCCAGTGAAAGCGGCATGTAATTATCCGTTTCTTTGCATGCGTATCCAAACATCATGCCCTGATCACCGGCTCCCTGGTCTTCTTCATTTCCACGTTCAACACCGCGGTTAATGTCCTGTGATTGTTCATGGATAGTGGAGATGACACCGCATGAATCGGCCTCAAACATATAATCTGAATTTGTATATCCGATTTTCTTGATTACGTTACGGGCAATCTGCTGAACATCTACATAAGCATTGGTCTTAACCTCTCCGCTTAACACAACCAATCCGGTTGTTACAAGGGTTTCGCATGCTACTTTTGACTCCGGATCACGTCTGAGAAACTCATCAAGCAATGCATCGGAAATCTGGTCTGCTACCTTGTCGGGATGCCCTTCCGAAACAGATTCAGATGTAAATAAATATGCCATCTTTTTAAATATTTAAAATTATTAATTGCACAAAGATAGAAAGAGAAATTAAATCACCGGACAACGATAAGTAATAGTTGATAAAGATACATTTTTAGGTTGTGAGTTCACGAAAAACATCCTCGAGCTTTCTGTCTTTGCGATGGAGGGATAAAATCACCAAACCTTTTTTAACAGCAAGCCTGAAAAGTTCCTCCCTGATGTCTGTACCTCCTGAAGTCTGCATCAGCCATGTTCTTTCCGAGAGCTTCCTTGTAAGCTCAACCTGCTTTAAACCGTTAAAAATATCGTCACCCGGCTCTTCACTGAATTCCACAACAATGGTATGAACGTCCGTGGCATTGTAATTTCCGATATTACCTGCCAGGTCATCTGCCATAATCTGTCCCTTGTTAATAATGATAACCCGGCTGCAGATTGCTTCCACCTCCTGCATAATATGGGTGGAAAGGATAACTGTTTTTTCCTTCCCCAATCCCGAAATCAGGTTTCTGATTTCCAGAATCTGATTTGGATCGAGGCCCGTAGTGGGCTCATCCAGTATCAGAACATCCGGATTATGCACAATCGCTTGTGCCAGTCCAACACGTTGCCGGTAACCCTTTGAAAGTATGCCAATCTTTTTATGCTTTTCGGGCGTAAGTCCGGTTAATCCAATGACTTCCTTTATCCGTTCTTTGCTGTGTAACCCATAAAGCCCTGAAACATAGGCCAGATATTCCTCAACATACATGTCGGGATACAAGGGGTTGTTTTCCGGAAGGTATCCCAGCTTTCTTCTTACCTCAAGCGAATTGGTTGCCACATCCACCCCATTTACTTTAACATCACCTGCTGAGGGTTGTATCAAACCACAGATAATTTTCATAAGGGTGGACTTTCCGGCACCGTTGGGTCCGATAAATCCTGCTATTTCACCTGAATTAACTGTAAAACTTACTGCATTCAGTGCCTTTTGTTCACCATACAACTTGCTGACATGATCTACCAATATTGACATGAGCCTTATGTATAAACGTTCAAATATAGAAAAAAACGGCCATTTGTTTCGGGGATTATTGCCAAAGGTTTGATGGGGGTCAATGAGCCCTGCCTGTTGTTAATTTTCAATTCTTCATTGAATTGAATTGGTAATTGCCTTAAAATTCTAAATTTGCATGATTAATGTAAATTGATTCTGATTGCATGAGAATAAAAGAAATGCTGGCATCCCGTAATTACGGGAATGAGGTTTCGGCAAAAGGCTGGGTAAGGACCAAACGGGGAAATAAGAATATCGCTTTTGTGGCATTAAACGATGGTTCCGTTATTCATAATATTCAGGTGGTGTTTGACCTGACACGGTTTGATGAGGAAGTCATGAAAAAAGTTTCCACAGGATCCTGCCTTGAAGTCACAGGAACTCTTGCAGAGTCTCCCGGCAAAGAACAACATGTTGAGATTCATGCCACATCATTGAATGTTTATGGCGGTGCAGATCCGGATACCTATCCACTGCAGAAAAAAGGACATACACTTGAATTTTTACGTGAAATAGCACACCTGCGGCCAAGGACAAATACCTTTGGCGCGGTGCTTCGTATCAGGCACGCCATGTCGTTTGCTATCCACAAGTATTTCAATGACAACGGATTTTATTACCTGCATACCCCTATTATTACCGGTTCTGATGCCGAAGGAGCCGGGGAAATGTTCAAGGTTACTACCCTTGACCTCCAAAACCCTCCCTTGAATGAGAATGGTACGGTGAATTATGCGGAAGATTTCTTTGGAAGAGAAACCAGCCTGACTGTATCAGGACAACTTGAAGGAGAACTCGGTGCATTGGCACTTTCGGCTATCTATACCTTTGGCCCGACTTTCAGGGCAGAAAATTCGAATACTCCCAGGCACCTGGCAGAATTCTGGATGATCGAGCCTGAAGTCGCCTTTTGTGATATTCATGCCAATCAGGATCTTGCCGAAGATTTTCTCAAATACCTTATCCGGTACGCCCTTGAAAACTGCAGTGACGACCTGGGATTTCTCGAATCCATGTACGACAAAGAACTCATCAGCCGCCTGAATTTTATTGTGAACAATCAGTTTGAACGAATTACCTATACCAGGGCTGTCGAAATACTTCAACAGTCGGATTCAACTTTTGAATTTCCCGTTTCCTGGGGTATTGATCTTCAAACAGAACATGAACGGTATCTGGTGGAACGGTTCTTTAAAAAACCTGTAATTGTAACTGATTATCCGATGGCCATCAAAGCCTTCTATATGAAACAAAACGATGATGGAAAAACCGTTCGTGGAATGGATGTACTGTTCCCAAAAATTGGTGAAATCATCGGAGGATCACAACGTGAAGAGGATTATGATAAACTCCTCCATCGCATTACGGAATTGCACCTGCCTCAGAAAGATTTATGGTGGTACCTCGAAACAAGAAAGTTTGGTTCGGCACCTCACAGCGGCTTTGGGCTAGGGTTTGAAAGACTTCTTCTTTTTGTGACCGGAATGTCCAATATCCGGGATGTGATTCCTTTTCCAAGGTTTCCTAAAAATGCGGATTTCTGACAATTAAAAAAGAAGATCCATTCCTATGCTCAAGCAGAGACTTCAACAGAAACTCCTCCAGAAACTATCTCCTCAGCAGATCCAAATGATCAAGCTGCTCGAGATACCTTCTATGCAGCTTGAGCAACGGATAAAAACGGAAATCGAAGAAAATCCGGCGCTTGAAGAAGGCGCCATCGAAGAAACATCCCTCCAGGCTGAAAACATGGAGGACGATGTTACCTCAGACCCCAAGGATAAAGACAAAGATGAGTTTACCATCGAAGACTACATCGAAGACGATGATTATCCTTCCTATAAACTGAATGCCCAGAATTACTCGAAAGACGAAAAGCGTGAAGATATCCCCTTTTCGGCCGGTCTTTCGTTTCAGGATTATCTTGAAAGCCAGCTCGGTCTCAGATCACTTGATGAAAAACAGCAGTTGCTTGCGCTGTATATGTTGGGGAATATTGATGACGATGGCTACCTGAGACGTCGGCTCGATAATATTGTTGATGATGTGGCATTCGCCCTGAACATAGAAACCAATGAAATTGAACTTATCGGAATACTTAGAATTATTCAGGAACTGGATCCGCCGGGAGTAGGCGCACGAAATCTTCAGGAATGCCTCTTGCTGCAAATTGAAGCCAAAGACTTTGTGGAGCCTTCTATTACACTCGCGCACAGGATCCTTAAGGACTTTTTTCCTGAATTTACCCGGAAACATTATGATAAGATCATTGCAAGGCTAAATATCACCGACGACAACCTGAAAGATGCCCTTGAAATAATACTCAAGCTCAATCCCAAACCCGGAAGTGCCTATAGTGATCCGCAGAACAAATCGGCCAGCCATATTATACCTGATTTTGTCCTCGAAAACAGCGAAGGTGACCTGGAACTCAGCCTGAATTCAAAGAATATCCCGGAATTGCGGGTTAGCAAAACGTATTCAGAAATGCTCCAGTCATACCAGTATAATCGTGGCCATAATACAAGAACGCAAAAGGAAGCACTGAATTTTGTGAAACAAAAACTCGATTCGGCAAGGTGGTTCATTGACGCTATAAGACAACGTCAAAACACGTTGATGGTAACTATGAATGCTATTGTTAATTATCAGCGCGATTATTTTATCACGGGTGATGAAACCAAGCTCCGACCGATGATTCTGAAAGATATTGCTGATATTACCGGTCTCGATGTTTCTACAATTTCAAGGGTGGCTAACAGCAAATACATCCAAACTAATTTCGGGATTTTTTCACTGAAATTCTTTTTTTCAGAGGGTATGCAAACAGAATCAGGAGAGGAAGTTTCTACAAGGGAAATAAAAAGAATCCTTCAGGATTGTGTTGAAGCGGAGGACAAGCGTCATCCATTAACCGACGATGGATTGGCCGATATACTTAAAGAAAAGGGATATCATATTGCCCGCCGTACCATTGCCAAATACCGGGAACAACTCAATATTCCTGTGGCCCGCATGCGAAAGGAACTTTAGTAGCGTTATCATTCAAATTTTGCATTCCATGGAAAAACGAATCGCTCTGATCATATCCTATATAACCCATCCTTTGCTGGTTCCTTTGTTGGGATTGATGGTAATCACCCATTCGGGCACCTATGCCGCCGATCTCGATCCCAGGCTAAGCCGTTTTATCTTCCTGTCGGTTTTTTTGCTTACCTGTATGCTGCCGTTGACTTTGCTACCTTTTTATTTTTATACAAAACTCATTAAAAGTATCCACCTCTCCGAAAAACGGGAACGTGCGATCCCCTTATATGTCACTCTTGTTTTTTATCTTATGGCTTATTTCCTGATCCGCAATTTACCTGTAAGTCACGTTTACCAGCGCTTTTTATTTTCGGCCTGTGTATCCGTACTTTTCATAATTGCCCTTAATTATTTTTGGAAAATCAGCGCCCATATGGTAGGTTGGGGTGGATTGGTCGGACTTATTACGAGTCTTTCATTCCGGTTCAATACCGATTTGATGCTATTCCTTATTATTGGTATCTTCCTTTCCGGAATTATCGCTTTTGCCAGGTTAAAACTTGATGCACATAAGCCCATCCATATTTATTCAGGATTCCTTGTAGGGTATTTTACAATTCTTGTGATTTTCTTTTTGTAATACCCTGTATATATCTGTTTTGTCTAAGCATACGACTGCCGGAAATGATGTTGAAACAGGCAATCGCTTTACAGGAAACTCAACACTACTGAGTTTATCCTGTTTTATCCAGTCAAACAACTTTCTCCGGCCAAGGTATTTCGCCAGATACTGCTGTTCACTCTGTCCCGGAGTCGGAACCAGTAAAGCCGACCTGCCCAGGGCAACAAGATCCATGATACCCGAATATCCTGACCTGCATATAATCTCACGGGCCTGAATCAATACCTTTTTAAATTCTTCCTCTCTGAGATGTGATACTATTGTGATACCGGCGGGTGGTGCAGCATTTACTGCAGCAACCCTCATCCCATTAATTATCAGTGTATTTACAGGCTTTTCAAACAGCCGGCCTAAGATCATCTTTTCAAAGATGCTTATCTGTGGCTCAGGTCCGCTCAAAACTGCAACCATATCATACCCTGTATGACTTTCTATTTCGTCACTTCCTTTGGTAAACCTGGATAAGATTCCGATGAACCTGGCATTGGAAGGAAGTTTGAAACGGTGTGACAGCTTTCCGGTTAAATTATTGTCTGAATCTGCAAAATCAGGGATCCAGCACTCATTATACCGTCCGATGATTGTTTTAATGATCCGGTAAATGGGATATTCGGTCCATTTTAACAACGCAGGCACTACCGGCGAAAGCTGATGGGTAACAAATATGGAATATACGTGCCGGTTAAATAATCCATACCGGTTATCCGATATAACAATATCCACCTTGTGGTGTTGAATGATCCGGGCCAACGTCCGGTGCTCCCTGAAAACCCAGGCAAGCATCTTCGGAAGCTGCCACAACAGGACAGGGATCGTAAACCTGCTGCTGCTGTAACGAATAACCGGTGCGGGTATTGTGAGATAGGCCAACTTTGGAAAGGTGTTCTTTAACAATTGGCCTGACCGGCCCGAACCTCCAAGTATTACGTTCGCCCCGCAATCCATAAAGAGGGAAATCACCGGTATCATGCGTGAAGCATGTCCAAGACCCCAATCCAGCGGACACACCAATACCGTTTTTTGTTGATTTGCCAAAACAGCTGTCTTTTATCAGGGTGTTACCTGCACGGCTATTCCTGCCTGTTCCAACCGATGTGCGATCCTTTCAAGCTTGTCAGCCGGGACCCTTTTAAGTCCTTCCACCGCCGTATCCCTGGCAATGGAATAGATCATCACATATTCGGGCCACACCTGTCTGATAACATTTGTCCATGCGTCAAGCTCCTTTTCTGTGGTATTATCAATGGGATGATCATTATACAAACCGCTGAAAAACAAAGTCTGAATGACGAGTTTGCCCTGAAATCGTTTCAATGTTTCAATAACTTCAGTAAGCCTGAAATTCCCCCTTGGACAATTGATACGGAGCAGGGTTTCTTCAATGGCCGAGTCAAGCTTGAGGATATTCATATCAGCCTTTTGTAAGGCCTCAAAAATAACTGCATTACCAGCGAGTGTAGCATTGGAAAGTACTGTTACCCTGGCATCCGGGAAAATACGGTTGCGGATTTCAAGGGTGTCTTCCATAATCTGAGCAAAATCAGGATGCATTGTGGGTTCTCCGTTTCCGGCAAAGGTAATACTGTCAAGGTATTCGCCTTTTCGCTTCATTTCTTCCAGTCGTTCAATTAGCTTTTCCTTAACTTGCTGGGCCTGTGGAAATCCTTCCGGCTCGCTGCCTGCCGGAGTCAATCCGCATTCACAGTAAACGCAATTGAAATTGCAGATTTTTCTGTTTGTCGGTAACAGGTTGATCCCAAGCGATTCACCAAGCCTGCGACTCCAAACCGGACCAAAGATGATGCTGTCGAAAAGAAAGGTTGACATTGTATCCATTTTACTCCGCAAAGTTCGCTATTTTTAACAGGAATAAATACCCTGCAGGAATGAATTATATTGACATGTTCATCCTTGTGCTTATAGCATATGCTGTTTTCAGAGGACTTGTACGCGGATTGGTAATGCAGCTGGCCTCCCTGGCAGCCCTTGTGCTGGGTGTATACGGAGCACTGATCCTATCAGGATTTACTGCACACCATATGTCAAGGCTCTTTTCCATAGACTATGAATACCTGTATACCGTATCCCTGGGGGTTACCTTTATTATTGTGTTTCTACTCGTGAACCTCGTTGGTAAACTGCTCGAAAAAATGGTGGAATCTGCACAACTGTCGTTGCCCAACAAAATCTTTGGCATACTTTTCAGTGTTTGTAAAGTACTTTTGATTACCGGTGTCATCCTGCTTTTTATGGACCGGATCGACAGAAGGGTTCCGTTTTTGCCAAAGGGTACACGGGAAAACTCCCTTTTTTACAAACCGGTTACCTCCATTACAAGGATGCTTTTCCCGGCACTCGACGAGCCCGTGGTTGACAATGATGACAGAGGCAAGGAATTTGTTTAATTACCTGCCAATTCATTAAAATACTATCTTTGCGAAAATTTTCAACCATGACGTTTATTGAGGAACTCCGCTGGAGGGGTATGATTCACGATATGATGCCCGGAACGGAAGAACAGCTTGATAAGGAAATGACAGCCGGTTATATTGGTTTTGATCCTACTGCGGATTCACTGCACATTGGCAACCTACTGCCCATCATGCTGCTTGTGCATTTTCAGCGTGCGGGTCATAAACCCATCGCTCTTGTGGGCGGGGCCACCGGAATGGTAGGCGACCCATCGGGAAAATCTGAAGAACGTAAATTCCTGGATGAAGAGACCCTGTTGCACAACCTGGGATGCCAGCGCAAACAACTTGAAAGATTCCTTAATTTCAATTGTGGTGATAATTCGGCGGAGATCGTCAACAACTATGATTGGTTTAAGGATTTCACATTCCTTGGTTTTTTGCGTGATGTTGGCAAGCACATCACCGTGAATTACATGATGACCAAAGATTCTGTGAAAAAACGCCTTGAATCGGGCATTTCGTTTACAGAGTTTTCTTACCAGCTGGTGCAGGGATTTGATTTTTATTACCTGTACAGGTATAAAAATTGCAGACTGCAAATGGGAGGATCCGATCAGTGGGGAAATATAGTAACCGGTACGGAATTGATACGGAGAAAAGACGGTGGAGAGGCCTTCGCACTCACCTGTCCACTTGTAACGCGCTCAGACGGCGGTAAATTCGGTAAATCCGAAAAGGGAAACGTTTGGCTCGATCTAAAAAAAACATCATCCTATGAGTTCTATCAATTCTGGTTAAATGTATCTGATGAAGATGCTAAGAAATTTATTAAAATTTTTACTTTTTATAAAAAATCGACTATTAAAAAATATATAATTGAGCATAATAATGAACCTGAGAAAAGGATTCTTCAGAAAAAGCTTGCAAAATATATGACTAGCATGGTTCATAGTAATGATTTATGCAAAAAAGCTATTGATGCCTCTAACATTCTATTTGGTAAGGGAACGCCAGAATCTTTGAGAAATCTTGATGAAAAAACTTTTTTATTAATATTTAAAGAGGTTCCAACCTTTACTGTCAATAAAGAAGTGATTATTGAAGGAATAAAAATAATTGAACTTTTAGTTATCAAAACTAAAGTATTTGCTTCAAAAACTGAGGCTCGTACAATGATCCTAGGTGGCGGTATTAGTCTTAATAAAAGTAAAATTACTGATGAGTCTTACACTATTAAAAATGCTGATCTGCTTAACCAAAAATATATCCTGATTCAAAAAGGGAAAAAGAACTATTATCTGATTACAACCAATTAATCCCCCGCTTATGGAAACCAGGCAGGAAAGCCAGAATTTCGTTTACAATGCTTTTGATCTTATCCGTTTCATATGGGACAAAAAATGGATCCTGATCGGATTGTCCACGCTTGCATTTGTATTATCCATTGTTGTTTCTCTAAACATTACGCCCAAGTTCAGGTCACAGGTAATTCTGTTTCCGGCAGCTTCCGTATCCCTTTCCAAAAACCTGGTGGAAACATCCTCTATTTCGATGGACAGCAGGGATATCCTTTCTTTCGGGACCGACGATGAAGCAGAGCGAATGCTTCAAATCCTGCATTCCAGTCAGATTAAGGAACATGTTATCAACAAGTTCAACCTGATGAAGCATTATGAAATTGATCCTTCCGCTGCCTATCCCTATACTCAGCTGGATAATAAATACAAAGGCAAAATCAGGTTCCGGAGGACGGAATTCATGTCCATTGAAATCAATGTGCTGGATACCGATCCGCAAATGGCAGCTGATATTGCTAATGAAATTGCCGGATATATCGATTCCACTATTCATAACATGCAACGGGAAAGGGCCCTGGAGGCATTTTCTATCGTAGAAAAAGAATACCTTTCTTCACAGCAGGAGATTAATGTGCTCGGTGACTCCCTGCAGAAAATCAGGAGGCTTGGGGTGATTGATTATACCTCCCAAGCTGCTTCACTTAGCACATCCTATGCCAGTGCACTGGCACAAGGCAATACTGCAGCTGCCGGGGTGCTGAGTAAACGCATGAATACCCTTTCAGCTTACGGCGGAATTTATGTTGAGCTTTCCAAAAAACTCGAATCGGAAATCGAAAGACTCGGACAACTTAAAGACAAATATGCCTCCTATAAGATCAATGTTGAGCAAAGTATTCCTCAGATCTTTATTGTGGATAAGGCAACAAAATCTGAACGAAAGGCAGAGCCCAAACGTTCCATTATAGTGATCATCACTACATTATCTGTTTTCGCATTCACACTGTTGGTGCTGCTTGTATTGAACGGTTTGAAAAAAACAGGATACTAAGCCAATGTCATGGCTGCATCCCTTTAAAAAACACAGCCTTGTAATCGCTATTGTGGTTTTGTACCTGGTAGCAGACAT
>Ga0074195_1002237_pt1 | contig 22580 bp, 20 predicted proteins | sample EPASupsiteHSE623_FD_64525 | JGI IMG/M metagenome (GOLD analysis project Ga0074195, IMG submission 64525) | Bioremediated contaminated groundwater from EPA Superfund site, New Mexico - Sample HSE6-23 | ecosystem: Environmental > Aquatic > Deep subsurface > Groundwater > Contaminated ...
ACCGGCACCTGCAGCGAGCGGCGCGTTGATGGTATACCCTGCACCAGCTCCAGTCCCCGACTCAATAACATCTCCGGAATACGGGAACATTCCCCTCTGGTGGACAGAGCAGTAGAGCACCCGATCGCTGTTGTAAAACGCATGCTGCGTGCCGTTCCCGTGATGGACATCCCAATCTATGATCGCAACCCGGTCAACGCTCCCCAGTGCATACATTGCAGCAATTGCGGCATTGTTGAGCAGGCAGAACCCCATGGCACGATCGCGTTCCGCATGGTGACCCGGGGGACGGGTAAGCGAGAGACAGTGTTCGCCATCCATAGCCCGTTCAGCTGCTGCGATTGCCGCACCGGCTGCATGGAGGGCCACATCGAATGAACGGGGAGTGATATAGGTGTCCCGATCGAGATAGTATACCGAGGGGGTGGTTTCACATTGCATTGCAAGCCACCGGAGAAAATAAGGGTCATGGATTCGTTCCACATCCTCGAGGGGGGCAGGAGGTGCGGAATAGAGGGGGAGAGTGGGAGGGAGAACAGACATAACTGCATCAAGCCGTGCCTGGCATTCCGGGTGACCCGTGGCAGCATGCCAGACAGAGAGTGGATTGGTGATTGCGGAGCAACGCGTCATTTTTGTTCTCCATCAACCTGTAAGGAAGGATAATTCTCTATCAACGTTTCCGGAATATCCGTTTTGTGTTGAACAGGAATGATGGGAATTTCGATCAGGATCCGACAAGAATTGCCCGGTAAAGAGTGGCGACACGGACTTTTTTTTAATTACCGTAAGATTGTTACCGCAGTTTTTCCATCTGTTCGTAACAGGAAGAACAGAGCTGTTTTTTCTTGCGGTCCAGTTCGTCAAGGGTGTCGGGTTTGAACATCACGCATTCCCGGTTCGAGCAGTGCCCGAGGCCCAGCAGGTGCCCGATCTCGTGTGCGCCCTCTTTTACCATCCGGTCCATCAGGTCATCGTCATTGCCGGAAAGCCCGTAATACTCGTTTGACAGGCGGGCCGATGAGACCACTGCCGCACCAACGAATTCACGGGCAAGCCCGAAGACAAAACTGCTGCCCTCTTTAAACAGGTCCTGGTGCACCACCAGCAGCACCGGGTCTTCGATCTCATGGCGGTGCTTATACGTCTGGATACTGTCAAGAAGCGCTGCCGCATCAATCTGCCGGCGCTCGTTCACGTATCCCATCATGCGAACATGGTTTTCAGAAACCGTGGTAGGTACTCCGAGAATCGAAGAAATTTTCCGGGAAACGGGCATCTGGAGCCCGGCCGGTGACTGGGCATCCCAAAAAATATGGACATGCATCGCTATATTCTGTTGGAATGCGTGACTATAAACATATTGAGACGTGCGTCGGGAACTACATAGCCTCGCACTATTCCCGTGCCATCGAAGTCGGCATTGGCAGAAATGAAGAGGCCGCCCGTATTGTCAAGGATGCCGGCAGGCTCGTTCGCTGCACCGATGTAAAAGCGCTTGAAATTTCCAGCGGGCTTCCTTTTTCCCGGGACGATATTTTCTTACCCGATCTTTCCCTGTATGACGGTGTGGAGGTTATTTACGCAATTCGCCCGGCGACAGAAATGATCCCCCCGCTGATAGAACTTGCACAGCGGATCAATGCAGACCTGGTCGTGTACCACCTTGGATTTGAGTCCTATGGAAATGGTGGGGAGATCATTGACTGCGGGGTGCTCCTCCACCGGTATCACGTTCGTTCAGAACCCGTCAAACAGGGTTGACTGGGTCCGGGCCGGGGGTTTTTTCTCTGCCGGCTCGGGTGGCGTAATGGTTGCCGGTTCCGGATCTTTTGCGGATTCTGTTTTCGCGGGCTCAACTTTTACAGGATCTGCTTTTACCGGCTCAGCCCGCGCAGGTTCGGCCTCGGGCAACTGTCCGGGTTTTGGCAGGGATTCTTTTTTTGACTTTTTCTGCGGATCCTTAACTTTTTCCTGTTCTTTTGCCCGTTCCTTCTCCTCTTTTTCGATCGCCTTTACGATCTCTGAGGCCCGGGCCCGGTCATTTAAGAAGAAGTTAAGCTGGTCTGCGTCCAGCATCATCTCACGGGTATAACTGGCCGGATCATTCTCCACCAGCAGGGAAAAGGTGCCCAGGTACTCTTCACGCAGGGTACTCTGCGGGATGTGCATGGTACCGGCAATTTTATTGAGCAGGGCGATCCTGATCGCCTTCTGCTTCTTTGCCGTTGACATCTTCTGCCATCGCTCAGGGGGCATGATCCGTGCATGGATACCTTTGCCGCCGGCAGCATCAGCTACCCCCAGCAGCATGATCGCGGTTGCATAACGCCAGAGGGTATGATACTGCCTTCGGTAGGTGTTCCCAAGGAACTCATCTGCCCGTGCCAGGTGCTGGTAGGCTTGCGCAACTGCCAGAGGATCTGCAATATGGCCGATGTTTCCCTCCACCCACTGCTCGATGGTTTCCGGCGTGTCATCCACATCATAGGAGAGGCGCAGGAGTTCCTCATCAGAAGTCTTCCCGAACAGGGCGGATATGAGCGAGAAGATGGATACCCGTTCATCTTTCTGGGATGTATGCACCTGCGCATCGTCAATCGTGTCCCGCCCGATCGCCGCGGCATAGAGCATATTGACCGCAGACCGGATATCCCCCTCGGCACTCTCGGCAATTGCGTGAATCGCGGTTTCACTGCAGGCAATCTTTTCTGCAGAGCAGAGATACTTGAGTCGCGGTGCAATCGACCGGGCCGGGACCGCCTTGAACTGTACCGGTTCGCACCGGGCCCGTAGTTCGGGAGAGAGGCCGTAGAGGTCATTTGCAATCAGGATGATCGGCTGCTGGGCATTCTTTATGCAATCAATAATCGCCTTGGCTCCGCCACGGTCTGCGGTTCCCTGCAGGTTATCCGCTTCGTCCAGCACGATCAGCTTTCGCGAGGCCCCCATCAGGCTTGCGGTCTGGCTTCCTGCACCGGCAATGCGCTCGATGACCCCGGCGGTCCGCGTGTCACTCGCATTGAGTTCAATGGACTCCCACTTCATGTCATTTGCCAGCGCGTATGCACATGAGGTCTTACCGATACCGGGCTTTCCGTAGATCAGGAGAGGTTTTGATCTTCTCGTCCAGTTCTTAGCCCACTCCGCAATCTGCCGGACTGCCGACCCGTTGCCGACAATATCCTGCAGGTGTACGGGGCGGTATTTTTCTGCCCAGTCCATACAGACACGTTGACTGTATATCAAATAAATTATCTCTGATGAAACGAAACTAGGATACACACAATAGTTTTTTGTCGATTTCAGGTGATGCCGTGACCCATAACTGCTCAACAGAGACGATTGCAAAAGTAGTCCGGGAATATGAGGGTGTCCGGCGCAAACATACGATAGGTGAGATGGTAAGGGCATTGAAGATCGATGCCCCGCATGTAGTTGCCTCGTTTGGCGAGGATGCTGCCGTTATCGAGCACAACGGGGAAGCGCTGCTGCTTGCTGCTGACGGCATCTGGAGCAGGCTCATGGAAGCCGATCCTTACTGGGCAGGATACTGTTCGGTGCTCGTCAATATCCATGATATCGCGGCAATGGGCGGTCACCCGATTGCGATGGTGGATATTTTCTCCATTGCCAAGACTACCGTGCAGGAACAGGTAGTAAAAGGCATGCACGATGCATCCGCACAGTTCGGCGTCCCGATTGTCGGAGGTCATCTCCACCCGGATGCCCCATACAGTGTTATCGATGTCTCAATCCTGGGATCCGCGAAACTGGATTCGATCATCTACAGCCACACTGCGCAGGTCGGCGACAGTGTTGTTGCCGCCATCGATATCTCGGGCCGGGTCCACCCGTCCTGTGCACTCAACTGGGACTCGGTCACCATGAAATCCGCAGCGGAAGTCCGGGCCCAGATCTCATTGATGGAGCAGATAGGCAGCAGGCATCTGGTGACAGCGGGCAAGGATATCAGCAACCCGGGTATCATCGGAACGCTCGGGATGCTGCTTGAGGTAAGCGGAAAAGGTGCCGAGATCGATCTCGGCCTGATTCCAAAACCGAACCTGTCGGCCAATAATATTTCATTTGAGCAGTGGGTCCGGATGTACCCGGGCATGGGCTTTATCATGACCGCAAACAGGGCGCATGTGCAGGAACTCATCCGGCTCTTTGCCAGCGTGGGAATGACGGCACACGAGATAGGAACGGTCAATGCAACACGGGAACTGCGGGTACGATACGAGGGTAAAGACACGCAGGTCTTTGATTTCATCAGTAACGGTATTATGCACCTGTCCGAAGAGGATGTGGCATGCCAGGGCCGGTAAGGCGCATCGGTATCGGGATCGCTGAAGATCCGGAGAAGGTTATTCAGAGTGTCAACCACGTAAGCGGGACATTTGAAATCATCTGTTATTGCAGCCCCGGCACGATTGATAAAAAACCAGCGGGAAACAAGGTAAGTATCGTTGAGCACTCACACCCGGAACAGGCGCTGGTTGGCGATCTGATGACAGGCGGGATCGATGCAGCCGTGCGGGGCACCCTGCCGGCTAATGCGACGCTGAAGGCCCTGAAAAAAGCAGCGGGTGTCGATCATCTGGAGCGTATCGCGCTGCTTGAAACCATTTCCGGGAAAAAGTTCCTGCTTACCCCGGTTGGCGTGGATGAGGGATGGACAGTCGGAGAAAAACTCGAACTTATCAAAAAAGGCCGGGTCATTGCAAAAAAATTCGGACTGCCGGAAAAAGTGGGCATCCTGTCCGGGGGCCGTCTCGGGGATATCGGAAGACATCCCCAGGTGGATGCGAGCATGGCCGATGCCGAACTTCTCGCCCGATTGGGTGATGCAACCCACTGCGAGATCCTGATTGAAGACGCAGTTGAAACGTGCGGCCTTATTATCGCACCTGACGGTATTTCCGGTAACCTGATCTTCCGTACGCTCGTTTTTCTGGGTGGCGGGCAGGGTCATGGCGCGCCCGTAGTAAATATCAGCAGAATTTTCGTGGATAGTTCGCGCGCCTCACCAAATTATGCCAATACGCTATTGCTCGCAGCATCTTTGTTGGAATAATTTAAAAACCAATATTGCCTCTTTTTTCGGAAAAAAACGCTTTAAATAGAGATAAAAAATATTCTGCGAAATTCTGAAGCCCGATTTCTCCATACTAAATGGGATGCCCCCAGAAATCATATTGCAGGGTAATTTGGGACATTTGTCCAGAAAGTTTTTATATATACCAATAAGATTTCTTTTTGAGGTAAGAAACATGGCAGATTTACCAATTGCCGCAGTTGTGCGGATTGCAAAGAAGAACGGAGCCGAACGCGTGGGAAGCGATGCAGCAGAGGCACTCGTTGTCAAGGCTGAAAAGTACATTGCCTCGCTCACTAAGGAAGCCAACAAGTTAGCTGAGCACGCGGGCAGAAAGACGATCAAGAAAGAAGATGTTGATCTGGCAGCAAAGTCCTAGATTAACTTTCTTTTTCCCGCAGATTCGTTTGTAGTTTTTTCGTAATTTTTATTAGTTTTGGTTCTTGTGGTCATTGGGCTCGATTATAATCATTTCCGGCCGGTTTATTCTCTGCGACAAATGGGAGGGTGACCCCCTCTCTCCCCCATAGGGGGAGGCAGCCCAAGGGGTGCATCCCCTTAACCCCCTTCTGGAAATTCTTGTCACCATATTGTGGGCAATTGCAACATGGGAGATGCCCGAATAGCGGGAGCGGAAACACGATGTGCCGTGGGCCCCCAAGAGCGATTTAAGCACCGGTCATCCTTTTAACCGATCTGCCCAGCGAGGCTCCGACGAGGCGGCCGAGCGACCCCCCGAGGGGGTGGGTGAAATCCTAAATTCAAAGAAAGAATATAAAAATTCAGTCGCAATCCTAAATGCACAGAAGAATTTGCTGACAGCATGAAAAAAAAATTTCAACGAAATGTTTTGTTAAAAAATATGATATATCTGAGATGATTCCTCAGAACTTCCCCTTAGTACTCCGGACCTTCCCGTCCCCGCTCAGGGACAGCGCCTCGCCAAGCGCAATCCCGAATGCCTTGAACATTGCTTCGCACTGGTGGTGATCGTTCTTGCCGGCAAAAGCAATATGTGCCGTGATACCGGCCCGGTTGCATACGCTGTAGAAGAAATGCTCGAAGATATCTGCGGGAATATTGCCTACCGTTTTGCTGCCGAACGTACCGGTAAAGACAAGGTATCCCCTGCCCCCGCAGTCGAGCACTACGGTCGATATTGATTCGTCCATGGGGATGATCGCGTGAGAGAACCGTTTGATTCCCTTACCTTCCCCCATAACCTGCTTCAGGGCATCCCCGAGCACGATACCGATATCCTCGATCGTGTGGTGGCAGTCCACCCCAAGATCCCCTTTGGCAGTGCAGGTGAGATCGAATCCCCCGTGCCTTGCCATCGCGTTGAGCATATGATCGAAGAACGGAACACCGCTGTCCACCGTTATCTTCCCGGTGCCATCGGGGTTCAACCTGATGACAATCTTTGTCTCTTTTGTTTCCCGCTTTACTTCCACAACTCTCATTGGCTCTCCTCCAGTGCTTCTTTCAGTCCAATCTTCCCGCTGTACAGGGCAGAACCGAGCACCGCCCCGAACGCCCCGATCTCTTTGAGACCTGCAACATCCGAACGTGCCGATACGCCGCCGGCAACCACAACGGGCAGGCAGGTGTGATCGATCAGCCGCTTCACCGGCTCGAACCGGACTCCCTGCTGCAATCCTTCCACATCCACGTTGGTGTAGAGCAGGGAACCCGCACCCAGTTCCTCGAACTTGGTGGTCCAGTCAAGATAGTTGCCGGCAGTCTCCTGCCAGCCGTGCACCGCGATCTGGTTGCCTTTGGCATCCACACCTGCCATCACCCGTTCGCTGCCGAACTCATCGGCGAGAATCCGGATACATTCCGGTTTCTGGGTGGCAAGCGTTGAGATGATGACCCGCAACACTCCGGTATTGAGCCAGTGCGCTGCATCTTCCACCGAACGAATCCCGCCTCCCAGCTCGATCTCGACACCGGTCTTTTTGATAAGTTCGGCAATGAGATCAGCATTTTGTTTTGAACTCCCGAATGCCCCGTCAAGATTCACCACGTGGAGGGCATCGGCACCCTGGTCGAGCCAGCGGGTTGCGCAGGCAAGCGGGTCACCGTATGCAGTTGCACTCTCCCTTTTGCCCTGCACCAGCTGGACACACTTGCCCCCGAGGATGTCAACAGCGGGAAAAATTTTCATAAAAGATCAGCGGATCATCCGTTGGATAGCCATCACGAGAATATCTTTTGCACCGGCCCGGCGCAGTGCATTGATAAGGGAATAGACCCGTTCCTCGTTTACGACGGCATGCACTGCAACCAGGTCTTCGCTCGATGCGACATCCATGACCGTCGGCCCTGACAGTCCGGGGAGCACGCGTTTCACCGCTTCTAAGGAAGCCCGTTTCACGTTCATCATCAGGTAGCACTGCCCGCGTGCCCGTATCACGCTCTCCAGTGCAAGGTGGATCTCGTCGATCTTTTCTTTCTTGGTGCGGAGCGATTCCCTGTTTGCGATCAGGAACGTGGATGTCTGGAGCACTTCATCGATCACCCGGAGCCGGTTGGTCTTGAGGGTCGTGCCCGAACTCGTCAGGTCGATGATCGCATCCGCAATCCCGAGGTGCGGCGTTGCTTCACAGGCACCCCCCACCAGTACGACATTGACCTTTACCTTCTGCTGCTCGAAATACGTGCGGGTGATAACCGGAAATTCGGTTGCTATCTTCTTTCCGGCCAGCTGTTTTGCCGATGTAATAGTGGAATCCTCGTGCACCGCGAGCACCAGTTTTCCCTTCCCGGACTGGAGATCGAGCAGCTCTTCCACATCGGACTCACGCTCGATGACCATATCGTGGCCGGTGATACCGAGATCTGCTGCACCCGTTGCCACGTATTCCGGAATATCGATGGGACGGGCAAACAGGATCTCCACGTGGGGATCAAGGGTGCGGGTGATGAGGCGCCGTTCCCCGGTCTCAGCGAGATGGAGCCCGCTCTTTTCCACCAGTTCCATGATCGGCGCTGCAATCCTGCCCTTGTTGGGGATTGCAAGGCGTACGATATCAGAAAAAGGGGTGGAGGTACCGGTTTTTTTCGCCGCTTTTACTGGTTTTTTATTTTTTTCGGCTTTCACGGTCTTTCCTGTATACGATCAGAACGTCCTGAGTTCGCCGCGGATGACTGCTTCTGTCACGTGGGTAACCGTTGCAAGTTTTTCATCCACAATCGAGTTGATCTCGCTGTTGATATCCTTGAGTTTTACACCACACTGCGGCAGCACCTGAACGCTCGCAACAAGCGGCTGGTCGATCGGTTTTCCGATCTGTGAAAGGAGCCTGACATACATCTCGTCAATACCATCAACCTTCCGCACACATTCCGTTGCAATCTGGGTGGAGAGAAGGTTGTAGATCTTGCCGATGTGATTGATCGGGTTCTTGCCGCTGGTGGCTTCCATGCTCATCGGGCGGTTGGGGGTGATCAGCCCATTGCAGCGGTTGCCGCGACCAACCGAACCGTCGTCGCCCATCTCGGCAGAAGTACCGGTAACGGTCAAAAAGACGCTCTCTTTCTTGATGTTGTCGGCAGTGTTGACATGGACAACGACTTTTCGCTTGGTCGTCTTCTTTGCGATCTTGACGATTTCCTCGTTGAGAAGGACCATGTATTCCTGGTACTCCTTAATGTTTGCACAATATTTGTCCACAATGGCGCAGGCAATGGTCAGGGTGATGGTGTTGCCGTCACGCAGGCCCATGATCTTGATGTCCTGCCCGATTGCCGGATATTTCTTCCTGAGTTTCACATCGATATATTCTGCTGCAGCTTTGATGATCGTCTCAACTTCCGAGAAGGGTGCATGGCCTACACCAAAAGAGGTGTCATTTGAACGGGGGGATTTTCCCTGCGAGGGCTTAAAGACGTCCCGGAGATCGGTCGAACCGGTTCCGAGGCGGCAGTCCACCATCAGGTCGCGGTTGAGATTGAGTTCGGGGAGAATCTTATGGAGATAATTATGTGCAGCTTCAACCGCTACTGAATCTGCGGGTATGGTAACACCATTGAACTGCTTGGTTGCGCGACCATCGAGCAGGACATAGATCGGGCGAACCATCTTGCCGCCACCAAATTTTGGGCGGGATTCTCCGGCAACAACTTCTCCCTGGTCGGTGTTGTGGTGCAGCACTACCCCGAACTCTTCGAGATAGGTTTTACAGAGTGCCTGGCTTATCGATTCGGCAATCCCGTCAGCAAGACTGTCCGGGTGGCCAAGGCATTTGCGTTCAACAAGTTCAATCCGCTGCTTTTCAAGGGGGATCTGGTCCAATGCTTCAATCTGGATATTTCTCTTCATTGATGTCCTCGTGAAACTTCGTACTAATAAACTGGGACTGGCAGTGATATAACCATTTTCTTCTTATACCCAAAAATGATTGAGAGTAATAGAAAAAGCACATTTATTGGATTATTTTCTTCGGAAACAGGCAAAATCCGTACCGTTTTATCCAGACTGCATGATTAATCCTTTTTAGAATAATCACTGGAGTGAATAATGATCGTTCGTATGAGGGAAGGAGGTTTAGGGCTTTTCCACCGGTTTGCCCGGCAAAAGGAGCCGGGGGATAACCGGAAAAAATTAAAAAAAGTATCTGTTGGATTATCCGTTGAGCGTTTATCGCCGCAGGAATTTGTGAAGGATCGTCATTTCACTGCCCGGAGGAGCTCTTTTTACCGGGGGTTTTACCGGGGCGGGTGCAACTTCATGCTTATCATCATCATCCTCATCGGCAGTGGATACCGTGATCTTTGGCACTTTTCTCTGCGGGGCCGGAAGAGTATCTGACTTCCGGGGAGCGTTCGATCCCCCGGTTGCATGCCCTGTTTTGTGACCTGATAGTTTGGTCCCGCATCCCGGGCAGAAGTTTGCATTGTGAGGAAGATTCTTGCCGCAGTTATGACAGAACTTAGGATTTTTGGCTTCTTCATCCTGTGCGGGTTTTTCATGGTGCACCGGCTGCTCATCCGGAAGAATTTCAACAAACGGGGGGTGCTCGGGTTCTGCAACCGGCTGGCGGCGCATGGGTTCGGCAGTAACTCTCCGTACGGGGTGTGAAGGCTGCCTGAGCGGCTCCATCGCACTTTTCATGGCAACTTTCATTGACGGTTGCATATCAGGTTTTTTCACCTGTTTAACCGGTTCGTCATGGGTGGGGGGTATCTCCCGCTCATATCCCGTGATTGAGATCGATCGTCTCGACGGTTCCTGCTGCCGGGCAGGCTGACTGCGGGGGGGCTCTTCTTCCTCGCGTTCCGGCTCTTTTTCTTCTTCAGGAACCTTATAGATCGAGAGATGCCGTTTTACCGGAGGTTGCTTCTCGTGATCCTTGGCCGGCCTTTTTACCGGGTGCATCGCCTCTCTCTGTACGGGTTTTTCTGCGGGAGCAGCAAAGGCCGGTTCTTCCTCCTCAGGGACAGGCTCTTTGACTTTCTGCCGGGCTGGTTTTTTATGCGGTTTTGCGTCCTGCAGGAGAGATAGCCATTCGTCAATCTCGGCAGACCGGTCCATGCCATTCTGGGCAAAGACTATCTTCATTGTCTTTATTTCATCGTCAGGAGACCTGATAGAAATTACAAGGACGGGATCGGAATTTTCGGAAAATTCGCTGGAGCAGTCGGCGATAGTATCCCGGGCAACATCCTTTGCGGTTACCTTGAGTTTCTTTTCCTGCGTATCGATTAAAAAAATCCGCTTGTCGGTGAGATATGCATGGAAAAAGAATTTTTTCACCGATACATTGAGAGAGCCGATCTGCACCTGCTCGCCCGGCTGCAGGTAAGGCGAGAGCCCTCCTTCTTCTTCATCTTCGGTCTCTTCATCCTGCGGTTTTACCGGTTTTGTTACTTTTTTTGCAGAACTCTCTTTGGGGACAGTCCTGCCTCCCGCTGCGGAAGATTTCCCTGAGCTGTGCTGTATCTTACCGCCGCAATAACCGCACTCCACTATATTATCGCGTATATTCATCCCACAGTGAGGGCACTTCATCCAGTATCTCCTTGACCGTTAACCAGAGTAGATAACTATAATGTTTACATTGCATATGAAAAATTCTGTGATCGGTATCGCAGAACGGCTACTGTGTTTTTATGGAGTGGAAACCGGGGTATTGCCCATCAGGGCAGCGGCAATCCGTTCACGATCTTCCCCGTTATCGCTCGCATGGAGGTACACCGCGGCAGTTTTTTTGTTCATGCAGAGCAGCGCATTAATCCGGCAGCGGGTTCCGTCCCGGTCAAGGAGACAGTCCCCCGCGGTAATCCGGCCGAACTCACGGGTCAGGGTCTGCTTAAATGAGTCGTGACTGTAACCGGCATGGCAGGCTTTCCCGTCCGCAATGACAAGATATACCCCTTTCCTGCCGGACAGGTCACTGTCCTCTACCATAAAAGTCCCGAATTTTTCGTCGCCCCACGGGTTGAGGAATTCACGGAAGAAAGGATCGTGCTTCTCTTTTCTTTCCCAGAGAAAGAGGCCGAGGCGGAGGGGAAGGTAATTTGCATACTTCGCTTCGGTTTTTGCTTTAAGGGGGGAATAGGCCGGCGTGCTGATGGCGTCTTTTAAGAGCCCCTGTTCTTTTTCAAAAACATCCTCTTTGAGTCCCCCGGAAAAGATCAGTTTTACCGGTTTGAAATACAGGATCTTATCCAGCACGGGGACGCCCAGAGAACCGTCTTTCATGGGTTGAAGCGTTCCGGTCTTCAGCACTACCGATATAGCAGGCGTGCGGACCTGGGGACCGTTCGGCGCACTGAACGGGGTGACAGGAGTTAAACGCCGGGATGGTGACGTAACCGGGCGCTTTGATGTGGCCGACCCGCTGGCGCGCGCGATCTCCATCCATGATTCGGGCAGATAGGCCTTGTTTACATGGTGTTTCCAGATGGGATCGCGGATGGTGGCAATGGAAACCAGGCAGAATTTTTCTTTTTCCGGGATAAATTTTGCCCCGCAATGGGTACATTCCACGTAATAATCGGTGTGGGGAATGCCATACAGCTGTTTTCCGAATACCCGGTTTAAGATACCCGTCTTACATACGGGACAGAGACTCATCCACGGATCTGGAGGGGTGTCTTTCCCGGGTTCTGCTGCCTTTGTTGGCAGGTGCGATACCGGAGTCGATGCACTATGCCATGTCCAGGGGGGCAGTAGCCGGACTCCGCGACTCTTCGCATGGGATGCACGGTCAATGACCTCCGTTTTCTCGGAAATTCCCGCATGGCAGAGCAGATCGGCAATCACGTCCGTACGGGAAACATCTTCCGGAAGGCTCAGGCGCTGGGCAACGCACTGGCCAAGGCTTTCGGCGGTCCCTGATTCTGTTGATTTTTTCGTATGGAGGGGGAGAGTTTTGGAAAACTCCGCATTGAGGCATTCCATGGTAACACCGATAAGATCCCGGGTTACGGTTATGCCGTCCTGCTGGTAGGGCAACGGGCCGACACGCCGGTTCACCGTCTCGCAGGCAAGAGCGAGGAGTTCAGAGGGGATAGGAAAAAACTGGGTAGCTGACATAAGGTAGGGCTCGCTGCTCGTATCGATTGTCACGCTGACGGGATAAACAATCGTATAGGGGGACGGAAAGAAGAGGTATCCGGCATGATGAACCGGGAAAAACATACGGATTTTTAGTCACCATAAATTAAAAAAAAGGTGATTTGGTAAAGTACACCACTAATCCATGGTTAGGATTGAGCCGATTCAGGTTTTTTTTTAGATCTGCGATCCGGAAAAACATAAAAAAGTATAGCCCCCATCTTGCGCCGCCAGTCCCAAAAGGGGGACGGGGCGCATTACAATGCCTCGGCATTACCTGTATCAGGCACACTCACAGGTACAGGAAATACGGCACTATCGCAACTGGGGGATGCCCGAGCGGGGGGGCGGAGGCTTGCCGGAGCCCCCACGAGCGGCAATGTAAATTTTGTTTCAGGTTTATCGAACTTTTTGTGGGTGTTACACAATCACCAAAAAAAATTGCGATAAAGGTGCACGAAATTATCGCTTCCAGACTTCCTGTTCCATCATCTTTGGTTCGTGATACGTAACTTCTTCTGCGATAAATTTGAGGACAACAAAATCCGGATTGTCGATGGATTTGAAATACTGTTCAAACATCGGGTTCCAGTACCGCTTTTTTGTTGCCAGGTCCTCGTGCACTTCTCCTTTTGCCTTGATCTCGACATAAGGATCGGTAAATTCCTTTCCCGACCAGATGGAAATTGCAGCATGGGGATTTTTCTTCAGTTCGGCAACTTTGTGGGTACCCTTCATGGTGCCTCCCACAAAGGTCATGTCAGGAAAACCCGACAGGACCATGAACCGTACTGCTGGCAACCCGTCAGCAACTGTTGCAACAGCAGCCGGATGCGGGCCTTCTATCACGTCCAGGATCTTTTCCTTGAGTGCCATGCACACCAATCTGCAAAAGTGGGTAATATAATTATCTGAAAATAAGTTAAGGGGGTTTGATCACTTTTTTGCGCCGGTCCTGGTTATCTTCTTGGCGGGTTTGATGGGACTGGGCGGATTTGTGTGGGCGGGCAGCTCGTCGCCATGGGGATGGGAATGGGGCGTGTGTTTTTTGGGCAGGGCCGGCTTTTTGATAGGCTTGTGCTCCGGATGGGGTTGCGGGCGGGCAACCGGATGGTGCCGGGCATCTTCCAGCTGGCGATCCCTGTCCTGGCCGGGTCCTGTCTTGACCGGGACTTTCAGGGCGGGCTTGTCTTTTGGCGTGGATTGTCGTGGTGACATAATGAGTGATCTGCGCAGGGGATATAAAAAAGAGACGGGGCTGTACAATTTTTTTTTAGTTTATGCTGGACATGCCCGGACGCCAGCGTGAGACAGATCACCGGTTTAGCCAGTACTATGCCAGTACCTGTTCCCATACTGAAGTAACAAGGTGGGGGGTAATCCAGCATTCAATGGCTGCGACAACCGCTAAGAGGAGAGCGATCCCGAGAAAGACCCGCCAGACCCTGCTGAAAATAAAAAGGACAATAGTACCGGGATGCGGTGCGGACTCTTTGCGAAGAGAGAGCGCGTACTCGTGCAGGGCATCGATGCATACCAGCGAGAAGGTCCCGGCAAGGATAAAAGCAAGCATCTCGAGCCAGCCATGAGGAACATACATAGCAAAGAAGATGGGCCAGGGGAAGGTGCTGAGCGTGACATAGGCGTAGCTGAACGAATTATGACCGAACGCAAGGACCAGGAGCAATACCGTTCCTTTCATGAGCCGGATCACCGTGGTGAGAAGATCCGGGTTCAGCCACCAGATCCAGACCCAGTACAAAGGAACGAGCAGGATGATGAGGACAACGCCGGCATTGGATAAGAAAAGCCGCAGGAAGACCGTGGACATAGAGGGGGTGACAACCGAGACATGGTACAGGTAATTTTCCTGCAGTTCACCGGCACAGTCCGGAACAATTTCGGGGTGGGTTGCCGCAGACTGGAAAAAAACCAGCGCGATGCCCATGATGAGAACGAGCGTTACGATAAGAAAATACAACACGCTCTTTTTTGGTATCTCGATGCTCATAACAAAAAGACAGGACTTGTGCCGGGGCTCCCAGTACTGATCGGGAACTGATGGCAGATAATGGCTGTCCCCGGTTCATCGCATCCGGCAACACCATTTATTATCCCTGCCGCCAAACCCCAAACAACCGCCATGAAACATCGCCGCTCCATTGACCTCAAGGCAATCTCTTATTTTGCCATGCAGAAGTACGGTTTCAAACCTGAGTTTCCCAAAGCCGTTATCCGTGAAGTGAGTGCATTGCACCCGGATGCATCGGCTGCCATCGGAAAGGACCGGCAGGATCTCCGGGCCCTCCTCTGGTCATCGATCGATAACTCCGACTCGCAAGACCTGGACCAGATGGAGTACTGCGAACGGGGCCCGGGGGATGAAATCCAGGTCAAAGTTGCAATCGCGGACGTGGATCATTACGTGCCCAAGCACTCGCAGGCCGACCAGTATGCATCCTACAACGGCACGTCTGTGTACACGGGCATCGTCACCTATCCGATGCTGCCGGACCGGCTCTCGAAAGGCATCTCCTCGCTCCTGCCGGGCCAGGACTGCCGGGCCGTTGTTATCGAGTACACAGTGCTTCCCGACGGGAGTGTCCTTTATGGTAGTCTCTACCGGGCTATCGTTGCCAACAAGGCCAAGCTTATATACGAAGAGGTCGGGGACTGGCTGGAAGGCGCCGGCTCCATGCCCCGGATTATCCACGAGACCGCGGAGCTCGAGGCACAGGTGCGGCTGCAGCATGAGGCCGCTCTCAGGTTAAAGAAATTCCGCGTCGGGCAGGGTGCACTCGAACTGGAAACGATAGAACCCGAGCCGTTGGTGGAGGGAGGTACGATCAAGGACATCGTGGTCCAGAAGAAGAATCTGGCGCGAAACCTGATCGAGGAGTTTATGGTGGCGGCAAACGGCACTACGGTCGCGTTCCTCGGCGCCGCAGGAATCCCGATGATCCAGCGCATTGTCCGGATCCCAAAACACTGGGACGGGATCATGCTGACTGCCGAGATGTACGGCGAGACCCTGCCCGACCAGCCGGATGCAAAGGCACTCACGGACTTCCTGAGTCGCCAAAAGGAGGCCGATCCGGAACGCTTCCCGGACCTGTCGCTTGCAGTCGTGAAGCTGATGGGAGCCGGCGAATACGTTCCGCTCGATCCCGGTGAAGAACCCATCGGCCACTTCGCGCTTGCGGTAACCGATTACACCCACGGCACGGCCCCGAACCGGCGCTACGTGGATCTCATTATCCAGCGGCTGGTAAAAACCGTGCTGGACAAAAAAGAGAGTCCCTACACGATCGAAGAGCTGGTCAACCAGTCGGCATGGCTGACCGAAAAGGAAAAAGGATCGAAAAAGGTCGAGAGGTTCATGCGCAAAGCCGCGGCCGCCGTGCTGCTCCAGGACCGGATCGGTACCTCGTTTGATGCACTGGTCACCGGTGCATCCGATAAAGGTACCTATGTCCGGCTTATCACCCCACCGGCGGAAGGCCGGATCATGGAGGGCCAGAAGGGTCTCAGGGTTGGGGAGAAAGTCCGTGTCCGGTTGCTCAGGACAGACCCGATGAATGGGTATGTTGATTTTGCCTGCACCGGAAGGGTTTAAGCACCAGATACTGGATATCTAAAAAAAGAGTGAGTAATATGGCGATCAACGTTCCTCTTTTTTAACAGTATTCACTTTCCTTCCGCTTCATTATTAAGAGGCACCCCCGGTTCAGGAATTCATACCTGCTCCTCGTCCTGAAAAGTGCACTCACGAAATGAAGAACGGTTTTTATGATGCTGACCTGAACTGTCCTCCCGGTATCGCGATCTCGAATCGTACCCCTTTTCCCGGTTCCCCGGTCTCTTTGATCGTGATACCGGTAATATCAAGAATTTCCCGTGAAATAGCCAGTCCGAATCCGGTATTCTTCCCAAATCCCAAATCAAATATCCTCTCTTTTTCTTCGGGGGCCACACCATCACCGTCATCTTCACTGATCAGGATCCGGCACCCATCCCGCTCCTCAAGAGAGAACCGGATTGTAGTAATCTTTCCCCCATGACGAACCGAATTATCGATCAGGTTGAAAAAGACCTTGGTAATCAGAGGGTCAGCAAAAATTTCCGTGTTGGCAGGAAGATCATTTTTGAGCGTGATCTGACCTAGTGCGTTATCCCTGCCCGCGTTTTCCACGAGAATACGGATATCCTGCCAGGTAGGGGCATGCACACCAATCTTCTCGTATTCTTTAGTGAACTGGATCATGTTCATGATCTGGTTGCTTGCAGTAGTGATGCGGGAAAAATAGTTTTCAAAAGAGGGATCAGGAATTTTTTTGTGGAGCAGGGCGACAAAACCGTCCAGACTCATGATCTTGTTCCTGATTTCATGCCGGGTGATGGAGGAGAGCAGGTTGAGCTTCTTGTTCGCCTGGTGGATTGCCTGCTCTGCCCGCTTGCTTTCGGTGATGTCATGACAAATGCTCATAACTGCCGGCTGACTTTCCCACGTGATCAGTTTCGCGCTTACTACTACAGGGATGAATGAACCATCCTTGCGCCGGTGCACTGTTTCAAACGAGATATGAACCTGTTCTTTTAGCCGGGCGATACGTGCTGGTGCATGCGGAGCATTCTCTGGTGAATCCACATCTCCAACCATCATGGACATAAGTTCCGGGCGCGTGTAGCCGAGCTTTTCGCAGGTAAGTGTGTTGAATGCCAGTATCCTCCCGTTCATATCATGAATGAAGATCACATCACCCGCATTGTCAAAAAGGGTCCGGTATTTCTCCTCGCTCTCGTGGAGGGCACGTTCAGTCTGGATACGCTCGACTTCCGCGGCGGCTTTCACGGCAATAATATCCATGATTTCCTGTATAGCCGGGGCAGGTGCAAGAGGATTCCGGGAAAGCGAACAGAGGATCCCTATGACATGACCCCCGGAATTCCGCAATGGTGTTCCGATGTATCCCCGGATTTTTAGTTCAACGAGATCCTTGCTCTCCGGGAAGAGCGCAATGGCATTATCCGGATACAGGCAAAAACCCTTATCAGCAACATTCTCACAGGGAGTTCCCTTGAGCGTGTAGGAAAAATCGTGAACCTCTTTCCCGTCAAGGAGCATGGACAGGACCTTCACGGTCTGTTTGTCGGGCTGGATCTCCCCGACCATAACACAGTCGGCTCCCAACCAGGAGCTGACATTTTCGGTTATTTTTCTTAAGGAATCAAGCCCGGTTGTACCGACCATGCTCCTGACCAGTGCCTGAAGCGCAAGCTCGGTAGCTTTTTGTTCGGTAATATCGTCGACGGTTGAGAGAATGTGTGGCTTTGCGTCCATCATAATAATACCGGATGAAAACCGGCAGGTCCGGATCTCGCCATTTTTTATCCGGCACTTCATTTCCATACCATGCACAGTCCGCTGGTTTCGAAGAAGGGTGCTGAAACGCTTATATTCACTCTTGTCGGCAAAGATTCTCAAGGCTACTGCCATACTGCCAACTACTTCGTGACGGGAATACCCGGTACTTCTCAAAAAGGCGTCGTTGACATCAATAAATGTCCCGTCTGTTGCGGATACGAGGGTGAGTGAGACCGGGCTGTTACGGAAGATAGTGGAAAATTTAGTTTCTGACTCCTGCTTGCGTTCTTCAGCTGATTTGCGTTCAGTCACATCCCGCATAGAAACCAGCATAGCAGAGGAGTTCCCAAACGAGATCTTCTTACCGATGCATTCGACCCAGACCTCACGTTTCGTTGTCGTGATGAGTTTATAAGTGACGAGATACGCGTCGATGCCCAGTGCTACTTTACCAAAATCCCGGAGCACATCGACCTTTGATTCCGGGGCAACAAAATCCAGCACGTTCTTCTTCCCGATCATTGCCTCGTAATCCGGAGCATCAACGATCAAGCCCGCCGCCCGGTTGGCAAAGAGCAGCTTTCCTAAAAAGTCTGTGATAATGATACCATCTAAGGCAAGCTCGACAAGAACCCGGAACTTCTCCTCACTGGCACGAATCACTTCCTCCTTTTTACTGAGTTCATTAAAGTTGTGCCGGAGCTCTTCTTCAGTAGCGGTGAGCTCTTCATAAGCGGCATTGAGGTCTTCATTTTTTTGGAGCAGTTCTAACTCTGCCTTTTTACGATCCGTAACATCTTTGAAAATTCCCCGGGTATACTGGCATGCTCCTTCTATCAGTTTGCAGTTTACCATACCCTCGACATAGACTTTTTTTCCATCCTTTGTTCTGAATACCGCATCAATAATTCCGACATTCTCTCCGGAAATTACCCGTTGGAAAGTAGTCATACAGTGCTTGAGACTTTCCTCATGGATGACATCGAATAGGGTAAGATTCGGTAACTCTTCCTCCTTATACCCGAGCGTATCCAGCCATTTTTTATTGACAAACAGGAAATGACCGTCAGGGGCTATGCTCTGGATCAGGTCATTGGCATTCTGGAGGTCATGGTAACGCTGCTCCTGCTCGGCAAGGGTTATCTGGGTCCGCCGCATAAGGACAGATTGCCGGATCTTGTGCGAAAGTTCAGCAAACTGAGATATCGGGTCACCCCCTTTCTGGATATAAAAATCGGCTCCATTGTTGATCGCATCGATCACGACCTCTTCGCGACCTCGGCCGGTAAAAAGAATAAACGGGATAATTTTATCAAAAGCCCTGACGCTCTTTAATAATTCGATGCCATCCATTTCTGGCATCTGGAAGTCAGATACGATAGCATCATAGGTTTTTTTATTGAGGATATCAAGTGCTACAGAAGCGGATAGTGCGGTGTCAACAGAGAATTCACCATTATCCTCAAGGAATGACTTGCCAATTTCAAGGAGAGATTCCTCATCATCGACATAGAGGACACGTATCCCATTTACCATGAATCATTCATGGTTTATTGTGGCATATCTCTTTCGTCAATACCCAAACAGGTCAACAGAGAGTCAATAAAATTAGTTTTTATTAACAAGAATATGAATAAAGGGATTTTCCTGTACGAGACTATCGGTGATGTTTTCATTTGGAACGAATCGATAAAAAATCGTAATCACAACAGCACTAAAAAAATAATCCGATTGCGGAAATTTTTTTAAGTTCATGAAAAAATGGATGAACTGCTTAAAAAAAGAGGGTGGAAAGAAAGATGCAGATTCTTCCCTGACCTGCGATGGTCGGCCTTTTTCATATCCTCGGCTTTCCCCGGGTGATGATGATGAGAGGAAAAATAATTCCGGCGATCAGAGCCAGTGAGACACCGACCGCATACAGGGAATTTTGCAGCGTTGTCTGGATAAGAGCGGACTGGAATACGGTTGCCGGATGAGCGAGCTGGAAGAGACCATTGAGCCCCACGATGGCGGCAAGCCCGGGGATCATCGGGAGCCCCGCCGCCACCGCGATCACCACTTCGGTGACGTGAGTAAGCCGCCCAATAACAAACGCGAGCAGGGTGGCCGACGCCATCGCAATGAAGATACTCAGGATCGGATCGAAGCCTGCAAGGATCGCAACTTCCCGGATAATCCGTGCAGCGCCCCCGCAGATCACGCATCCAGGAAGGGCCGCAAGGGGCATATTCATCATGAGCGAGAAGCCGAACGCCGCGATACCGGCTGCAATGGCACTGATCACGATGCCGGCCAGGCCAGGTGATATGAGGGCCGGGCCGCCCGTCTCAGGAACAATCAGGGAGAGCGGGATAAGCAGCACCCCCGTGATGACCAGCAGCTGCGCCATAACGGACGTGAGCCGGGCGATCCCGCAGCCGGTATGGTCCCGGATGATATCGAGCCCGCCATTGATGAGTATGGTACCGGGCACGAGGAACAGGAGCGACGAGATGAGTGCCGTCTCCGCGGTTGCTGTACCTGAGAACGGCAGCAGGACGAGCGCAACGGCCGAGGCAACGAGTGCCGACAGCAGCACCGTGAGATACAGGTTACCGGACCGGGGAGCGGCAGAGAGCTTTGCGGCAAACCCGATCGAGGCCGCGATAAAGACCACCCAGAGGGAAAGCAGGTCCGCGTTGTTCAGCCACGCAAATGCGGCACAGGCTGCACCGACCGCGAGCACCGTGGCCCAGGCCGGAACAGCCGGGGGCAGGCTTCGCAACTCCCGGAGTCTGCTCCGCACGGTCTCGGGGGTGAGACACGTGGTCCCAAGGGACGCGAGCATCCGGCTGACACCCTGCAGGATGGTTGCGTTCACCCGCACCGGTTCCCGGAACGCGTGCATCCGGATCTGTGTCCGGTCTCCAGTCCGGCGCCCTACTTCGATCGCTTCGTTGCCCACGAACGCATGGACATCGTCATCGCCGAAGGCATGGGCGCAGTACCGCACGGAATCGTTGATGCGCTGGACCGATGCCCCGGCATCGTAGAGCGTCCGCCCGAGGTCAAGGTAGAGATCCACCCGGTGGCCCTCGGGATCCGGCCCGGAGGCTGCACACGGGGGATTCGGATATGAAAAAAATGGTTGATCCGGGGGAGTACCGGCTCCGGGCGCCGGGGAAGATACCGGATCATCCTGTGCAGCGATCATAGACCTTCTACGATACTACCGGATCTTCTCACGGACTTCCTCATGCTCATCCCCGGATGAACTACGATTGTGAAAAATTAAAAAAATCAGCACCCACAGAAGAGCTTCCGGACCATATCCGGAATCTCCGAGGGGCGGGATGCAACCGGCACGCCGTTCTTTTTCAGCCGGGCAATCTTGGACCGGGCATCGCCTTCGCCGCCTTCAACGATCGCACCCGCGTGGCCCATCCGCTTGTCGGGCGGTGCCGAGATGCCAGCGATGTAGGCAACGATCGGGAGGTCGGTGCATTTCGCCCCTTCCTCTTCGAGATTGCCCCCGACTTCCCCAATCAGCACGACCGCCTTGGTCTGCGGATCGTTCTCAAACTCTTTGAGCACGTCCACAAACGTCTGGCCGATGACCGGGTCGCCGCCAATCCCGACAACGGAACTCTGGCCTATGCCCGCCCGGGTGAGCTCGTCCACGACCTCGTACGTGAGAGTGCCGCTGCGCGAGATGACGCCGACATTCCCGCGTGAGAATAATCCTGATGGCATGATGCCCATCTTTACTTCGCCGGGCGAGAGGAGCCCGGGGCAGTTGGGGCCGATGACCGCAGACCCCTGCATGCGGGCATACGCGACTGCCTTCATGGTGTCATGCACGGGGATGTGCTCGGTGATGCAGACGATCGTTTCGATACCGGCATTCGCCTCTTCCATGATCGCATCGGCCGCCGCACCCGCGGGGACAAAGATCACGCTGGCCCCGATATCGTGCTCGCTCATCGCTTCCTTAACCGTATTGTACACCGGGACACCGTGCACCTGCTGGCCGCCCTTGCCGGGCGTGACTCCCGCAACAACGCCCCTGCCACCGACTTCGCGGGCGTACGCGTTCATGAGCCCGATATGGAACTCGCCCTGCTTGCCGGTTGCTCCCTGCACGAGAATTCCCGTCTTCTTATCACCATAGATCATGCCGTCACCTCGACTGCTTTCTTGACCACGAGATCCATGGTCGGGAGCATCTCGTAGCCTTTTTCGGTTAAGAGACGCCGGCCTTCCGCCTCGTTCGTGCCCGCGAGCCGGACAATCACTTTCTGGGAGATGCCGGCCGCGATGATGCCTTTTGCGACTTCATCGCACTTGGTGATCCCGCCCAGCAGGTTCACGACAATGACTTTGACGGTCGGGACACTGGCAACGAGCCGCACCGCGTGCATTACCCGCTCACTCTCGGCCCCGCCGCCCACATCGAGGAAGTTTGCTGCCTTCCCGCCATAGAACTCGATCAGGTCCAGCGTCGACATCGTGAGCCCGGCGCCGTTCCCAATCACGCCAATCGCGCCATTGAGTTCCACGTACGA